>ENA-OPTA01002170-OPTA01002170.1-human-gut-metagenome-genome-assembly--contig:-NODE-2170-length-10844-cov-9.423580_pt1 | contig 10844 bp, 11 predicted proteins | sample MGYA00241813_ERZ501917 | MGnify/ENA primary metagenome ERZ501917 (study PRJEB25962, sample SAMEA2042408) | human gut metagenome | biome: human gut; feature: human-associated habitat; material: faeces...
AGTTTCTCTATCAGACTTTTCAAGTTCCGGTAGGTCAAGTTTCGTTGCTGTATCCGTATTCCGTTTGTCATACGGATGTCTATCATTATTCTTACAGGACAGGGTTCCGTATTCTCCTTTCTTTCCGGAGTAGGAGAAGAGGACACTTTCTTTGAGGATTGTGTTTCCGTTTCCGCCTGTCCTTCGACCTGTACGGGTACGATTGGATGTCTTATATCCTAGTATCATACTTTTCTGTGGCATTGCTTCTGCTTTGTAGCGGATGAACAGCCTTCAATGCTTGATTATTCTTTCGCTCTGAAAAGTAAATTAATTTCCTTTTCTCTCGCTTATCCGAATAATTCAAAATCACTGCTGCTGTACATACTTTTAATATTTTTGTTACAGCAGCGAAGGTCATATTTTTTCTTCTTTGAGGCAATGCGTCAAAATTGAACGCTTACTTTATTTTTCATGATAGATACCATTTTATCTATTGTTTGCTCCCAAGTATAATTTTCTAAAACAAATTTTTGTCCGTTTATTCCCATTTCATTTAGCCTGTCAGGCTCCCTTAATGCGTAAATAATTGTTTCAGCCAATCCTTTTATTGTTTCCTCTTTACATATAAATCCCCATTTTCCATTTCCCGTAAATTCAGGGAAGGAGTATCTATTAAATCCTATGATTGGAGTTTTATTGGCTAATGCTTCTAAATAGGTAATACCATTAGGCTCACGTAATGCTGGCATTACATATAAAGATGCTTCTTTAAATAGTTTTACTGTTGTTTCACGAGGCTGGTTATAGTAGCATTTTACTCCAAGTTTATTTGTGCCCATATCTGTTCCTACTACATGCAATGTCGCTTCTGGCATTTGATTATGGACTAACTTGAATGCCTGTAATAAAACATCTAATCCTTTTACATGCTCTGTTCCTTTTCGTAAAACAATTAATAGTTTTTTATTTGTATAATCTTTTTCTCCCTCATAGAATTTGAGATTTATTCCAAAACGTATATTGTGAACTTTACTAGAAGGTATCTTACAATATTCACAAAAGCGTTTTGCAGACCAGTTATTTTGCGTAAAAAGAATGTCTGTTTGTAAGATATCTTTTTTTATACAATGTTTATAATAAGCTCCACCTAAGATTTTAAAAGGTTTATAGATACGGTTAGCATCCAAATCACTCATTAAGCAGTCTGTATATACGCATGTTTTTCCTTTAAAAGGTAATTCTGAAACTAAAGGATTAGCCATTGCGGGGAAGAGAAAAAAATCTACATTGCTACAAGGGTAATTTTTTACTTTCTTTCTTAAAATCTTTTTTATTATAGGTCTTAGGAACAAATCTTGGTTGCTGTTCCATGTATATATGTATTGTCGAATATACTTATAAAAGTATTTATAGAAAGGATGCTTCTGATAGTTATATACAATTGACGGACATAATTCTACATCATTTCGTTTCCCTAGTAAAGTATATAATGTTAGCATAGTTCCTGACCACGTTTTGGGTGAGGTAACATTCTCGTATGAAACTATGCAAATTTTAATTTTTCTATCCATATTCATTCTCCCCAATCTATGTAATTGTTTACTTTTATAGGACGGAATACTTTATTATTTAGTAGCATTGAATAAATTACATGCGATAAATATAGTTTATCGTATTGTTGAAGTTCTTGATAGTAAGAGCAAAAATCATCTGCTGATTTAAAGCAATAGCCTCCAGCACTGAATAAGTTGCCTATAATTTTTCTTTCAATGATATTAGTAATGTAATACATATCATCTACAGCGACATAACTTTTATGTTGAGGATTGACTGATGTAAGTGCATCTAATGGGTATACAGCTACTGAATTTTCTTCAGATAGTTCACTTTCAAAGAAACTGTCTCCATCTTTGCAGTAAATACTTCCTTTTATATTTTCTTGATATACTGTTTGATAAATGGTTTCAGGTTGATTCCTTGTTTCTTTATTTAATATCACGACCTTTGCTTTGTCCGCAATACCTAATCTTTGAAATTGTAAATCAAGCATTTTATCTAACAAGAATTGCTTATTATGCTTAGCTAGTATTGTGAAGTAAATATGGTCAAAATTTTCCAAATGTAACCCTATGATAGATGCTACACAGTACATGAAGCCATTCTCAGAAAGTTTGAAAAGATTGGGTATAATCTTAGGATCCTTATATTTATTTTCTCCTGCAACAGGTATAATCAAGTTTTTCATTTTAATAGATTTTTTATATGTTGTTTTAGAAATAATATTACTTTTTCTTCTTTTGCATATTGTAAAATACGTAATAGATTCATTAATTGGAAATAATAGTAATATTGGTTATACCAGCTATATTGAGAGAAATATTCATTTAATAATTTATCTATTTTATTTGTTACAATTTGAAACCTGCACACATCAAATTTTTCTTTATACATGAGTGCAGACCATCTATAATATGAGTCTTGACGCAGTTTGACCATATCTATGATAGGAGATTCTATGAATGAATCTAGAAAGTCTATTAAAAAATAATTATTTCCATTGAATAAGATATTCGAAAAAGTTAGATCTCCGTGACAATGCCCTATTGGAATAGACATGTCTTCCATTTTTTTAAATGACTTATATGATTCTTCGATTATTGTTATTATTTCCTTATCATTCTTTAAAAGACTATTTTTCTCAATTTTATTTTTTACATCTATAAATTTGTTTAGAAATATGTTTTTTGATATTAATTCTATTGGAGATACTTTTATTTCCCACTCTAGAAATATTTTTAACGCTTTAATAAAGTAAGAAATCTGTTCAAACCCTGCTGTTTCAAAATATTCTATAAAATTTTTAGAATAAATGTATTCCATTTTGACGGAAACGTGATTCTCATCATGATCAATATTGAATATTTGGGGAATACGGATATGCTGATATTCAATTTCTGAAGCTCTTTGTTGTTTTTTAGCCTGATTTATTAAACGATTCAGGTAAGTTTTATCATAGGTGCTTTTAAGAATACATAATCCTGATGCATCCTGAATAATATCTATGGAACATCCTGAATGTCCTTTAACTTCAATTTCCATAAAATTGAGAATTAATGATTATATAATTGATTCCAGCTTGTTGAGCTGCTTCTATCCCTACATTTGAATCTTCAAAGACAAGTGCTTCATGAGCTGGAACTCGATAATGATTTAATATCTTTTGATAAATTTCGGGATTGGGTTTGCCTTTGCTTACATCTTCTCCTGCTAATATAAAATCAAAGGCTTCTTCAAGTTGAAGATATTTTAAAGCGTTGATTAAGTTTGATTTTCTAGCTGTAGAAGCTAAAGCTGTATGACCTCCCGATTCTTTAAATGAACGTATGAATGATATAAGAGGGTGATTCGGTATTAACTTGTTGAAAAATAATGGATAATATTTGCCTTTAAGTTGACGAATTTTTTTTTGCAAGTCTTTTTCAATGATGTCGGTCTCTTTCATGAAATCATCGTATCTTAAGCCGAAACATTGTTGATAGGTTTCAATGGATAAGTTTAATCCACATTCTGAAAATGCTTTTTGGTAAGCACTATAATTGGCTTCAAAAGTATTAACAAGTGTGCCGTCAAAATCAGAAATCAATAATTTGATTTGTGAACCATTTTTCATAAATACTTTTTTAATTCCTCAGGAGTTCCATAAGAGCGATAATCTTCCATTGATGCTAACATTACAGTTTCTCCATTTTTGAGTAAATAGTTATACAATAGTGATACATAAAATTCTGGCTTATTAAACTCTGGTTCATTTAGAAGGCTATGTGCTGCATTAAGAAAACTTGTAGCTGAAGAGAAAAAATAGGCTCCACAAATGGCATGATTTGAAATGACTTCTTTTTCTGCTGTTCGAAGAACTCTTCCATTTTTATCTGTTTCTGCATAGCTATATTTGGGGTTGGTTGATTCAAAACTTACAAGCATACCTCCATTAACTTCTTCTATAGGCTTATTTAATATATTTTCAATACCTGATATATATGCTTTACTTTTAAACTCTAAGTCACAATCCATAACAATAATACTATCATTATAAGATATACAGGGCTCTGCTATGAGGCAAGTCTCTACAGCTCCGCGCGTTGTATGTTGTACGGAAAAAATATTTGCTTCAGGAAGGATGGCTTTGATTTGTTTGTCTATTTGGTATTTATCTATATGTTCTTGCCGAACTATAAAGCTGTACTTCATTGGTACACCTTTGATTGTTACACTGTGAATAGCCCGTTTGAATAAAGGTATGCCATTCAATTCTATAAGGGGTTTAGGGGTTACCCATCCTTCTTTTAGGAAACGGCTCCCTTCACCTGCCATTGGCATAATAATATGAAGTGATCTCATTTTTTATAGATTGATTTTATTTTGTTTTTTATGAATATGTATATTAAAGATAACCCTAATCCACATAAAGTATAAGGAATCCACCACCATGTTCCGTTTAAAGAATATATTGTTGGAACCTGCCATAATACATTATGTGGTCGTAGATTTAGATATATTATTATTTGTGATAGAATTTGCATACCTGTATAATGGACTATTAAAATATCCATACTGTATTTCCCACAAAATGATAATATTTTACCAAAGATAGTCTTTATAAATCTTTTAGATAATGAGTATATACATATAACTCCTAAAAGTGTATATAAGAGATAGGCCCCATAAAAGCTAAATTTGTATATAGCAGTGTCAATAGTGATAAATTGGCTGGAAAGCAATAATATTACAACAGCAAGTAAACTATATTTAGATAAGAAGTTAATACTGTCTTTGAGTAGATACCCCATATAGAACGTAGATATTGTAACACATTCCCTTTCAAATGAAAAGAAGAGATGGATTTTTTCTTTTGAACAAATCCAACCTAGAGAGTATAATAAAATTATTAAAACGATTTGTAACCATTTTTTTTTTATTAGAAGAATTAAGAATGATATGATAGATGCGCAAAATAGTGATTTTAGAAACCATACAGGGATATTTAAAGATTCTAGATCTTTAAATAATAAAACACCTATTATTTTTTTTATAAAAATAGAAGTATTTTCATAGGGTAATTTATTCCATCCGATATGGTATAATATATTATGTAATAATACTAATATAATTCCAGTTATTATAAATGGTATATATAATCTGTTTAGTTTTTTTTGTGTAAACTGTTTTAGATTATTTAGATTTGGATTCGACAAAAACATTCCACTTATAAAGAAAAATAATCCCATGTGGAATAGGTAAATAAAATGTTTTAAGTAGGCAGGACATCCACTATGCCCTATTACAACTAATATTATTCCTATCCCTTTTACTATATCCCATGTTTGGTCTCTTTTTCCTTTATTTTTATGGAATGTATCCAGTAAGATTCCATCTTGATCAGATACTATTTGCATTGATTGAAAGCAATTTGCTCTTTCTCCGGCTTCAACATCACGTTGGCTGTCTCCAATCATATACGACTGAGACAAATCGATGTTAAAATCCTTTGCAGCTTGCAGCAAAAGTCCTGGTTTGGGCTTTCTGCAGTCACAGTCGAATTTATAATCAGGTCTTTCACCTGCAAATCCTTTATCTGTATGATGAGGACATACATAAATACCATCAATAAATGCACCTTCTTTACCCAGATCTGTTTCCATTTTATCATGTATGGTTTGCAGTTCTTCAAAACTACATTCTCCACGAGCAATGACGGGCTGGTTAGTTACGACGATAGTTAAATATCCAGATTTGTTAATCATTTTGATGGCTTCTGCAACGCCGGGAATTAATTCAAACTGCTCTGGCTTGGTGATGAATCCAGCAGACTTATTAATTGTACCATCTCTATCCAGGAAGATAGCTTTTTGCTTATTTTTTAAATTTCGAGCTTGTACTTTTCCTGTTTCTATATCTTTAGTAGTTTCATAGTATCGGTCCGGTGTACCCATATCTTTTATGTATTCGGGAGTATCGTACGCATAGATTTTACCGCTTTTGATGTTAGGTTTCAGTACATCTCTATCAAGATCAATTTTGTCAGGCATTTCCGGATGTCTAGGAACGAAATTTTTCATTGTTTCCTTTAGCAGTTCAGGAGAAATAATTTCGATACCTGCATTTACCCGATTTTTGTAATAAAGCCGTTCATCTTCCTTATTCATCCATTTTATAACCCGATGTGTATCGATAGGCAAGCCACCAGGAACTTGTGGTGGAACAATTTCTGTTACAAGTAACGAACTGTCATAGGGATGACCGTTAGGATGTGCGATTAAACTTGCCCATGCATTATGTGATTTATGAAAGTTTATAAAACGGTTAAAGTCTACATCCAAAATCACATCGCCACAAAGCAATAGAAAATCTTCTGTCAGTTGAGGCATTTTGAATAGTGCTCCTGCTGTTCCCAATGGAGAATCTTCAATAAAATAATCTATTTTTACACCCCATTTTTTGCCATTACCGAAATAGTCTTTAATCACATTTCCGAGGTAGCCTATAACTAAGATAATATCAGTCAGACCACAAGCCTTTAAGTTTTCTATTTGATACTCTAAAATAGGCTTGTTACATATTCTAATCATTGGCTTAGGTACATCGCTAACTACGGATGCAATACGAGTACCTTTACCTCCCGCCATTATAACAGTTTTCATATTTTTTATCTGTTTTATAGTTTACCAAAAAAACGTTCTTCAAGCATTAAGCACAAACAGTGGTATACCGGTAGATGTAATTCTTGAATTTTGTATGTTTCTGTTTCAGGAACCCGAATACATACATCGCTGAATTTCATGAGTTGATTCTCTTTTTCTCCAGTTAGACCTATAACTTTTAATCCCTTTGATTTAGCAGCAACAGCTGCATATAGTACATTTTTACTATTACCGGATGTAGATATTCCTAAGAATACATCGCCAGCAGTGCCCAGACCGTTTACTTGCTGTGCAAAGATCAGAACAGGAACTGCATCATTCATAAAGGCTGTTGTAAGTGATGGTTCGCCTACTAAAGAGATAGCAGGAAGAGAACCTTGCAGGTGTTCTGAAAGCATCTCACCCATTTCTTCATCAATATCTTTCAGCCTTTCAGCCTGTGCTGCATAGATTTTTCGCTTTAACTTGAATTCTTTCATCAGTTCGCCCACTATATGTTCACTATCCGATGCACTTCCTCCATTGCCGGCTACCAATAGTTTTCTGCCTGAAGCATATGCTTCTTCAAGAATATTGTAGGCTGCTATAATGCTTTCTTTACAAGAATTTAAGCATGGATATCTATTAATTAAATCTTCTATATGTTTCATGTTTTTTATTATAAACGTCCGCCGATAAGTACATTTAGAATTTTAGGAGTGTATCGTTTCATTATTATATATACAATCATAGATATAATAATGGTAAATATGATAGAACAGAAATAAATAATCCATATTTTTATTTCATTTTGAAATCCTATAAATTTCAAAAGTAATTTTGATATGTTTCCGAGGATAAAAATATGAATACAGAATATAAAAAAGGATGCTTCAGCATATAATTTGTTTCTCATATTTATATAAGTTGAAACGCCGATTACAGAAATAATACCAAATATAATAGCACATTTATGGAATAAATTATTCGTGTAAATATCTTTATATAGAGTATCAAATATCGCCATTATTAGATATAGTAATATAAAGATCCACAGATACTTTTTCTTGAAGTCATTTTCTATATTTAATCCACAAATGTTTAAATAAGCTCCCAAACTAAAAAAGAATATTCCTCCTAGTCCAATGGGGATTTGTAATGGAGATATATAAATTAAAAACAATATTATTATAAAGATTAATTTTGCTTTTTTTATAGAATAATAAATGATCGGTGATAATATTACCATAACCATTAAATCTCGTACATACCACATCGGATATAAGTGCGGACATCCTCCTGTATCTAACGTCCACAATCCTTTTATAAAATATTTTATACTAAGTATATTGTTTTCGTCAATGTTGGGGAATAACTGTGGAAATAAGGTTTTTGTAATTATAAAAATGTATGCTAGTATATTCCAAATCAGATAGGGAGTTAATAAAGATTTTAATCGTCTTTTTAATTTACCTACATATATTTTATAATTAAATTGTTGTAGCTTATAAAAGAAAAGGTAACCAGAAATAATAAAAAATACAGGAACTGCAAGTCTGGTTAATGCCTCTGATAAAAAATACATCAGGAAAAGGGTTCTATTTGAGGAGGCATCAAGAACTGGTATGCCTTGAAAGGTTACATTGGTTAAATTTGCGTGTATTAGAATAACAAAAACGATTAGAGGAAATCTACATTTATTAAATGTATCTATTAATGATTTGTTATTTTGTAATTTAATCATACCTTTATAAAATAAATTAATAAATTTTCCATCCATGAGCCCCTCCATCACTGAATTGGAATGGCATTACAAAACCATTGTGCTTCTTTAGTGCCATTTCAACTTCTTTTTTTCGGGTAGGTTCCACAACAAACATGATGAATCCTCCCCCCCCTGCGCCTGATACCTTTCCAGCTTTTGCACCAGCTGCGATTGCTGTATCCATAGCTTCTTGAATAATTGGATTGGTGATGTTATTTGCCATTTTCTTTTTATTTTCCCAACCTTCACGAATGATGTTGGCAAAACTGTCTATGTCACCTTTTAGTATAGCCAGCTTCATATCCACTGCACTTTGTTTAATTTTATGCATAGCTTCTATGGCATCATTGTTACCATCAGAAGTATTTTTTTTCTGTTCTTCTATAATGGCTGCACTGCTGCGTGATTTTCCTGTAAAAAATAATAGCATACTGGCTTCCAGTTCGTCAATAATCCAGCGCTTTATCTTCAGAGGGTTTACAATTACGATGTCATTGGGTAAGAATTCCATATAATTGAAACCACCAAAAGCAGCGGCATATTGGTCTTGTTTACCTCCGGATAATCCCAAATCCTTGCGTTCTATTTCATAAGCCAGTTTGGATATCTCATAATCACCGAGTGGTAAATTTTGCCATTCTACAAATGCTTTAAGTATACATACCACCATAGTAGACGAAGTGCCAAGTCCTGAACCTGCAGGGGCATCATTGTAAGTGGTTATCTTAAAGGACATCGCATCCAGATCAAAGTCTTTCACAACTCTGTTGTATACTCCTTTTATTAGACTGGCATTACCATCTATCTCCAGATATTTGCCTTTTGGATAAGCTTTATGACAACCTGCATCGAATGCATTAATGGTTATAACATTATCTTGTGTTTCTTCAATTGTACAATAAGCATACAGATTGATTGTTGCATTCAGTATTAGTCCTCCATAAATGTCACTGTATGGAGAAACGTCACTACCGCCTCCCGCTAGGCCGAGGCGAAGTGGGGCTTTACTTCTGATAATCATGATTTTTTGATGTCTTGAAAAATGTTTTCCCACCGGTCTGCTACTTTCTCGATGGAAAATCTCTTGCATGTTTCTAAACCTTTTAATGCCATTTTGATTCGCAGATCATCATTTGACATCAAGTTTATTAATTCTTGTTCGAAAGTTTGTTCGTCATTCATCGGAACAATAATACCATTTTCTTTATTTTGAATAATTTCATGCAATGAACTGAATGTATCCATTGCTATAGGAACTGTTCCGCATTGTTGAGATTCGACTAATGTCATTCCCCAACCTTCTATGGTGGAAGTCATAAGGAATAGTTTAGCACGGTTGTAATATTCTAATGGGTATTTCTGACCGGTAAATTCAATATTCTTTAATTTCAGATCTTGAGCTTTTTGTTTGAAAGCAGGTAAGTCTTTACCATCGCCTACTAAAATGAATTTCCAATTATTGAATTTATGAGTTTGTTCTATGTTTTTCCATATACGAAGCATTGCTGTTATGTTTTTGGGGTTATCAAACATACGTCCAACAAATAGTACTATATTTTCTTTTTGTGCAAATTCAATCATGGAAATAGTTTTATCAAACGTATTAGGATTGTAGCAATAATCTAATTTCTTAATTATTTCATGATCTGCATTTCGAAATGTTATATAGTCTTTCATAAAAGATGGTGCAAGAAATATATATTTATCACAATATTTCAGGTCATGTTCGACTTGTTTGCATCTGCTTATTTTATGTAAATAAAAGTATAAAGAAGGGCCTAGAAGTTTTTTGTAAAAATTTCTACTAAATAATCTTAGGTGGCTATAATTAGCTAATTGAAACAATGTCGAGTGTAAACATTTTATGACGCCACAAATAGATGTTAACCCTTGGGTCGTTTCGCTGGGCCACCACTGATTGATTACGATATCTATTTTGTTCTTGCTTACAAAATCTTGGAGATATTTTATTGCAAAAATCGTTTCTTCTTTTGAAAAATGAAGCTTATTTATATCACATTTTATTTGTGATACTTGTATTGCTTTTACTTTCTCGTTTATATAGGGTAAATCTTTACGCTCATTATATCCGAGATACAGAACATAGACTTCCATCTCTCTTTTGATAAATTCATTAGCTAAAGATATGGTCACGGTTTCACCTCCTCCGAAAACTGGCCATAGTCTGAGTAGAAATAGTATTCTCATGAAAATAAAATAATTAGATAAATAATATCTTGTAATGGATTTGGGTTAATGTCAAATTGGGGCAAACCTTGCAAGGAAGCCACTTTTCAGCGGTTTTCTATTAAAAAAATTAAAAATTGGACGTGATTATTAATATTTGTTAGTATTAATTCCGATTGTCATAGGCAGGAGATTTTCATAATCCTTTCTCCCTTTGACAATTTCGTGGAAGA
>ENA-OPTA01002171-OPTA01002171.1-human-gut-metagenome-genome-assembly--contig:-NODE-2171-length-10844-cov-3.632681_pt1 | contig 10844 bp, 9 predicted proteins | sample MGYA00241813_ERZ501917 | MGnify/ENA primary metagenome ERZ501917 (study PRJEB25962, sample SAMEA2042408) | human gut metagenome | biome: human gut; feature: human-associated habitat; material: faeces...
GGTATGAGTCCGGCACTGGTAATCGGTCACCCGACTACACTGGTAGTTTCTTTGCTACTTATTCCCGTAGCTCTGTTCCTGTCAGTAGTATTACCCAACAACCAGTTCTTGCCATTGGCTTCACTGGCTGGTATGTTCTACCTGTTCCCGGCCGTACTGCCTATCACCAAAGGTAACGTATTGAAGACCTTCCTCATCGGTCTGGTGGCTTTGATTGTCGGACTGTATTTCGTCACCGACCTGGCTCCGTTCTTTACACAAGCCGCTCAAGACGTATTTATCCGTACCAACGATACAGCCGTACAGATTCCGGAAGGATTCCAGGGAGGTGCCCTCGACTTTGCTTCCAGCATCTTCTCTTGGCTGATTTTCCATGCGGTCTACAACTTCAAGATTGTAGGCTCGGCCATCCTGGTTATCGTGGCTTTGGCCATGGCCATCTACAACCGCCGCCGCATCATCAAAGAAGCAAAACACATTGAAGAATAAGAACCAAATAACAAATAAACGCTTATGAAAAAATTAGCTATGGCTATGATGCTGGGTGTGGCAGCTCTCTCTGCAAATGCCCAGGTTAACTACCGGATGCAGACTGCCTGCAATCCGCAAGACGTAAAAACATACGACACACAGAGACTGCGCAGCAGCTTCATGATGGAGAAAGTGCTGGTAGCCGATGAAATCAACGTAACTTATTCCATGTACGACCGCTTTATCTTCGGTGGTGCCATGCCGGTCAACAAGGAATTGTCTTTGGATACTATCGACCCGTTGAAAGCTCCCTACTTCCTGTTCAACCGGGAACTGGGTGTCATCAACATTGGCGGTGACGGTATCGTGACAGTAGACGGAAAAGAATATGAACTGAAATTCAAGGAAGCCCTCTACGTAGGACGCGGCAAGCAGAAAGTGACTTTCAAGAGCAAGGATGCCAGCAAACCGGCCAAGTTCTACATCAACTCTGCCATCGCCCACAAAGAATACAAAACACAGTGGGTTACCATCGACGGACGCAAAGGTTCTCTGAAAGCAAACTCTTTTGCAGCCGGTAAGATGGAAGAAAGCAACGACCGTGTCATCAACCAGCTGATTGTAAAAAATGTACTTCAGGAAGGTCCTTGCCAGTTGCAGATGGGTCTGACGGAACTGAAACCGGGTAGTGTATGGAACACCATGCCGGCCCACACACACAGCCGCCGTATTGAAGCTTACTTCTACTTCAACGTACCGGAAGGCAACATGATCTGCCACCTGATGGGAGAGCCGCAGGAAGAACGCCTGGTATGGCTGGCCAACGAACAGGCCATCATGTCACCGGAATGGTCTATCCACGCAGCTGCCGGAACCAGCAACTACATGTTCATCTGGGGTATGGCCGGTGAAAACCTTGACTATGGCGACATGGACAAAATCAAATACACAGAAATGAGATAACACACACTTCCACAAACAGGAAGTTTTCATACACAAATTCCACAGACTTGCACAGACTTCCCGAACTGGAAATCCGCAAAGTATGTGGAATTTGTCATTTCATTTTACCTATATGGTCTACCTGACCAATTCAGACAGGTATTTCGCCAATTTTTACAGGTCAACCGCTTGTAAAAGAATTATCTTTGTGCCACAACAAATTAATCTAATATCTATTATATGAGTACATCAGAAACCTTACGCGACAAAATGAGCAACTATCGATGGGTGATTTGTTTCATGCTCTTTTTCGCCACTACGGTCAACTACTTGGACCGACAAGTGCTTTCCCTGACGTGGAAAGACTTTATCGCACCAGAGTTTCACTGGACAGACACACACTACGGAACCATTACCGCCATTTTTTCCATGGTCTATGCCATCGCCAACCTTTTTGCCGGACGATTTGTTGACTGGCTGGGCAGCACAAGAAAGGATACTTGTGGGCCATCGCCATCTGGTCGGTCGGTGCCTGCCTGCATGCACTCTGCGGATGGGCTACCGAAATGAGCCTGGGGCTCGGGAACGTGGGAGAAATGATTTCTGCTTCCGGAACCATCACCTCTACCATTGCCATTACCAGCGTCTATTATTTCATCGCCGCACGTATCGTGCTGGCCGTCGGCGAATCGGGAAACTTCCCGGCTGCCATCAAAGTGACGGCTGAATATTTCCCAAAAAAGGACCGTGCATTCTCCACTTCCATCTTCAATGCAGGAGCTACCATCGGCGCACTTATTGCCCCAGTCAGCATTCCTACCCTGGCCAGCTACTTCAAAAGCCTCGGTGTAGGCAACGGATGGGAGATGGCCTTCATCATCATCGGTGCTTTGGGATTCGTCTGGATGGGACTCTGGCTATTCGTATACAAAAAACCACAGGAGAATCCTCATGTCAATGCAGCCGAACTGGCCTATATCCAACAAGACAAAGAGAATGAGGAAACGTCCGGCCACACGGAAGAGGAACCGAAACTGTCTCTCTGGCAATGCTTCAGATACCGCCAGACCTGGGCTGTGGCACTGGGCAAATTTCTGACCGACGGCGTATGGTGGTTCTTCCTCTTCTGGACGCCGGCTTATATTTCCGACGTGTATGGATTCTCCTCCGACAGTTCTACCGCCCAGCTGCTGATTTTCGTGCTTTATGCCATCACCATGCTCTCCATCTACGGAGGAAAGCTGCCGACCATCATTATCAACAAAACCGGAAAAGACCCGTATGCGGCCCGCATGAAGGCCATGCTGATTTTTGCCGTTTTCCCCCTGTTCGCCTTGTTTGCACAACCGCTGGGAAATATCTCTTATTGGTTTCCCATCATCATCATCGGCATTGCCGGCGCCGCCCACCAGTCCTGGTCGGCCAACATCTACTCTGTGGGCAGTGACATGTTCCCTAAGAGTGCCGTGGCTACCATCATCGGTATCGGAGGTATGGCAGGAGGTGTAGGCGCTTTCCTCATCAACATGTGCTCAGGCATCCTGTTCGATTATGCAGAGGCTACCAAGATGGCTTTTCTGGGATTTGAAGGCAAGGAAGCCGGCTACTTCATCATTTTCTGCATCTGCGCCGTGGCTTATCTGGTGGCATGGTGCGTCATGAAAGCGCTGGTTCCCAAATACAAACTGATTACAGTCTGACAAAAACTGAACGCATACAAAAAAGTCACGGCACGCTTCGTTTCGTACCGTGACTTTTTTCTTTCTTTGTTTCTTTTTTATTTTTTCAGTTCCGGATAACTGATACGGGTGTGATACATGGTTTTCAGTTTCTCCTTGAACACCGCCTTCACCGTCGCAATGTCCTTAAAGGTAATCGGACACTCCTTGAAATACCCCTCCTGTACCTGACAGTCGATAATCTTCTCGACCAAGGCCGAAATGCTTTCTTCGGTATATTCCGGCAAACTTCTGGATGCGGCTTCTACAGAATCGGCCATCATCAGAATGGCTTGCTCCTTGGTAAACGGATTCGGTCCCGGATAACGGAAGGCTTCCTTATCGACTTCTTCACCGGGATGTTCGTTCTGATAGGATATATAGAAATACTTGGTCAGTCCTTTCCCGTGGTGCGTACAGATAAAGTCTTTTATCACTTGCGGCAAATCATGCTTGTCGGCCAGTTTCATTCCGTCGGTCACGTGACTGATGACAATCTGTGCACTCTGTTTGTAACTCAATTGGTCGTGGGGATTGACTCCCGACTGGTTTTCCGTAAAGAAAGCCGGATTCAGCATCTTCCCGATGTCATGGTACATGGCTCCCGTACGTACAAGCTGACTGTTGGCACCAATACGGTTGGCGGCTGCTGCCGTCAGGTTGGCCAGTTGAAGCGAATGTTGGAATGTACCCGGAGCCACTTCCGACATTTCACGCATCAGCTTGTTGTTGATGTTCGACAACTCTACCAATGTTACATTCGAAGTGAAGCCAAACGTTTTTTCCAAAATGAACAACAATGGATAGGTGAAAAGCAACAGGATGCCGTTCAGAATGAAATTCATGTACATGTGGGTACTCAACTGAGCTACGTCGCTTACATGCACCAAGTCGAGTGCCAGATACATCAAGGCATAAGCACAAGCTACTATCACGGCACTACGAAACAACTGGGAACGCTGGGACAGTTCCCGGAGACTATAAATACCGGCCATACCGGCAGCCATCTGCAACAAAATAAACTCATGGGGCGTACGCAGACAAATGGAACAGAGCAAAATGGTAATGACATGAGCCATGAATGCGGTGCGGGAATCCAAAAAGATACGGACAATCAACGGAATCATGGCAAACGGCACCACATATACACTCATGAAAGAATGTGCCACCATGACCGAGGAAATAACTGGAAACGCCACGATGATGATAAACAGCAAAGCCAGCGTACGGTGCTTCTTGTAATAATCACTCCGGAACAACTCCAGGTAAATCATGAAACAGCCTATCAGCAGAGACACGAAAAGCAACTGCCCAAGCAAAGTGAGACGCTTTTCTGCAACCGTCTCGCTTCGTTTGTTCCATTCTTTCTCCAGCGACCGCAAAATATTATATGTATGACTGTCTATAATTTCGCCTCGGTCGATAATTTTCTGACCATTCATGACAAAACCGTTGGCCCACGACAATTCTGACAGCAAGTCCTGCTTGGCCGCTTCCGATTTCGATGCATCATATACCAGGTTTGGGGCAATGTATTCATTCAAATTGCACCGTTGCAGCAAGTTCTTCCGATAATGCAAGGTGTCCGCATAAATCAAAGCTTCATAAGCCGACTTGAAACTATACAGACTGTTGACTGCTACTTGATTGGACGTATTCTTGTCGACCAGTTGAATGAAGCGTGTGCTGTCTTTTCGCAGTTTTTCCCAGTCATTGGGGGCAAAGACTCCCTTTTCATAAATCAACTGCAGAATCCGCTCGATGTGATGAGGGTAAGCCTGCACAGGAATAATACGGTAAAGGCTGTCGGAATAAGCTTTCTTGAACTGCTGTATCATCCGTTCGCCCACGGTCTTGTCCAACTGATAATACGGGCTGTACAAACGCATGATGCTGTCTTGCTCCTGCTGCACCTCGGCATCCTCCTTGTAGATAGGGAAGTCGAACGAAGCCTGCAAGAGGCCGTACTTCCAAGGTTTGTTGATGTCAAATTGATAGTTAAACCGCCCCTCACGTGGCAAGAAATACACTATTACACCTACTGTTACAATGAATATGCCCAGTTTATATAACAGTCCTTTATAAGAAAACTGTCGTTCAGTCTGTAAACTTTTCATGTTAAAAAGAGATTTTGCGTGCAAAATAAGAAAAAAACGGGAAAATTAGATTAATTTTGCGGCGTATTTTTAGATAAAAACCACAATGTCAGAAAGAAAAGTAAGAGTCCGTTTTGCACCGAGTCCCACAGGTGCGTTGCATATCGGCGGCGTACGTACCGCTTTGTACAATTATCTGTTTGCCCGCCAGCATGGGGGAGAACTGGTTTTCCGTATTGAAGATACCGACTCACACCGTTTCGTTCCGGGTGCTGAGGAATACATTATCGAATCGTTCAAATGGCTGGGCATCAAGTTCGACGAAGGTGTCAGCTTCGGAGGCAACTATGGCCCGTACCGCCAGTCGGAACGCCGTGACATCTACAAGAAGTATGTACAGGTGCTTCTGGACAACGGAAAGGCTTACATCGCTTTCGATACGCCCGAAGAACTGGAAGCCAAACGCAAGGAAATTCCAAACTTCCAGTACGATGCTTCTACGCGTATGTCTATGCGCAACTCACTGACCCTTCCGAAAGAAGAGGTGGACAAGCTGATTGCAGAAGGCAAACAGTATGTGGTCCGCTTCAAGATTGAACCGAACGAAGACGTGCATGTACACGATATCATCCGCGGAGAAGTGGTCATCAACTCTTCTATCCTCGACGACAAAGTATTATATAAATCAGCTGACGAACTGCCGACTTACCATCTGGCCAACATCGTAGACGACCACCTGATGGAAATCTCACACGTAATTCGTGGAGAGGAATGGTTGCCTTCGGCTCCGTTGCACGTACTGCTGTATCGTGCGTTTGGCTGGGAAGACACCATGCCGGAATTTGCCCATCTGCCGCTGCTGCTGAAACCGGATGGAAACGGCAAGCTGAGCAAGCGTGACGGCGACCGTCTGGGATTCCCGGTATTTCCATTGGAATGGCACGACCCCAAAACGGGAGAGGTTTCTTCCGGATACCGTGAATCGGGTTATCTGCCGGAAGCAGTCATCAACTTCCTGGCCCTGCTGGGATGGAACCCGGGCAACGATCAGGAAATCATGTCGATGGACGAACTGATTAAATTGTTCGACCTGCACCGTTGCAGCAAGGCGGGTGCCAAGTTCGATTATGAAAAGGGAAAATGGTTCAACCATGAATATATCCTGATGAAGAGCGACGAAGAAATCGCCCAACTGTTCATGCCGATTCTGAAAGAACACGGCATCGACGCCCCGATGGATAAGGTAGTTACCGTAGTCGGACTGATGAAAGGCCGTGTAAGCTTCATCAAGGAATTGTGGGACACTTGCAAGTTCTTCTTCGTAGCTCCGACAGAATACGATGAAAAGACGGTGAAGAAACGCTGGAAAGAAGATTCAGCCGCACGCATGACCGAACTGGCCGACTTGTTGGAATCACTGGACGATTTCTCACTGGCTCATCAAGAAGAAGTGGTCATGAAATGGATTGAGGACAAAGGTTATCACTTGGGTAACATCATGAATGCCTTCCGCCTGACACTGGTAGGAGAAGGAAAAGGTCCCCACATGTTTGATATCTCAGCTGTACTGGGCAAAGAAGAAACAGTAGCACGTATGCGTCGTGCGGTAGAGGTACTCAAATAAACGAAGACATGATTTATAATTTTATCATCGCCCTTTATACAAGTGCAGTCAGATTGGCTGCACTTTTTAATAAGAAGGTGGCCCTGATGGTCAAAGGGGAAAAGGAAGCGTTCGGCATACTGGAAAAACAGATTGTGCGTGGAGAAAAATACCTCTGGTTTCACGCGGCTTCTTTAGGGGAATTTGAACAAGGCCGTCCGCTGATTGAGGAAATCCGAAAGAAATATCCGCAATACAAGATTCTCCAGACCTTCTTCTCGCCTTCCGGATACGAAGTACGGAAGAATTACAAAGGAGCGGACATCGTCTGCTATCTTCCGCTGGACACCCCGGGCAACGTAAAGCGTTTCCTGGATCTGGCCCAGCCTTACATGGCCTTCTTCATCAAGTATGAGTTTTGGCAGAACTACCTGACAGAACTGAAACGACGGAATATTCCGGTCTACAGTGTGTCTTCCATCTTCCGGAAAGAGCAGGTTTTCTTCCGCTGGTATGGAAAAAGCTACCGCAAGGTGCTGAACACGTTTACACACCTCTTCGTACAGGATGAAGCATCCGTGAAACTGTTGCAGTCCATCGGCATCACGAATACGACGATTGTCGGTGATACCCGCTTCGACCGGGTACTAGAAATCTGCCGCCAGGCCAAAGAACTTCCTTTGGTAGAACTGTTCAAAGGAGAGCATACTGCCTTTGTAGCCGGCAGTTCCTGGGGACCGGATGAGGATATTTTCATCCCGTATTTCAACGCACATCCGGAGGTGAAGCTCATCATTGCTCCCCACGTGATTGAGGAAAGCCATTTGAAAGAGATTATCGGCAAGCTGGACCGTACGGTCGTACGCTACACGCAGGCCACAGAGGAAAAAGTGAAAGAGGCCGACTGCCTGCTGATTGACTGTTTCGGTCTGTTGTCTTCCATCTACCGCTACGGGGAAATCGCCTACATTGGAGGTGGATTCGGAGTGGGTATCCACAACGTACTGGAAGCAGCGGTGTACGGCATGCCGGTTATCTTCGGCCCGAACAACAAGCGGTTCCGTGAAGCACAGGGTTTGTTGCAATGCAAAGGAGGCTTTGAAATACAGGGAGCGGAAGACTTCAAGAAAATCATGGACGAGTTCTTGACCAATTACGGAGCCTTGGACAAAGCAGGCAAGAAAGCCGGAAACTATGTACGAGACAATGCCGGTGCCTTGGAAAAGATTATGCATACAGTGACGCTATAATCCGTGCACATAAAATAAAAAGGAGCAGCAGAAAGGAAAGACACGGTGAAAATAAAAACAGGATTCAGTTGTAAGTTCTTCTTATAACTGAATCCTGTTTTTATTTACATAAGCATAAACTGGTTCCACTTGAAAAATCCGATAGAATTATTAAACGGTCCGAGTGTCCATCACAAACCATCGCTGTCTGACATGGCCGCAAACTGTGGCTGCCACGTCCCTCTTGTCGGTGAGACAGATAAAATGACATTAAGTTTATCCATGTGAGGAACCAGACTTACTCCGAAGCCTTTCTCCGTTCTTCTTGATAAGTTGCATACATTTCTGCCAAGGTTTCCATCGGAATATGCAGCAAATACATCTCCTTGAACACATCGGGCAATACTTGCTGGAGGAAGGTCTCTTTCCGAAGTGCCACAATCTTCTGTGCAGCCCCGGTAGACACGAAATAGCCCAATCCCCGTTTGTTGTAAATAATGCCCTGATTTTGCAGGTAATCGTACGTACGGACTACTGTATTGGCATTGACCTCCACCACGCCCGCATATTCACGGACCGATAGGATGCGTCCTTCTTCCTCGTACACATTCTGAAGAATCTCATCCATAATGCGGTCGGCTATCTGCAAATAAATCGGTTTATTCTCTTTAAAAGTCATAGACGCCACAGTTTTCGTTTAATTACTTGTGAACGGGTAAACAGTCGGTACGACAGCCACCAGTTGAAAAGAGTGAATAAAAAGAAGACAACTGAAACTACGGTCAGCCATCCATCTACAGTTTGGGAGGAGTGTGGATAATTCTCATCTACTCTTTTTATAAGGAAAGACCATATTCCACTGTCTGCCAGACTGGCAAACAAAATTCCTCCGAGAATCGTCACTGCCAGACAGGTTCCGATGGTTTTCAGGAAAGGATGTTTATACCAGAAACTTCCTCCCAAGATAAAGAGCGAATGATTCCACAGGGAGAATATCCATACGAGAAGCTGCATCAACCACCAGGAATAAACAGGTTCTCCTGTTGCGTCTACAGAAGCATGCGTAGTCCATTCCATGGAAAAGACTTCCACTAATAGAGACTGGCTATACACGGCTGGTAAATCAAACAAAGGCAGCAACAGGTAATGAGTAAGCTCCAATGCCAGCAAGGCTACCAGCACCATCAACAACGTACCTATGGTCACCAATACCGCCCGTGAAAAGAACTTCTCCAGCTTCGTAGCCGGAAGCAGCAAATAAGAGATGCGCTTCTCCTTGCTGTCCATGCATTTCATGATTCGGGAAGCGTAGAAAATCATCGCAAAACTCACTACCATGCCAATTACCCCTAACATATTGCCACAAAAACGATGAAAGGAATAAACCTCCGGAAAACCTGTCTCTACCCAATCCTCTGCCGACCACAAAAAGCCCAACATCGGGAAAAAGAGGGCTGCAAAAATACCCAGCAAACCATAAAGGTTACTTTTCCAGTTCTCTATCAAATCGCGTCGCATCACATTCCGCACGCGTACCATACTAAAAGTTGTATCCATCATGTCGTGTCGTTTATTTCTCATTAAATATCGCTTGTATTTTCTCACGTTCCGTCAACAGGGCGTTAAACAGCAACTCCAGATTCAACGGACTTTCTTCTCCCGAAAGGTTAGGCCATATCACGCTGTTTCCATGCACGGATGGCTGTACAAAAAGCGCATCGTCTGTCGGATCATTCATCCCTTGTTCGGCAAATAAGAGCTTGTCCGTAATGTCTACCACCGAACGGTTCAGCAGCACCTCATTCCCATCGATTACCACTACCTGGTCCAATAAACGGTCGATATCCCTTACCTGATGCGTAGAAACCACCACCGATTTCTCCTCCGTCATACCCGAAGCGATGACTTTACGGAACTGACTTTTGGAAGGAATATCCAGTCCGTTGGTCGGTTCATCCATCAGGAGTAAGGAAGTATTGGTGGCCAGCGCAAAACACATGTAAGCCTTTTTCTTCTGTCCCATGGACAGCTCTCCCAAATGAATGTCTTCATTCAATTCAAAATCATTCAGACAAGTCCGCAACAATTCCCAACTGAAACGAGAATAAAACGGAGCGTTTACTTTCACAAACTGTTTCAGACTCAAGTTAGGCAAGGTAAATTCTTCCGGTACCAGATACAGGTCAGATAAAGTCACCGGTAAACGCTTTTGTACATCTACCCCCTTCATCCAGACACTGCCACCTTGCGGACGTAACAAACCACTCATCAAATAGAGTAAAGTCGATTTGCCTGTTCCATTCTTTCCCAAAAGGCCTATCACCTTTCCTGCCTCCATTTCCAGGGAAAAATCCTGGAAAATGGAAGCTTTCTTTCCATAACTGAAGGTCAATCCTTCGATTTTTATCATAGACGTGTTCATGTTGTTGATTAATGATATTAGCGTAATAGTTTAATAGTACACCGCAAATGTAATGCTTTTTCTTAAATCCACAAGCATAAACGAAATTTTTAACAAGAAAAATAGATTAAATTCAAGTCTACAACCTTTTAAGGCGCTATCAGAAAGGAGAAGAGGAAGAGACAAAGAAGAATTATCACAGAACCGAAACAGCGTAAGAGAAAAAGAAAAGAACTATAAAGCGATATATTCTACCGATAACGCAGCTAAAGGAAAAAGAATACGATGGGGCTTCCTGTTAGGCAGCAGGGATGCACATTCCAAGAACCGCCGAGTTTCCTTCCGCCACGGGGAAGTCCGCATTTCCGGAGCTAGCGTGCGGGG
>ENA-OPTA01002172-OPTA01002172.1-human-gut-metagenome-genome-assembly--contig:-NODE-2172-length-10838-cov-6.261152_pt1 | contig 10838 bp, 8 predicted proteins | sample MGYA00241813_ERZ501917 | MGnify/ENA primary metagenome ERZ501917 (study PRJEB25962, sample SAMEA2042408) | human gut metagenome | biome: human gut; feature: human-associated habitat; material: faeces...
TGCGGGTGAGCAGGTTGCCGGTGCTCAGGGCATCGGTGCCGGTCACAGCGGTCACGGTGCCGGTCAGCATTTCAAAGGTGCCGTCCAGCGTCACCTCTGCGCTCTGGCCCACCGAGAAGGTGGCGGCATCTGCTGCCGGGAACTCCAGCCGCAGCACCATTTTGGAGCTGTCACGGATGACCGCCACTTCCTGACCGCTGGTCACTTCGTCGCCCTTGGCCACCTTGAGGGCACTCACAACACCTGCCACCTCGGCGCGGACATACTGGCGGTCTGCCGTCTTGTCGTAGCTGCGCTGTGCCTGCTGCAGAGCAATGGACGCCTGCTCCGCCTTGGTGGTGGCATCAGAGGAGTCCACTGTGTACAGCACGGTGCCTTCCTCCACGATGTCCCCTTCCTCAAAGCTGCTGGTCAACACCTTGCCCGCTACCAGCGACTTAACATTATATGTATTGGCAGGGTTCAGAGTGCCGGTTCCGCTGAGGGTGTTGGACACATCCCGTTTGGACGGCGAGACCTGCACATAGTTGATGTCCGTATTGGCGTTCTGTGCCTTGTCCGGGCGCAGGATGAACCATCCGCCCAGCACGGCCACGCACACTACCGGCACCATCCATTTCCAGTTCTTGCGGAAAAAGGCTGCTGCTTTGCCGCCCTTCGCTGCGGGCTTTGCCTCACCCGCAGCCGTCTGCTGTACCGCAGCATCCTGCTTCTTTTTAAAGATCATGCTTGCTGTTTCCTCCTGTATCTTTCAGGGCATGCCCTGGTTTCGGTATCGGGCGCAGGCTTTGCAAAAGCGCGCGATAAAGAGTTTATTGTTAGTTTATCGCATTTTCGTCTATTACACAAGCGTCTAAATTTTGTTTTGACGCATTTGTGTCAAAGTTTTACCCAACTTTCACACCGTGCCCTCTTTTGCCTTCCAGACAAAACAAAAGAGACAGTGCCCCGCTCTTGCAGGGTACTGCCTCTTTTTTTGAAGCACGATCTTTATTCAGCTGTAGTTTCCACTACCACATACACCCCGGCAGGGACGCATGCAGCCCATGCGCCGTCCTTGTCCAGCCAGCCGAATTGCTCGCACACATGGTCCGGGCACTGACTGTCCAAAAACGCGATGGCACCATCCTTTACCTGCAGATGCACGACATAATTGCCCATATCATACAGGTAATCGTGGTCTGTATCCAGCGGCAGAGTCTCGGTGATGCCATCGCCAAAATCGACGGTGGCCTGCAGGCCGCTGCCCTTGCTGCTGTGTGCTGCGCGCACGCCGAAATACAGCGCTGCTGCCAGCACAAACGCCGCCGCGCGGCGCACAAACCGATGCAGATGTTTCAAAAGTGATCTCCTCCTGTTTTTTGCAGATTTCCGACTGTGTTTTTTACAGTGTAACACAGCCTGCGCCTGCGGGCAAGGACTGGACTTTCGTTTTCACATCTGGACAAAGAAGAAACCGGAGGGCCTTTCCCGTTCGGACAGCTCTCCGGTCTGATTTATAAGGTCTCCGGCCGACGACGCATGGCATCGTCGATCTCGTTCTCGATCTCCCGCAGGCAGTCCAGCACATACTCGATGTGGGAGGAATCCAGCTTCAGAAAACGCTCCTTCACTAACGCCGTATAAAGCTGCTTTCCGCCGATCCGCATGAAGCTGTCCCGTGTGCAGAGGACCTCCAGCATGAGGTCCGCGATTTCGTCGATGTCGTCGTAGGGATGCTGCCGGCGCAGGTGGTCGTACTCGATATTTTCCCGAATCTCTTTTCGGTATTCCTCGATCACCTCCTCCGGCTGCGCGCCCGGATGGATAGATGAATCAGTATTACTCAACTCAGTATTATTCTTATCAGTCTTATTACACTCGGTTTTTCCGAGGTCTTGACTTCTGATTTTCCGAGGTCCAGACTTCGGTTTTTCAGAACTCTTGACTTCGGTTTTTCCGAAGTCTGGATTTCGGCAGCTCGGAAGCTCCGGTTCCGGTGTATCCTCGCCTGGTTCGTCCTCTATACCCATGAAGCGGAGAACATAGATTTTCGCCGGTCTGCCCAGCCCCTGCTTGACCCGCCTTATGAGGCCCACGCCTTTGGCACTGTCCAGCTCCGCGAACAGCTTGACCGCTTTATCCGTCTTGCAGCAGAGCTGTTCGCACGCCTCCTCCAGCGTAAAGTAGATATACACATGGCCATCATCGTCCATCCAGCCGTTTCTCATGGACAGGCTCATGCGGTCCAGCATGAGGCCGTACAGCAGCTTCGCGTCGGTGGAGATCCGCCGAAAGTACGGTTCGGTGATCAGGAGCTTGGGGATGCGGAAAAAGGCGTATTGCTCGGCGTCCATGCCGAGATGGTACGCAAAGATCGCCTGCGGCATATCTGACACCTCCGTTCTGCCACAGTTTTTTATATCTCTCAACGGCGGTCTGTGGTATAGTAAAAGGGAGCATTGACGCGCAATGCTCCCTTACCATAACCAGACCTCCCGGTGGATTCTTATTCAGTTTGACTTAACACATCACTGTCAGCCGTTTGTCAAATAATTGTGTTTCCCGCACGGGGTTTTCCCTTGATTTTGCCCTTATCAGCTCACGCGGTCAAGGGTAACAGCGTATAAAGGAAGATAATTTTGGGTGGTTTTGATTTCTCAATAAACCCAGTGATTTCAATGCTTTGCGCCGATTTTGACGGTTGCTTATAACCGCTAATAACAGGTGAAATATTTGGGCGGTGCGAATCGGAATTTATAGAACTGTGAAAAGTAAAGGTGGTAATTTTGTGGTTAAATATTGTATGAATTTAAGTGATGAAAAAAAAGAAACTGCAATTAAAATTGCTTTGGAAAGTAAAGGAAATGTTCGCAAGCGTAAGATAGCGGTTCCGCTTCTGATGATTTTGGGTATCGTCATTATTTTTAGTAGCATATTTTTAATTATAAATTCTCCTGCTATTTTATGGTATATCTATATGGTGCTTGGAATAGTTTGTCTGCTTCTTGCGTTTAATGCAAAGTCTTTTCAAAAATTTGTATTGAAAAAAGCGGAGTTACTCTTAGATAAGTCTTTTCGTACTGGAATTGTAGAGTATCATTTTGACGCTGAAGGGATAGAAACAATTTCCCAGATGGGATATAGCAAAAATTATTGGACTGCATTTAAAGAGTACGGTACTATGGGGCAGTATATATATGTTAAACGAAAAGATAATAAAATGGTTTTGATAGATAAAAATGATTTGTCTACTGGGGAGTTAGAAGAATTGACTCAACTATTGTTAAATAATGTCAAAATGTAAATTCCAGTTCACAACTTCATATCCCTACACACAAAGCAGTTAGTCTTTAGGATTGACTTCTTTTTTCTTGCCAAAATTCCAGTTTGTAAGGATAAGCGTGTACTTATTGGAAAGATGCGGGCCGGGCATGCCCGGCCCCTACGGTGCGGCTGCGCATAAACGCCATCCACTCCGCACATACTCTCCTACAAAGGAGGGTCCATCCATGTCTTGTTTCAAAAAGGTTTTGCTTCTGCTTTCCATTGTCGGCGGCATCAACTGGGGCATTTACGGCATCTGGGGGTTCAACGCTGTAGGGTGGCTGCTGGGCGGCAGCATGAGCTGGCTGTCCCGCACCGTGTTCATCATCGTGGGGCTGTCGTCGCTCTGCCTGATCCCCGGGCTGTTTATGGCCGAGACGAAAACTGCGGAGTAAAAGGTTAAACTTCGGGTAGAGATGAAGCTCTCTCCCCCACCCGCTGCGGCGGGAGCCCCCTCCCAGAGGGGGCCAAGAAAGCAAAAGCGAGAACCTCACGGTTCCCGCTTTTTTCATAAAATCTGCTGCATTTCCAGCTTGCTGCGGCGGGTGTTCATGCCGACGCTGAGCACAATGCCGACGCAGAGATACATCATAACAACGCTTGACCCGCCTGCCGAGAAGAACGGCAGCGTCACGCCGATGACCGGCAGCACCTGCAAATTCATGCCTATGTTTATCACACACTGCAAAAACAGCGCCGCAAAGATGCCGACGCAGATATTGCAGCCCAGCGCGTCGGGGCATTGCAGACCGGTGCGCAGTGTGCGCAGGCAGAGCGCAAACAGCAGCAACAGCACCGCCGCCGCGCCCAGAAAGCCCAAAACGTTTGCCAGATACGCAAAAATAAAATCGTTCCAGGCGTTGGGCACAAAGATGTGCTCCCCGGAGAGCAGCCCCTGCCCCGTCAGCCCGCCGGTGCCAATGGCCATGGCCCCCTTGTTCTGCTGGTAGGTAATGTCCGCCAGCGCGGGGTCATCGGGGGTGAGCACGGCCAGGATGCGTTTGAACTGGTAGCCCTTCAAAATGCCGGGCCGCAGTGTCAGCAGCGCCGCGCCGCCGACCACACCCGCCGTCAGGCCGCCCGCCACCAGCCAGTGGGACAGCCCGCCCGCGTAGAGCATGACCAGCCCGATGCCCAGAAACACCAGCGCCGTGCCGTCGTCACCCTGCACATGAATGGCCGCCGCAGGCAGCGCAATGTGCACAAAAAGCAGCAGCAGATTTTTGGGGCGGTTCACCTGCCCGCGAACCTGGCTCAAATGCAGCGCCAGCGTCAAAATAAAGCTGATTTTTGCCAGCTCGGCGGGCTGGAAGGTCATGCCGCCCACCCGGTACCAGCTGTAGTTGGACGTGCCGCCCGCGTCATAGCCAATCGTGACCAGGCCGGTGTTGACGTTGTGCAGAAACAGCGTCGGCAGCACCAGCCCCCACGCCACAACACCGTGCAGCGGCCACGCCCGGGCCAGCGCATGGTAATCCGCCGTGGAAAAAACGACGGCCAGCATCAGCCCCAGCAGACTGGCGATGAGCTGCACCGACGCCTTGTTGTTGCTGCCAAGCTGCGTCTGCCCGATGGACAGCAGCACCACGACGCTGATTGCCGAGCACGCCGCACAGAGCAGCAGATAGACCACATCGACCCGGCGCAGATACCGGCGGATGAGCGGATACATGGGCAGGCTCCTTTCCTGATAGATGTCTTTATTATAGCGCATTTCGACGAATTTTGCCAAGTTGCAGATTAAATTTTACAAATGCGGATTTCTGTACTATAATATATACGTGTGTGGCCGCGCCTTATGCGGCCCAAAACAAGGAGCTTGCTTATGCAGGAATTTGTGACCCATTCGCGGGAGGAAACCGTCGCCGTTGGCCGTGAGCTTGCCAAAACGCTGCCCGCCGGGGCGCTGATCGCGTTCACGGGCGGTCTGGGCGCGGGCAAAACCGCGTTCTGCCAGGGGCTGGCCGAGGGGCTGGGCTGCACCGACCCGGTGTCCAGCCCGACGTTTGCCATCGTGAACTATTACCGCGGCCCGCGGCCCTTTGCGCATTTTGATTTATACCGCATCCACACCGAGGGCGACCTGGCCGCCGCCGGATTCTACGACTACCTCGACATGGGGGCCGTTGTCGCCTGCGAGTGGAGCGAGAACTGCGCGGAGCTGCTGGATTTGGAAAATCCCCTTCGCATCCATATTGAACGGGTGGACGAGACGACGCGGAAGATCACGATTGGGTAAAGCCTCTGCGGCTGTAGGGGTCGGCGTCCTCGACGACCCGGGGCGCTTGCGGCGGCGATAAGCTGGCGGGCGAACAATGTTCGCCCCTACAGGCAACGCTCGGAAGCATGCGTGTCATCTAAATTTAAACATTGAGGTAACTTATGCCAAAATTAGTCATCGTGGAATCCCCTGCCAAGGCCAAGACCATTGGCAAGTATCTGGGCCGCGGCTACAAGGTCACGGCCAGTATGGGCCATGTGCGCGACCTGCCCGCCAGCACGCTGGGCATTGATGTCGAAAATGGCTATACACCGAAATATATCACCATCAAGGGCAAGCAGAAGCTCGTCAAGGAGCTGAAGGCCGAGGCCAAAAAGTGCGACGGCGTCCTGCTGGCAACCGACCCGGACCGCGAGGGCGAGGCCATCAGCTGGCATCTGGCGAACATTCTGGGGCTGGACCCCAGCGCACCCAACCGCGTGACCTTTGACGAGATCACGAAGAAGGGCGTCAAGGAGGGCATGGCCCACCCGCGCGCCATCAATATCGACCTGTTCAACGCCCAGCAGGCCCGGCGTGAGCTGGACCGTCTGGTCGGCTACAAATTGAGCCCGTTCCTGTGGAAAAAGGTCCGCCGCGGCCTGTCCGCGGGCCGCGTGCAGAGCGTGGCCGTGCGGCTGATCCGGGACCGCGAGCTGGAAATTGAAAACTTCAAGCCCGACGAATACTGGAACATCGACGCGCTGCTGAACCCGCAGGGCGAGAAGGGCGAGTTCACGGCCCGCCTGGCCGCCACCGCCGACGGCAAAAAGCTGACCGTCACCAATAAGCAGCAGGCCGACGGCATCCTGGCTGCGCTGGACGGCAGGGACTATACCATCACGAAGATCGAAAAGGGCAAGCGCCGCCGCCAGCCCTCGCCGCCCTTCATCACGTCCACCTTGCAGCAGGACGCGAGCCGCGCGTTCGGCTTCTCGGCCACTCGCACGATGCGCGCCGCCCAGACGCTGTATGAAGGCATGGACATTGCGGGCCACGGCACGGTGGGTCTTATCACCTATATGCGTACCGACTCGCTGCGCATTGCCGCCGAGGCCCAGGCCGCGGCCAAGACCTTTATTGCGGAGCGCTGGGGCGACAACTACGTCTGCAAGACCGCCCGCAAATGGAAAAGCCGCTCCGCCACCGCCGCGCAGGACGCCCACGAGGCCATCCGCCCGTCTATGCCCGAGCTGACCCCCGACGAGGTCGAGCAGAGCATCAGCGGCGACACCGCAAAGCTCTACCGCCTGATCTGGAGCCGCTTTATGGCCAGCCAGATGGCCGACTGCATTCAGGACACCGTCTCCGCGTCCATCACGGCAGGGGACTACCTGTTCCGTGCGTCGGGCTTCCGCGTCTCGTTCGACGGCTTCACCGCGCTGTACGAGGAATCCACCGACGACGCCAAAAAGAAGGAGACCGCCCTGCCCCCGCTGGAGGAGGGCCAGACCCTCAAACTCAAAAAGCTGACGGCGGACCAGAAGTTCACCCAGCCGCCGCCGCTTTACACCGAGGCCACGCTGATCCACGCGCTGGAGGAAAACGGCATCGGACGTCCGTCCACCTATGCGCCCATCATCACGACCATCGTGGACCGCGGCTATGTGGAGAAGGACCAGAAGAAGCTGAAAACCACCCCGCTCGGCCAGGCCGTCAACACGGTCATGATGGAGCAGTTCCCCGACATCGTCAACGTGAAATTCAGCGCTGACATGGAGAAAAAACTCGACGTTGTCGAAGCCGGCCAGGCGGACTGGGTCAAGACCATCGACGACTTTTACCAGGGCTTTGAAAAGAGCCTGGAGCAGGCCGAGAAGAATATGGAGGGCAAGCGCATCAAGGTCGAGGACATCCCCACGGATGAGATCTGCGAAAAATGCGGGCGGCCCATGGTCATCAAATCTGGCCGCTACGGCAAGTTTGTGGCGTGCTCGGGCTTCCCGGAGTGCCGCAACGCCCACCCGCTGGTCAAGGACACGGGCGGTCTCTGCCCGCTGGACGGCGGCCACATGCTGGTGCGCAAGAGCGCCAAGGGCCGCGTCTACTACGGCTGCAGCAACTACCCCAAGTGCAACTATATGACCTGGGACGAGCCGGTGCCCGAAAAGTGCCCCCAGTGCGGCAGCACCCTCTTTAAAAAGAAGGGCCAGCTCTACTGCGCCAAAGAGGGGTGCGGGTTTGTGAAGGCGATTGAGAAGAAATGACCGCTTTCGGCACTTCTGTAGGGGTCGATGCCTGCATCGACCCGCGGACAGGCTGCCGACTTGCGGGCGGATGCGCGTATCCGCCCCTACAACCTGCGGAAAACAGAGACGTTACGGAGAAACTATGCAAGTGAAAATCATCGGTGCCGGTCTGGCCGGCTGCGAGGCGGCGCTTTGGCTGGCGGACCGCGGCGTGCAGGTCGAGCTGTACGAGCAGAAGCCCGCAAAATATTCCCCGGCCCATAAAAGCGCGGGCTTCGCGGAGCTGATCTGCTCCAACTCGCTCAAGGCCGAGCGCCCCGACTCCGCGTCGGGACTTTTGAAAATTGAGATGAAGATGATGGGCAGCCATCTGTTGGATGCCGCCGAGACCGCCCGCGTGGCGGCGGGCGGTGCGCTGGCCGTGGACCGCGATGTGTTTTCCACCGCCGTGACCGAAATGGTGGAAAACCACCCCAACATCACGGTCCGGCGCGAGGAGGTCACGGCGCTGGACGAGAGCGCACCCGTGCTCGTCGCCAGCGGCCCGCTGACCGAGGGCGCACTGGCACAGGCCGTCGCCGCGCTGACCGGCGACCATCGGCTGAGCTTTTATGACGCTGTCGCGCCCATCGTGACCGCCGAGAGCCTTGACTATGACAAGGTCTTTGCCGCGTCCCGCTATGGCCGCGGCGAGGCGGACTACCTGAACTGCCCGTTCAATAAGGAGGAATACGAGGCGTTCCACGCGGCGCTCATTGCCGCCGAGCGCGCGCCGCTCCACGACTTTGACGGCGACCTGACCGTCTACGAGGGCTGTATGCCCATTGAGGTCATGGCCGCCCGCGGCGCGGATACGATCCGGTTCGGCCCCCTGCGCCCCGTCGGTCTGCGCGACCCGCGCACCGGCCACCGCCCCTGGGCCGCCGTCCAGCTGCGTGCCGAGAACACGGCCCGCACGCTCTATAACCTCGTCGGCTTCCAGACCAACCTGAAATGGGGCGAACAGAAACGGGTGTTCAGCATGATCCCCGGCCTGGAGCACGCCGAATTTGTGCGGTACGGCGTCATGCACCGCAACACCTTTTTGGAGAGCCCGAAAGTTTTGACGAAGCAGCAGTTCTTGAAAGAACATCCCAACGTGTTTTTTGCAGGGCAGATCACCGGCTTTGAGGGCTATATGGAGAGCGCGGCGTCCGGCTTGCTGGCGGCGCACCAGATGCTTGCACGGCTCAATGGCCGCGAGCTGCCGCCGCCCCCGGCGGCAACGATGTGCGGCGCGCTGCTGGACTACATCACGACGCCGAACAAGGACTTCCAGCCGATGGGTGCGAACATGGGCATCCTGCCCCGCACCGAGGAGATCAACACCATCCGCGACAAACGGGAGCGCTACATGGCGCTTTCGCAGGCCGCGCAGGACGCCATGCAGGCGTGGGTAAAGGAGTACGAAGCATGAAAATTTTAGTGGATGCCATGGGCGGCGACAACGCCCCGCTGTGCGTTTTGCAGGGCGTGAGCCAGGCCGCGGCGGAGTTCGGTGACGGCATGGAGCTGGTGCTGCTGGGTGAGGAAAAAGCCATCCGCGACTGCGCAAAAGAGAATAAAATCGACCTTGCACCGTTTGAGATCCTCAACTGCACCGAGACCATCGACATGCACGATGACCCGGTCAAGGCTGTGCGCCACAAAAAGGATTCCAGCCTTGTGAAGGGTCTGACCATGCTGAAGAACGGCGAGGCCGATGCCTTTGTCAGTGCCGGTTCCACCGGTGCGCTGCACGTCGGCACCAGTCTCATCGTGCGCACGGTCAAGGGTGTCAAGCGCCCGGCGCTGGCCACCCCGATGCCCGGCGCCAAGCAGAATTTCCTGCTGCTGGACTGCGGTGCGAACGTCGAGTGCCGCCCCGAAATGCTGAACGCCTTCGGCACGATGGGCAGCGTCTACGCCGAGAAGGTCATGGGCCGCGAAACGCCGAAGGTCGCGCTTGTCAACAACGGCGCGGAGGACACGAAGGGCACGCCGACCTACCGCGAGGCCCACAAGCTGCTGAAGGCAAACCCCTGCATCCACTTTGCGGGCAACATCGAGCCGCGCTACATCATGGACGGTGACGTGGACGTCGTCGTCTGCGACGGCTTTGTCGGCAACGTCGTGCTGAAATTGACCGAGGGCGTCGCCAAAACGCTGCTGGGGATGCTGAAAAAAATCTTCTTGCAGAATTTGCTCACCAAGCTCAGCTATCTGGGCATCAAGGGCGGTCTGGGCGAGCTGAAACGTATGATGGACTCCGAGGAGGTCGGCGGCGCACCGCTGCTGGGCGCCGCGAAGCCGGTCATCAAGGCGCACGGCTCCAGCCACGCCAAGGGCATCAAGAACGCCATCCGTCAGGCCAAGCTCTGCGTCGCCAACGACCTGTGCGGCACGATGGAGAAGGCGCTGGCAGAGGTGGCCGCACAGAAGGAAGAAGCAGACGCTTAAAAGGTAAGCTGCCCTGTAGGGGCCGGACATGTCCGGCCCGCGGCATAAAAAATACCGCCCGTAAAAGGGCAATCGAGATAAGGTTGAGGGCCGGGTATGCCCGGCCCCTACGGACTAGCCGGAAAGGTGAAAGAATATGGCTCACAAACCGGAAGAACTGCAGGAGGTCCTGCACTATACATTCAAAAATCCTGCGCTGCTGCGCATTGCGCTGACCCATACCAGCTATGCCAACGAGAGCAAGGTCGCCACGACCCACAACGAGCGGCTGGAATTTCTGGGCGACAGCGTGCTGTCCGTCGTTGTAGCGGACTACCTGTTCCACCAGTCGGGCCGCCCCGAGGGCGAGCTGACCCGTATGCGCGCCAGCCTCGTCAGCGAGGATGCACTGTTCCAGTTCGCACAGGAAATTCAGCTGGGTGAGTATCTGCGCCTTGGCCACGGCGAGGACCTTGGCGGCGGGCGCAGCCGCCCGAGCGTCGTCTCTGATGCGTTCGAGGCGGTCATTGCCGCGCTGTATCTGGACGGCGGCATGGAGGCCGCGCGCAATTTCATCCTGCCCTTCATCACCGAGGGCAAGCACGCTGAGGCGGACTACAAGACCC
>ENA-OPTA01002210-OPTA01002210.1-human-gut-metagenome-genome-assembly--contig:-NODE-2210-length-10674-cov-3.377342_pt1 | contig 10674 bp, 4 predicted proteins | sample MGYA00241813_ERZ501917 | MGnify/ENA primary metagenome ERZ501917 (study PRJEB25962, sample SAMEA2042408) | human gut metagenome | biome: human gut; feature: human-associated habitat; material: faeces...
ACAGCAAGGGTGTCCATCGTGAGGTGGAATCTGAAGGCAGATGGATGGAGAGGAAGAAACGTGTGGTACCTGGGGAGGTCTGTGCGCTCCTGTCATACGCATAGGTCCCTTTCATCTGAAAAATGTTGGGACAGCAAAAACAACGGCCGCCCCGTACAGAGCAGCCACCGTTTTCCCTATACCATACGCTGCTTTTCAGTACCGCAAGGATGGGTATCCTATTATCGTCGTATTCTGATTTCTTTTAGGGCAGTTCGGGATTCTCCACAAGAGACACAGTGAAGTCCTGCGCCGCTGCGCCCTCTGGCAGCAGCTTCGCCATGACCACCAGCCGCTGATTGCCGCTGTTGCTCTTGTCGTACTTCCGGCAGCAGGTGTAGAGTGTCAGGAAGGTATCCCCCTCGGAGAAGGTCACACCGTCAATATCCAGCCAGTTTTTCCGCGCAATCGTCTCAAAGAAGCTGGTCAGATCATCTCCCGTGGGATCAGGCGCAATATAGTCAAAGCCAATATCCGTGACGAATAGCGCGGTGATCTGGAAAATCATATCCTCGCCATCCACAGAGAGATAGATATACGGATGCTCCTTTACAAAGTCTGCGTCCATATAGCGGTAGAGCTTGGTGAACCGCACACCGTCCGGGTCGCAGTTGCTGGCGGAGTGGCCGAAAATGGTGGTGTTTTTGTCCAGCTTATCCCTGCCGCCGATTTCGTTTTCACAATGGGCATACTAGCAGCCCCACATGGCATACTCACCGTTTTCATCCAGCTTCAGGTAATAGCCGTTGTCCTCCGCCTGCATCACGGGGTCGTCCACCTCCGCACCGGGGATATACAGCCACGCCACGGTGTCGGGATTCTTCGCTCTGGCTTCCGCCAACTCTGCCTGCCTGTCCACCGAGGGGATAACTTCGCCTGCGGGAGTCGCTGATGGCTGAGGCGCAGATGTGCCGGAAGGCGTTCTGCCGGGAATGTCGATAGGCTCTGTCTCTTTCTGATAGCAGCCCATGACCGCCGTGGTCATAGCAAAGAGAAGGACGGCCATGCAGATGATCGGACGAATGATTCTTGTGATTCTTTTCATAATGCTGTCTCCTTGCCGCGCTGGAGCAGCGGCGCAGCTTAAAATGTCATTGATTTGTTTCTTGTAGAGAAAAGAGAACAGCGCAGCGTCAAGGCGAAAAGCCTATCTGCTGCGCTGTCCGATGTTCGCTTATGGGGTCATGCCAGCGGCTTTGATGTTTAGCCGTATGTCAGCCGCTCACTTCTTGCAGCGCCAGAGGAAGGTCACGATCTGCGATCTGGTGCAATCCGCGTCGGGGCTGAATGTGGTGTTGGTGGTTCCCTTGGTGATGTCCTCCTTGACCGCCCACAGAACCGCATCAGCATAGTAGGCGGTGGACTTCACATCGGCAAAGGGATTGGCTGTACCCGCTGCCGGAGACTTCTCGGAACGCCACAGGAACGCGACGATCTGGGCGCGGGTGCAGGTCATGTTGGGGCTGAACGTGGTGTCGCTGGTGCCCTTGGCGATGTCATTCTCCACCGCCCACAGCACAGCGTCGTAATAATAGCTGCCCACGGGGACGTCGGCGAAGGGCATGGTGCGGGTTTCGGGCTTGGGACTGCCAGCGGCACGCCACAGGAAGGTCACGGCCTGCGCACGGGTGCAGATGCCATCCGGGGAGAAATGGGTATCATCGGTTCCCTGCGTAATACCGTTCCCCACTGCCCAATCCACAGCGTCCTCATAATAGCTGCCGGTGGCTACATCCACAAACACGCCGGTCTGGGGGTTGCCGTTGGCTTTCATAAAGATGACCTCGATGGTATGGGTTCTTCTGACATTCTCAAAGGTGTAGGACTTCACCGCGCCGATGCTCTTGCCGTCGATCTTGACGTTGGAGACGGCATAGCTCTTATCTGGGGTGATGGTGAAGGTCTGATCTCTGCCCTCGCGGACGCTGACATTGCCGGAGGGAGAAATAGAGCCGCCCGCCCCGGCAGTTGCCTTGATGGTGTAGTAGCTGTAGCCGCTGCCGCCGCCACTGCCGCTACCGCCTTCATTGCCGCCTGTGCCGCTATTGCCTTCATTGTCGCCTGTGCCGCTATTGCGCAGAATCGTCAGCGTGTAGGTTTTAGCACCGATTTCCACGACAATGTCGGTTGTGCCGCTGTTGGGGATGGCAACGGTTGCGCTGCCGCCGGTGGACAGAGCCTGTCCGTTGATGCTCACGGGCTCGCCGTTTCCAGACACCGCTGTGACTAGCGTAGATGTTGCTCCGCTATCATTTTGCAGCGTATAGGTATAGTTCGTTCCGTTGGCGGTAAAATCGCCGATCCCCACTGCCAGACCTTCAAAGGTCAGAAGGTCATTACCGGGCACTGCGACTCGCACCACTACGCGGGTGCCAAGCTGGGAGAAGGTGACGGTTTCCGTCCGGAAGGTTTCCCCGGAGATGGCACCGCCAATACTGGTCTTTTTCGTTTCCAGAACGGTCCCGGCAGCATCCAGCAGCGTGGCCACCAGCGTTGCGCTAGTCTGAGACTGCAGGGAGTTGTTGCGCAGGGTAATGGCGGCGGTGCTGTGACCGTTGCCGTCGTTCCCCTGTGTCACATCCATAGTCATCCGCTCTCCGGTGCGGGCCAGTGCGCCGGTCATATGGACGCTGGCCTCGCTGTCACTGCCGTCATACTCCGGCAGGCGCTGATTGCTTCCCGTTCCACCGATCTGGCCTTCCGCCCACGCCTCGGCGTACAGATAGGTACCCACATTGGGGATCTCGGTTTTGCCAATGGATGTCATATACCCGCCCAGATCATAGGTCAGGTCCAGTGTAAAGGTTCCCTGATCGATGCGGGCGAGGGCGCTGTCTCCGGAAACGGTGATTTCATTACCGCTAACCGATACGCCGTTTGTGGTGCAGGCTACCTCTGCAGGCTTGGTATGCAGATCATCCGCATAGAACGCAAGCTTCACCTCGCGGTTCTTTCCGCCGGCCAGCGTGGCGGCAGAGGAATTATAGAGGGTCATGCGCACCGTGCGCTTGCCGGCGCTCTCCGCAATCACTTCCATTTGCGAGATGCCAATGTCGGGATAATCCAGATACACTGTGCCGTTTTCGTTGATGCCGCCGGCGGCGGTGATGGTATAGCTCGGGTCGGTCACGCGATCCTTCACATGGTGCCAGACGGTAAGGGTGGTGCTTTCATTGGGCAGCAGTGTTTCCGTAAGGGTGGCGGTTTCCCCGCTGCCAAGGCTGACCGTTAGGTTTGTCACATCGTTCAGCCCGGTGTTGCGGATGGTAAAGCGAATGGGTGTCAGGCTGTTCAACGCCAGCGTTGCATAATCCACACCGATCTGTTCCACTGCCACCGCATCGGTGATAAAATTAGAGGTAGCGGTATAGAGGATCGTTTCCTCACCCGGAACGGTCACGCCGCCGATTACCTCCGGTTTTTCATCGTCATACCGGGTGGCCTGAATGGCAGCCTGCACCTGATTGCTGCCGCTGACATAGGCATCAAAGTGGTCAGCCAGCGTGCGATCCGGCAGCTCTGCCAGTTCCAATGGTGCGGACAGAGTGTAGGTATTTGTGGCATAGCGCAGCTTGGCCGCCTTCAAAATGCCGTGATCTACCGCGCCGTTGGCGTCATTGACAGTCTCATTCCAGACGATGGTAAGATCATTGAGGCTGCGATGATCCCCACTGAGGGAAGCGAAGCGGAAGTCTCCGCCCACGACGGCGTTGCCGCTGCTGGTCAGGGCAGACAAAGAGCCGGGGAAACTGTTGGACATGGTGCCGCTGCCGTCCACAGCCAACAGCTGGATATCGCTGCTGCCGTCTCGGACACTATGCCAACCGATGACAAATCGGTCATCCCCGCTGCCGAAGTTGGCTGCAACGACCTGGGGGTTTTCGTCAAGATTGCTGTCACAGGTCGCCAGCATGGCTGTACCGGGAGTTCCGTCAGCAGCCACGGTACAATAGGCGATCTCGTAGGCGGAGGTATCTCCGGTTCCGCTGCGGTCCAGCGAGTAAACCGCCATAGCGGTTCCGTCGGGCAGCATGGCCGCCTGCAACGCCTTCACGCTGCCAGTAGCACCGTTATAAAGCATTTTGGACTCGCTCCAGGTGCCGTTACTGCTGTCATAGCAACGGTACATGATACAATCTCTGGTCGTGAAGTTCAGCAGGTTGTTGCTGTCCTGCGTACCGGGATCGGGGGTGTAGACGCTGCGCCAGAACACGATGGCCTTGCCGTCGCCGCCCACTGCCGTGGCTGGGGCCAGATCCGGCATGCCGTCGTTGGTTAGGCGGGTGGAAGTCCAGGTTGTGCCGTCATAGACGGACACTACGATTTCCGTGCTGTTCATCAGCAGGTTTTGCTCTTCCAATGTCACGGAATCACCGGCATTTTTACCCGGCAGGTCGGTGCCCATGCGAACCCAAGCCGCCGCCGCGAAGCTGCCAGTGCCAGACAAAGAAACGCTCGTGTCACCGTAGCCGGGGAACTCTGTGGAAGCGTCAATTTCACTGGAGAGAGTATAGACGCCGCCATTGAGGGTGGAGAAATGCGCCCGGCTGTCGTAAATACTGCTGCTGTTGCCGTCGTTGATGTAGGCCAATACCTTCCCGTCATCGCTGAGCTGTGGATAGGATGTGGGGTTGGCATTGGTCTGGATGTTTTCCAGCCCACTGGTGGAGTTCAGAGAGAACAGCATCATCCGCTGCTGGGGCTGGCCCCAAGTACGGGCATATTGCTCCAGATAGTCCCGGCTTTGGAGCGTTGCACTGCCAGAAGCCACCTGCATTCCGCTCTGGGCCGCCGCCATCCGCAGCGAGGCAAGGCTCAGCCCACTGGTGGCGTTATTCCAGTAGTTGTCGATTGTTTTCCAGTCATTAAAAGTCCTGGTAGCTCCAAGGGTTCCGGAGGCGATCACCGCCTCGTAGGAGATAAACAGGAAGGTGGCCACAAATTTGATTCCCACTTCGCTTTGGATCCCCAGGGCCTGACCGTTGATCTGGCGCTTTGTCTCGTCGGCAAGATAGGTGCGGGAAAGGAACTTATTCTGACTGTCCACATCCAAATTGCCGAATAGGCCGATCTTCAGCGCCACGATCGAATAGTCAAAGCCAATGCCGCCAAACGCGTGGACATAGGCGTTGATACGCAGCGTGGTCAAAAAGTCATTCACTGCCGTGGCCGTGGGATCGCTCCAGGCAAGCTCTGTACCCTCGCCCTGCCGTCCGTAGCGCACTGCGGTACGGAAATCCAGCTGAATGGCACCGCCCAGCTCAAAGGTTGCTGTCAACGGCACGGGGCCAGCCATGGCGTTCACGCTGAAGGTGAAGCCCACGCCAACGCCGGCGGTAAAGCCGCCGCCTACGGTGAAAACCTCCCACTCCTTTTTTTCGGCGTTATAGCGGATTTCCGCTTCGTAAAAGCCCTCCAACTGCAAGTTGAGATCCGTGCTGGTGACATTGTCGGCCAAGGAGTTGGTTTTGTAGTCCCCCTTGGGATCATAGGTTCCCTGGGCCATCTGGCTCAGGTCCCCGGTACTGGGCACGCCCACCTCCAGGTTCTGCGTCAGCACATTCGCACCCAACGCCACGCCGTCCTCGGAATAGTCCATGTCCTCCATCTCCAGCGTATTGTACCCGGCCCAAATCATGGCACGGAACACGGAGGGATCTTCGCTGGGGGTGATGATCATTTTGAACACGGAAGTGTCCACCGGACCGCTCAGATCATCCAGCCGTCCGGTCAGCACCTTGAGAATGTTACTGTCGCCCACTCCGCCGAAGTCGACTCCCTTCACTACACTGGAGGCTCCCATCGTCGCCAGAATACCGGTGACGCGGTCATCCTCTGTCACCTTGGGCACTCGGGTCAAATCAACGACCCGGAAGGGCATTATTTTCTCCTGCAGCAGGCTGCCGTTCAGGCTCAGCTGCGTTTTCATACCCACATCCTTGCCGTCGGCGATCCATCCAGAGGTGGTCATGGTGGCCTCGGTGAGGGTCAGATCGTTTTCCGCTACAGGGATGGATGAGAAGGGATACTGCTTGGTACTGCTGCTCTGGGCGGCAGGAAGAACGCCATATTCGTCCGCCAGCTTGAGACTGTAATTCCGCGCGTCGGCAATCTTCTCACCCCAGAGGAACATGGTGGTGTGCAGGGTTGCTGTTTTAAAGCTGCTGTTAGGGCCAATCTTCCCAGTCGAGTTGCGGACATCCACCTTCTGACCGTTGGCAAGACCGTAATCAACGCTTTGCGCCACAATGAAGGGTTTGTTTTCCTCCCCTTCCGGCACGCACTCCAGAGAGACAACGCCCTCTGCGGTGCGCATTACATCGTCCACGCCCAGCTTGCCGTTGACGGTCAGCAGCAGCGGATAGTACTTGTCGCCGTCAATTGCGCTGATCTCCAGAATGTACTCCAGCTGATCCAGAGCGGAAAGCGCCGTGGTGTTGCTCTCGCCCTTTTCGGCCGACCAGAACTGGGTGGAATCCAGATAGACGGTTATATTTCCCGCCGCATCCGTGGTATAGGTGTCGCCGGTGATGCCGCTGACAAGTGCTCCTGCCCTGGAGCCCAGCAGAGCTGTCTCGCAGTAGCCTCCGTTTTTATAAACGCCGCCACGAACGGTCACCGTCTTGTTCGCCAGCGGATCGCCGCCCGGCGTGATTAGCGTCACAGATGCCCGGGCGACTCGCCGAAGGCTGAAGGTATTCAAGGGATAAAGCTGCAGTTTTGTGGCATCCCGCTCGCCGGAACGCAGATTTTCTTTATAGATGGTGCCCAGATAAATATCCGCGCCGGAGCCGGACCGCAGAGACACCTCACTGGCGATTCCGTTGGGTTCGTAAAGCGCCAGCACGCCTTCACTGTTGGTCGTGACCGTTTTGGGCACACCTTTGCCGTCGGTGTATTGCAGCGTAGTTTCCGCTGCAGGCGTCAGCTGGAAGAGATAGAACTTATTTTGCAGCGTTTTCGCTGTCACCTGTACATCGGCACGCATGCCCGTGGCGGCATGGGTAGCCGTGACGGTTGCGGTGCCGTTGGCCAAGCCGGACAGCGCCATTTTGGTTTCGGGAAGGTAGGAATCAAAGGAGAAGTTTCTGATGTCCTCATACAGTCCGCCCTGCTTGTAGTTGACGGAAATGGCATTGTTGTTGCTGGAGAGCCACCGGATGCCGTCTTTAAAGGAGTTCCATCCGTACTCGTCATAGTTGATGCCTATGTACTCGATCAGCCCCAACTCCTGGCGCAGCTGCAAAATTTCAGCTGTATCAGTGGGCAGGCTGCCGCTGACCTTGGAGGTATTGTCCATGGTCAGCTTAGAAATCGTGTCTCCTTTGTCGTCCTGCACCTTCAGTGCGTCGGCATCGTAGACATACAGGGGGAAGGAGTCTGTGCTGGGAGATTCCTCACCAGGGTTCTCCACGCTCAAAACCACTTGATAGGTGTCCTTTAGATTGCCGTCCTTCACACTCTGCAATGACAGGGAGAAGCTTCCGGAGGTACCGGATAGGCTCTCTCTGGCCACCTCTTGGGTGGTGTTGTCCTCTGTGACCCGGGTAATGGTCAGCGTGGGCTGTTGAGAGGCCCCGTCAGTGGCGTTTTCCACCGACCAGTCGATATTGACGGCGCTGTCGGTATCCGTGAGGTAAATGCTCTGGGGCGGTGTCAGCTTGGCCGTGGCAGGTGGTGCCTGCACGATGATCCAGGCAAGTGCCGACAGGCGGACGTTCTCACCCTCGGCGTTGGGGTGCGGCATGGAGACCAATACCGTGTAGGCAGGGGTATCGCCGTTGGAGAGCCTGGAGAGCACATTCTCCTCGATCCGCACGCTGTTTTTATCCTTGCCGGCGGTATAAGTCGCAACGGGCTTGCGGCCGCTCAGCGCCGCCTCATTCGCGTAGTTGCCCTCATACAGATCAATCCTGTAATTGAACTCTTTGTCCGGTGCCATCAGCGCGGCGTTGGAGCTCCACAGCACGGTGGCGGGCTGATTTACCCGCGTCACGATGGACGATCCGCCGGGAATCACCAGTGCTAAGGAATCGCCTGCCGTCACGGTATAGGGCTTTGACTTGCCCGTCACATCATCGGCAGTGTCCTCAGTCCCGTTGTCCGCCGTAAAGGTAAAGGTGACGGTTCCCACCTTGGTTCCTGTGGTGGCAACAACGCCGGTATCCTCGTTGATGGTGGCAATGAGCGTGTCACTGCTGCTCCATTTACCGGTGGTGTAGCTGGCCTGCTCATCGTTTTCCCCAAAAACCTCTGCCTTAAGCGTGGGGCGGGTGGTTTTGCCGAGGGAAATCGTATAGTCGGCGTCATTCGCTTCCGGGACGATGGTCACCGTGTGCGCGGAAACTTTCTTTGGCACCGTGAACTGCCGGGTCAGGGGAAGAACATTCACCCAGTCAGGAGCGTCTTTCGTGCCCTCGTTGGCCTGCAGCGTCACCGTATAGGTGCGGGTGTTAGCCGCGGGTGCGATTGCGTAGTCGCTAATGGTGAAGGCTTCCTTCTCTGTGTCCAGATAGACCTGCAGATGGATTGGTTCAACCGCGGAGTCGTACCTCAGCTCGAGGCGGAAAGGGGCTTCCTTCGGCTCTGTTCCTTCCGGGGTGTGATAATTGCTGTATACGGTCTTGTAGACCTGCTCCATGTTGGCGTTCATCGTGAACGATGCCTTGCCGTTGGCGTAGGTGGCCGTCAGTTCGGTGGGAGCGTTGCGCTCTTCAGCGTAACGTCGATAATCGAATCGCCTTGATAGAGTGTGGTATCCAGCATATGGCCGAAAACATCTTCCACACCGGTCATACCATTGACGGTGACCGTGGTGGCATCCGCATCCTGCACCGGGTACCAGAGCATTGCCGTGACGCCGTAGTCGTTCATGGAAAGCTCAGCGGCAGTATACTCTTCGCCATTGATAGTCACGGTGGAGTTGCTAAGATTCACGAACTCGCTAAAGGTAACTGTGATGGGCACGTGCTGTCCGCTGGCATAGATTCCCGCCGGGGCCGTGACGCTTTGAATGGTGGGGGCGTCCGTGTCCACCAGCCTGGCGGTGACGTTGCTGTTCTTGGTGGTGGCCCAGGAATTTTGGATTTCGTCCTGTACACTTTTCATATACAGTCGGAAGGGCAGCCAGTACTTCTGATCCCCTCTGTTTTGCGTGGTAGACTGCAGGGAGATGCTGACCGTACTGCCCTTGTTAATCGTACAGTTCTCCGTTCTCTTTTTGTCGCCGCTGAGCGTCAGAGCTGTTCCATCGAGCTTGTACTCCGTCAGATAGAACGGGGCATGGGGTTGTGTGGCACTATCATAGCCATACGGCGCAGGGCCGGTATAGGTCTCTTTGCCGGGGTTCCAGTCAAACTTGATGCTGGCGTCGATTTGGTATGGCTGATAAAATGGGGAGGAGCCGCTGGGAAGCACCGAGTTACGGGCACCCTCCAAAATTCCGATGGTATTGCTTAGCGCAACGAAGTCCGGATTGTTGGCACCGAGGGCTGTAGTGTATTCATCTGCCAGCAAAGGAATATACATATCCCCCTGTATTGTGCCTTCACTTTTGTATGTTTTCTCATAGTCCGGCGCGGTCATTGATGTTTTTATTGCGGGGGCGTCAACCGTCTTTTTTAGCTTGAGCTGACAGTGGTCGGCATAAGCGGCGCCGTCATAGAACACCAGATTTTCCGCATCGTAAAATTCGATCATCCCCAGCAGGTCGCCATAGGAATAAGAATCCTTGAGCCAGTCTGGGTTCCCTCCATTGGTTTGAACCTTGACAGTGATTTTACAACCACCTAAACTGTAAGTTTCGCCTACGTCATAGGTCAGCTTGTAGGACCCGTCGCTTTGCTCGACGACCTTACTCGTCTCGCCTATCGAGACCTCCACATCGGTGATATACTTGCTGAGCTGGCCTCCTTGAATGCGGTAGGAAAAGCCGGCCGGTTTTCCGCGGTATACAGTAAAAGTCCCGGATTTCCATTCGTTGTTTGCTTGTCTCTCCAGTGTTTGGCTCATCATGCCGCTCATATCCACCGTCTCAACGCCCTCAGGCTTTGTGGCAGAGGCGGAATACTGCAAACTGATGCCCTGCAGCTCCAGCTGCTCCATCAGGCTATTGAGATTCTCCAGAGCTTCCCCGGCAAACTCCCTGCCGGAGAAATAGGTGTCCTTGATCCGCTGCAGCTCCTGTTCGATTTGGATCATGGTCTTCAAATCGCCCAGCGCCACCGGAGTCCCATCCACGTCGGCTATACGGGTGAGATCCGTGGCGGGATTTTCCAGCAGTTCCATGACGGCCGCCAGTGTCAACACCTGGCCGTCCAGCGTGATGGTTTGATCCACCTTGAAATTGCCGTCTTCATCCAGCAGCCCCAAAGCGTTCAGCATGGAAAGCACCTGGTCGCTGCTATCGCCGGTCGAGGCGGAGAGCTGATCCAAAATCGCCTGATTTTCCTCGGGTGTGTTGCCCAGCGAATCGCTCACCGCTGCAAACACCGCTGTCGGATGCATGGTCAGCACCATGCAGCAGACGAGCAGTATGCTAAGTATTCGTTTTTTCATTGGCTTTTCTTCTCCTGTTCGTGTCGGTTCGGTTTGTCCGCCCCGCCTTTTTTCTGGTTTTCTCTGTTTCTGAGCCGG
>ENA-OPTA01002212-OPTA01002212.1-human-gut-metagenome-genome-assembly--contig:-NODE-2212-length-10661-cov-3.093815_pt1 | contig 10661 bp, 8 predicted proteins | sample MGYA00241813_ERZ501917 | MGnify/ENA primary metagenome ERZ501917 (study PRJEB25962, sample SAMEA2042408) | human gut metagenome | biome: human gut; feature: human-associated habitat; material: faeces...
GTGAAACACACGCACCTGAAACGTGCGCGTCTACCAATTCCGCGCAATAGAAATAGGATATGATACTGCATATAATGAGCACAAAAAATGGTGGGAAGAATATTGGTGCAAAAGCAGTATAATTCTGCCTGATAAATTACTTGAAAAGCAATGGTATCTCAACAATTATTTGCTCGCCTGTTGCAGCAGAAAGCACAAATACCCTATGCCGCTTCAAGGTGTATGGACTGCCGACAATGGCTCTCTTCCGCCTTGGAAGGGTGACTATCACCACGATTTGAATACACAGATGTCCTACACAAGTTATTTGAAAGCAAATCACCTTGAACAGGGCGAATGCTTTATAGATTATCTGCTTGATATGGCGGATGCAGGCAGAAGATTTGCTAAGCGTTTTTATAATTCAGACGGACTCTGTCTGCCGTCTGTTATGGATATAAAGGGGCATGCACTTGGCGGCTGGTGTCAGTATGCGCTGTCTCCGACGAATCAGCTGTGGCTGTGTCAGATTATGGCAAGGTATTATTTCTTTACAAAAGATAAGGAATACCTGAATAAAATTTATCCATATATGCAGGAAACAGGAAAATTCTTATTGAATATTTTAAAAGAAAAAAACGGAATATACAAATTACCGCTGTCAACTTCCCCTGAAATACACGATAATACACTCAAGGCGTGGCTTACACCGAACAGCAACTATGATTTGGCTTTAATGCGGTGCTTTGCGGAAAATATGATAAAACTGAGTAATGAAATCGGTTACAATCAAGAGGAGGAAATATGGCAAAAGCATCTTGAAAAATTTGAACAGCTTGCCGTTAATCAAAATAATGTTTTGATGCTGTCACCTGATGAAAGTCCGAGCTGTTCGCATAGGCATCATTCACACTGTATGTCAATCTACCCACTTAGAACTCTTGAATATACAAACAAGCAAAACGAACTAATAATTGATAATACTGTTAAAGATTTGGAAAAACACGGAATCAGCGAATGGGTAGGCTATTCCGTTGTCTGGATGGCACAGTTTTACATCATTCAGGGCAACGGCGATAAAGCAAGTAAAATGCTGCACAATTTCTTCAATTACAACTGTACGGACAATGGCTTTCATGTTAACGGAGATTTCAAGCATAAAACGGACTTTAATATGAAATACAGATTATTTACACTCGAGGGAAATTTTATAGCCACAGATGCCATACAGGAAATGCTTCTTTACAGTGAATGGGGCAAAATCAAGCTGTTTCCCGCCATACCGAGTAATTGGACAGATGCTGAATTTGAAAATTTCAGAGCATACGGCGGATTGCTCATAAGCAGTAAAATAAATGACAACAAGATAAGTTATGTAAAAATCAAAGCAACAGTAAACTGCACATTCACGATTGAAAATGATTTATCTCATCTGAATTGTAGTATGAAATTAAATAATACTAAAAATATAAATCTTAATAAAAATGATGAACTTATATTTTCATAGAAAAACTCCTCAGTTGAACGGCTGAGGAGCTTTTGCTTACAATGTATTCAATTCAATAACTTTTGCACTTTTTAAAATAAGCTTATCGGAATTCAAAGGAATCGGTATTTCATTATAAACATTTGAAATACCGAATTTTGTTTTCGGTGCAATACGTATAATAAGTGTTTGACTTTTCTCAATGTACTTTTTATAATCACGCAGGTGCATAACAAATTTTCTGTCAATATTGAAATAATCGTTGATTAGTGCTTTACCGCTGAAAACCTGAAGATTAAGTCCGTCAAAATCAAATTCAAGTTTAATATCAAATCTGTTTTCAAGTATATCATTCGGCAGTTTTAATTCGTAATAACTGCGTCTGCCTGTTGAATACAAAAAATAATTGTACGGCAGCTTCTTCTTTTCACATCTGTTAAGTGATATATGATTTTTCACATCCATATCACTTTCCTGCTCGCAATAGATTTTACCGTCATTGCTGTAAACTGTACCATTTAGAAAATATGCTTTGCCATTGATAAAATGAAAATGTTTTGCCTTATCATAAGGAATAACAATTATTCTTACATCATCAATAAGAGTACCGTTTTCTGAATAATCAAGATAAAGTTCTTTATTGTCTACACTGCATTTCGGCTCAATCCCCTCACATTGTGCAAAACGGCAAACAGTTTCGCCGTTAATTTCGGTTTTAACAATAGGCTGTGCAAGAATATAATCAAAATGTACTTTTCCCAGCGTAATATTGAACGGATAAAAGAACATCGTATCTGCTTTTATATTGGTTTTCGGCAAATTTATTTCTTTATCACCTGTTTTAACCGTTACACTGACATCATTAAAATCTTTGTACTTCAAGCCTTTCTCATAGGTGCCTGCAAAAAAATATCCGCTGCCGTTTTCATCAGTTCTGACTGAACATTTCAAAAAGGATATATCGTAAGGGTCATTTGATTTCAATTCAGGAAAATATGCCCGCTTGGTGCATATTTCTTTATCAAAATCATTTATAAAGAGATGCATCAGTCTGAGTCTGTCACCGTGAGAACGGCAAACGCCATATCTGCTTATCGGTGCCTGAAAATCATAATCAATTATCGAATAATTATTCGGGTAGCCCGTAAATCTGTTTTCCTGCATCAGTCTGTCATTCGGATTTGCACCGCCACAGAACATATAATATCCGAGCCAGTTTGCACCGCTTGCAAACTTTGCAAAACCAACACCATAGCCGTCTTTTTCGGATATATAGGGTCTGCGGTGCTGTGTGACCTGATTACCCGGACCGATTTCGCAAAAGGCATACGGAATATTATCATAAACATTTTCATTCACAACTGTATTTCTGTGCAAGTCTGCACCGATTTCGTCCTCGGTTTTTGCAGGTGTTATTGCAAAACGATTGTTTGGTTTGAGTGCCTTTTTCCCCATAGTCCACGGTGCATCTGGATACCCACCCATCATCGGCAAAAAGTCATTATCAGGCTTGCCGGACGGCCATGCAGTCATTGTAAAAAACGGCACTTTAAAGCCGATTTCTTCTGCAATACCCCTGAGCGTTCTTATATGCTCGGTTGAGCCTGTGTATTCATTTTCAAGCTGTAAACCGATAACCGTTTCACCATCAAGAAACGGTTTGACCTCTTTATAAAGTCCCTGCCAGTATTCACGCACCTCTTTAAGATACGCAGAATCATCACAGCGTTTTTTGAGCATTTTGTTAATACGCTTGGGAAATCCGCCACGTATAACCTCGCCGTGACACCACGGACCGATACGCAAAACACACGGCATATCAAGCTCTTTACAAACACGCAAAAAAGCCGCAATATCTCTGTTGCCGCAAAAATCAAAATTATTCTTATCTTCCTCGTGATAGTTCCAGAAAACATAGGTTGCAACTGTATTTATTCCGCATGCACGCATTTTGAGTATGGTTTCTCTCCAGCGTTCCCTCGGCAGTCTTGAAAAGTGTACTTCACCTGAAATAATTGTAAACGGCTTGCCGTTTTTTGTGAAATACTGTGTGTTTACACCATAGGAGCTATATGTATTTGAATAGTTAAAACGTCCCTGTTCAACAGACTTTGGTTCAGCCTTAATCGTTATTTGCATACAAATTTTCTCCATTTCTTATCAGTCAGTAGCGAAGAAATAAATATCAGAATTGCCGATACAATCCAGATAATAATTACAGCATTCCAGCCTGAATGTTCAGCAACAGCACCAAACCCATAGGATGATACGGCACAGCCGATATGTGCTGCCGAATTTAATATGCCGCTTACGGATGAAGTTCGTGAACAGCCTGAAAAATGTATCGGCACAAGTGATATTATCAAATAGTTAAGTGCATACATTACAGATGTGGTAACCGCCAGCAGAATTATAATTATGTATATAGGCAGTTTGCCGATAAAGAGAAGCAGTACCATCGGCACAAGTGCAAAAAGTCCTGTAACACCTGCTGTTTTCATTTCATTTTCACCGAGTTTTTTGTAAAGCGGAACAACTACATACGCACCAAAGGCATTCATTACAGGCAAAATCACAGTCAAAAATACTGAAAATGAAGCTGAAACACCATAAGTTTCCGCAATCATAGTCGGCACCCAGTTTGTTATTCCGTCACGCATCATACCATGCAAAAATGAAGGAACAATAATTATAAAAAGACCGCTGCGCATTGCCAAATATAAAAAGCTTGCTTTGTCATTGGCACAATTTGGTTTATCTTTTTTTTCGCTATTCTGTATTTTTACTTTTGTGATATATGATTTTACATAAAATACAGCTAGGATTACAAAGACAGAAGCAACGAAAATACAGATACCGCCGCATACGAAAATAATTTTCCACTCATAAAACTTAATAATAACCGTTGATACAAGATATGCACATATTGTACCTATCGGCAATGACAAGGAAATATTCAATATAGCTTTATGACGCAGGTTCTTATTGATAGTTTCCGAAAATATACGCAAAATCGGTGACCACAGCATAGACTGAAAAAATCCATTTAATGCCCATATGATAAGCATAAAAATCAGTCTGTCTGCCAACGACATGGCAAAACAGGATGCTGCACCTGCAAGTGAACCGAATATGATCATAGAAAACGGATTCACTCTGTCACCAATCAAACCGCTGATTAACTGACCGATACCATAGCAGATAAAAAAGGCTGTTCCTATTAAACCGATTTCACCTTTGCTGAAAACGCCTTCATCAACTATGGGTGCAATGGATGCTGCATAGCAGGTTCTTATAAAGTATGATGCAGCATATACAAACCATAAAGCTGCAACAATAAGCTTGCTTTTATTAGAATCTTTTAAAATATACTGTGTCATTTGTCAAATTCACAAATAGGTTTAGATGAAGCAAGAAAGGTTGTTCGGTCTTCAATTCTCTGTGAACCGTGCATTCGTGAATGACCGCCGTGATCCGAAGCAATCAAAATAAGCCAATCCTCATCCTGATACGACTGTCTCGCTTTTACCTGTTCAATTAAATAGTACGAAATGGAGTCAAGACTGCATACGCCCGAAATGTATCTGTAATTCTTATCTCCCCACCCGGTACTATGACCGTTGTGATCGGGACCCTCAAAAATTCCGAAAATCAAATCAACATCACTTGCAATTTGTTTGAGCATATGCTCAAAAAGCTGTTTATCACTGTCAAGTTTATAAAAGTGTTCAGATATATTATTTTTTTGCGCATATTGACTTTCCAATAAATATGTATTAGTGAAATGTTCCGGCCACTGCGCATTAAATGATGTTTTATATCCTTCACAGGCAAGTTTTTTCAGGGCTGTCGGATAATCTTCGTCCAGACTCCAATTTGCACCTGTTCTCCATTGTGGCTTAAGCCATTTGCCGCATAATGCACAGCTCCATCCCTGTGCTGTGCTTGTCTGCTGAAGCAAGCCGTTATCGCCTCCGACATAAGTTATATATAAGCCACCGCTTTTTTTGAGAGTTGAAACAGCACTGTATATATTGCTTTCATTATGTCCGCTTATTTTTTCGTCTGCACTTTTTATCAGATACTTCATTGAATCGGCACGGCATCCGTCCCAGCCGATAAAAAGGCACTTCGGCTTTTTGTCAGCTTTTTCAAAATGGTTCAATATTATTTTATTGACAACTGTCTGCGGTATTCTTGTTTCATAAGTGTTATCAAACAATCCTTTAGCATTGACCGTTTTGATATATTGGTTTTTGCCTAACATAATAATCACCATAGCCTTTCAGGCAACAAATAGTTTATAAAAAATCACCTATATCCTGCGTTGTCTAATTCATTACAATATGTTCAATATTAACGGATTGATTTTCTTTCTGACCTGTAATAGTAATCAGCGTGCCGCCAGTTTCCTTTGCATTGTTCCACGGAACAGGCGATGGGCCGGTTTTGAGTCCATAGGTATATGTAATATCGTCATAAGTTATGCTTGCATTGTTTTCATGGTCATGACCACAAAAAATGTATTTTGTTGAACCAAGTTCCTTGCACTTATCGACGAAGCCCGATTTGACAGGTGCAGTACCGGGCAGATACTGACAGTAACCGAAACCATACTCCTTGGGGATGTTGTAAACACCGTTTTCATCCTGAACGCCGTATTTTTCTACTGCCTCACGGAATTCAGGCTGTGCAAAATGTGAAAAGGTCATAGACGCAACGGTTCTGCCTGTTGTTTTTTCAATTCCTTTAACATTCCATTCATACCAAGCAATCTGCTCATAGCCCATATAGATTTCTTTTGTATAAGGTTCATTTGTTTCTTCATCAAGATACTCCAAATATCTGCCGTTATCAAACATAAACAAAGTGTAAATAGGTTCGCCCTTTTCGGTAATATTGATGACATAGTTTCCGCATCCGTAAAGGTTTGACGGACCTTTCTGCATCAAGCAGTGCTCCGCCGCCATATATTTATCTGCCTGCCAATTTAAAGTGTTTGACGGAATTTCATTATCGTGATTTCCAAAAACAGGTGCCCATGGAATACCATAGCTTTCCATATGCTTAATAAAATTATTAATTGAAAAACGGCTCGACATGGCAGATAAATTATCACCAGGAAGTGTAATCAAATCGGGCTGTGTTTTTTCTACAAGCGCATCCATCTGCTCATAGCATTCCTTGTTTTTGCCAAGGTTTGACCAAACATAAGGATCTTAAAGTCTTCTCTGTCCTTTTCAACTGTCTGAATTTTTGCAATATCAAACTGCTGATCTGCACTCCATATCTCTGTATGCTTTTCGCCTGTTAAAGGAAAAAACAGTATGCCAATAACCGTTAACGCTACTGCAAGAAATACACACACTGCAATTTTTATTTCCCTTATTATTTTTGCTTTTTTAGACATATCATTTTCTCCTTTAAAACTATTTCTGATTTTCAAAAGTTGCAGAAAATTCAAGACTGTTTTGCTTATTAAGAATAAATCTTTTGTCCAAATAATTGCCCCCACAAAGTGGATTATTTATAATAATACTATGTATTATTCTCTATATCAAATCCCTGCATAACCAGTGATGACGGAACAATAACACTTTGCCATTTACTTTCGTTAATGGTACTGAAATCATAATCCTGATTGTAATCAAATGCATTCGGAATAAGTTTATTATATATAAACCAATACAAAAATAATTAAGAAAAGCAATCAAATACTTTAGAAAATCCCTCATTTTTTATGATTGAATTTCTAAAGTATAAAGCAGTTTTTCTAAAGGAACCTGTAAGCAAATATGTTATACTGTTGATATAAAAAGGGTGAAAGAATCACACAAAACAACAGAATAATTAAGGATGGTAACACACTGTTTTTGCTTTTTGCTGTTAAAGCAAAAACGGGATATAGGACCGGTTTTCGATAGTAACCGGTAGCTCTTAAAAGTTTTGTTAAATATAAATATTAGGAGTTGTAGAAGCACTATGAAAAAAAATAATAAAAAGAAAATAATTAATGTTATAAGTGTTTTGTGCGTCATTGCCATACTGATAGGTACTGCATGCGCCACAATGGTTCAGTTTCTCAGTGCAGATCAAGAATTAAACGATTTTTTACGAAGCATTTACATGAAAAATTTTGACCAAGTTGACTTGTCTGAAAAGGGTGAGCTTAAAAGGGTTATAGATAATAAGCATCCGCTGCATCTTCTTAACTATTATGCTCAAGAGCCTGTTGAAGAATTATGGAAGTCTATTCCAGAAGACATAAAGCCGTATACAGTTATGCTAATCATAATATCGGAAAAGGCTGAGGGTAGTGAAAACTACATAAAGAAAATAGAAGAGGTGGCCGACAGATGCGAGGAACTTAAAATCCCATATGCAATTTCAAATGTCTGCGGAGAAACTCATTTTGAAAATCGACTGCCCATATCTTATTTGGAAGAAAGATTTGCAAAACTTCACAAATATTTTTATGGCCTTAACGGAGCAGAGCTATATAACACAATTCTCTGGAGAGGAGAACTTGAATCAAATAACTGCCAGTATTTGATAGACAGTATCAAATTGGCAGCCAAATACGGTGGATATTTTTTCTGGACTGATACCAACCGTAACTATGACAACGGCATGATGGTTGACTGGTTTGAAAATAATGAATTGATCTATTCAACGTTTAAGCAGTACAATGAAAACATTGTTATGATGAATAAAGAATCCTTCGGCGAACCTTCAACCTATTCCTTTATGCAGGGATTGTGGCTTGCGGGACTTATTGGAAATTACGGTGTATCTTCCGACTGGTGGCATTGGACATGTAACGGATATAAAACACTGTTCGGAGAATATGATAAATATGCTGACGGCAACTGGGACAGAATTGCGTCTTATCCTGAAAATATGTACACCCAGTCAATGGCTTTGGTTGCAAGCAGGGGCGCTACTTGTTTTAAAGCTGAGGCACCCAATTACTCAACCTCTGTTGCAGGTGAATCCACTGCGGGATTTCAGTATTCTATTTTGCCATTCTACAGAGATATTTTGAATGGAGATATACATATTCCTACACGTGAAGAAGTTCTCGAAAATACAAATATGGCTATCGTAGGCGGAGAAAATTTTATTACATTAAATTATAATCTTAAAGAATCGAACCTTTATCCGAACAGTCCTTATTACAGTATCATACCTTTACTGCCCAAAAATCTTAGGTTGGAAGAAAGAGCGGTTTTCCTTAACCGTGGAGTTAAGCTGGTTGAAGAAAAACTTTCATCGAAGGAGCTGGAACAGTATAAGTACAGTGGTTTAACAGGAAATACATATCTTTGCGGTGTAGGTTCGAACTGGACCTTTATCAATAATCTCGAAAACAAGAAGGGCACTAAAAGCGCTAAGTTTGCGCCGCACTTGAGTAAGCTGAGTAGCGTGACAGTTACATCTGATGAGCATAGCTTTGTAATTGCAAATGAGTCGACCGAGGGTATTAGTTTTATTTTAAATAATTACCGTACTGATAAGGGGAAAATGATAAAGGAAGTCACTGCCGAGGACAGAAAACATGTTAAGGAAACATGGGTGGATATTAACGGACGCTATCTTACCCTCGATAAAAACGGTAATCCCAAGGGAGTAGATGATAGTAAAAAACGCATTACAACAATAACATTAAAGGGTGATTTTGGCGGTAAAAAGCCATATATCATATGGAAAAACACTCCTGAAAATAACGAAAATACGCGAGAGTATAATTATTATGTTAACTATACTGAAAATGAAGTAACAATCAAAATTGAGCATAATGGTTATGTTAAATTCAGAGTGCTTCTTGAAGCTAATCAACTCACTGTAAACAATCAGGAAAAAGAACCCGTCAAGGAGACAAAGGCAAAAACAGGTGCTGATACATCTGAATTGCAGAGATATGTAAATAGCGTGGATGTATCCGAGAGCGGATACTATTCCCAGTATGGCTACATGCAGTTTACAGCTCTTATAGAAAAGGCTAAGGTATATATCCAAGAAGGAACCTATACCGAAAAAGAGATTTCATCCTTGCTGGCAGAGGTTGAAAAATATCAAAAGCGCTTAATAAATATCCAAAAGTATGTGGACATTCTTAAAAAAGTATATTCAGGTGATGACGAATCACAAAAAGTCAAAGCTGACAGGCTTTTAAAAGAATTGCTGTCTGCTAATGTATACATTGAAGGACGGAATAATGATATTGATTATAAATTGATTTATCGTTTAAGGTCGTACAGTAACAGTCTTGTTAAAGAAAAAAACGCAAAAATGGAAAAATACTATGACACCTTGGCTAATGCATAAATACCAAGTAATAACTTTTTTTGTAAGACTTTATTGTTCACAAAAAGTTTGAAACAGTATGTAATTGCATTTGAAGTTTTTCTTCTATATGGAAAAACGACGTAGGCTTGTGTTAATATTAACAGCGATATTTTTATCGTATACCAAAATCGGTTTATCCGCTGAAATTTCGGTTACCATTCCGTTTTTCCACTTAAAACTAATTTTCGCACCGTTTACCGACATATTTTGAACATGACCTGATTCGGAAAAATTTTCTGGCAATGCAGGCAACAGCTCTATCATACCGTTTTCCTCTGTTAACAGCATTTCATTTATGCCTGCAATAAAACCGAGATTACCGTCTATCTGAAAATAGAACGGCGGATGCACACAAAAAAGATTTTTAAACATGGCATGGCACAATAGACTTCTTATAACCGTTTTTGCAGTATTGCTATCACGAAGCCTTGCCGCAATGCAGATTGCCCATGCTGCGGACCAGCCGATATGCTGACCTGAATTTTCAAGACGGTATTTAAACAGCTTTTGTATCCACTGCCTTTGCTCCTTATTCTCATAGTAACCAATAAGAGCAGCAGGATAAAATGCATAGAGCGGTGAAAAATGCCTGTGTCCTTTTTCAGGTGTCTCGTAATCCTTATGCCATTCGCATATTCCGTTTGCACCATTTTTAAAAGGATACAATTTTGAATATTTTTCGGAAATATCCGATTTCAAATTCTCATCATCAGAGATTTCAAGTGCATTATTAAAGGCCTGCTTAACAAGTCCCATATCAAAGGCTGAGTAAGAGCCTCGCAATCTTTTTTCAAAACCGCCTATTTAAGCCATTTTTCAGACTTTGCGTCTCTCAAAAATCTCTCAG
>ENA-OPTA01002220-OPTA01002220.1-human-gut-metagenome-genome-assembly--contig:-NODE-2220-length-10632-cov-7.619079_pt1 | contig 10632 bp, 10 predicted proteins | sample MGYA00241813_ERZ501917 | MGnify/ENA primary metagenome ERZ501917 (study PRJEB25962, sample SAMEA2042408) | human gut metagenome | biome: human gut; feature: human-associated habitat; material: faeces...
AAATTCAATTTCCTTTCGTATTTTTGCATCCATAAGAGTTACCCGAACAAGCAAAACGATGCAGACCACAGCAATTGGAATGGTTGCCAATTCATTACCTAAAAACAAGGTAATTCTTCTAACTTTCTTGATCTCAAAGAGGTATATTTCTTATACAAATTTACAGAAAATATCAATCATACATACATTCCACCAATTTTTATATAACTTTGTCCTCGTAACAAATCACATAAAAACGCTACCACTATGATAAAGATATATGGAATGCAGACATGTCCCGATTGCACATACGTAGAAGAACAAGTCAAAGGAAACAGCCGTTACGAAATCATCGACATCGGCCAGCATGTAAGAAATCTCAAGGAATTCCTGAAACTCCGCGACCATAACCCTGTTTTCGACGCAGCAAAGAAAATCGGAGCTGCCGGCATCCCCTGCTTCGTACTGGAAGACGGCACGGTAACCCTTACCCCCGAAGACGCCGGACTACAGTCACGCCCGGTCAGCGAAGGAGCTACATGTAACATCGACGGAAGCGGTTGTTGAAGAAACTCTTAACCCTCTAACCCCATGCACATCATTCTGGCCATCGATTCATTCAAAGGCTGCCTCACTTCCGAAGAGGTAGAAGCTATCTTCGCCCAGGCACTGACCGCCCGTGGAGCAACGGTCCGTTCACTTCCCATGTCCGACGGAGGCGAAGGCATGCTCGAAGCCTTTATCTCGGCCCTGCACGGACAAATCGTTCCAGCCGAAGTACACGACCCGCTGATGCGTCCCCTCCTCGCGAGTTACGGCATTGCCCCCGATGGAACAGCCGTCATCGAAACAGCCAAAGCCTGCGGACTGACGCTGATGACTCCCGAAGAGCGCAATCCGCTGATAGCAACTACATACGGTGTAGGCGAACTCATAGCCCACGCCCTGCGCCGGGGATGCAAACGATTCATTATCGGACTGGGAGGCAGCGGAACCAGCGATGCCGGAAAAGGTATGCTTCAAGCACTAACCGACAGCTTCGCTCCCCACGGCACCATACACGACGTGCTGTCCCGTGAAACTGTCGGATGCCAGTTCATGCTGGCCAGCGATGTACGCAATCCCCTCTGCGGCAAAGAAGGAGCCGCCTTTATCTTCGCTCCCCAAAAAGGAGCCACCCCCCAGATGGTAGAAGAACTGGACCGCCGCGCCCGACAGTTTGCCGACTGCTCTGCTCGCCTCATGGGAAAAGACACGTCCACGCAACCCGGTGCCGGAGCCGCCGGAGGTTTAGGCTACGCTTTCATGCAATATTTCAACGCCACGGCACAATCGGGAGCCGACTTACTGCTCGACCTGACCGCATTCGACGAACAGTTGGAGCAAGCCGATCTCGTCATCACCGGAGAAGGACATGCCGACCGTCAGACACTGATGGGAAAACTTCCCGAACGCATTCTGCAACGGGCACGAAAGCATCACGTTCCGGTATGGCTGGTAGCAGGGCAGACAGATGATGCCGACGAACTGATCGCTGCCGGATTTAGCCGGGTAGACAAGCTTACCCCCGAAGGCATGAAGCTTCAGGAAGCCATCAAACCAGAAACTACCCGACAAAACATCTTTCGCTGGATTGACCGGCATTTCTAAAAAATCCCCAAATGTAGCAGGATTCTTTTTCCTCCTTGCCGATTTTATATACCTTTATACCATTATGAAAACAACACATTTACTTTACTCATCTTTCCTTCTGGCAGCAACACCCTTTGCAGCTTTTCCCCAAGCCACACCTACACGCCCCAACCTGGTGTTCATCATGGCCGACCAGTTCCGCGGCGACGCATTAGGATGCATGCAGAAAGAACCTGTACAGACTCCCAACCTCGACACACTTGCTCGAGAGGGCATCCTCTTTACCCAGGCTATCAGCAGCTATCCGGTATCTTCTCCTGCACGTGCCATGCTCATGACAGGCATGTACCCCACAGCCAACGGAGTAACCGGCAACTGCAATTCACAAAACACACCTTATGGAGTAGAACTCTCTTCCGAGGCTGTCTGCTGGAGTGACATCCTGAAACAAGCAGGCTATGCTACAGCCTACATCGGCAAATGGCACCTCGACGCTCCCCGGCCTCCTTACGTCGACACATACAACAATCGCGGAGCAGTAGCCTGGAACGAATGGTGCAGCCCTGAACGCCGTCATGGTTTCGAGCAGTGGACTGCCTACGGCACCTACGACAACCACTTGAAGCCGATGTACTGGAACACAGAAGCATCCAGAGAAGATTTTTATTACGTCGACCAGTGGGGACCATCCTACGAAGCCGACCGCGCCATCGACTTTATCCGGACAGAGAGTAAACAGTCCGACCATCCGTTTGCCCTGGTTGTATCCATGAATCCGCCCCATACCGGCTACGAACTGGTACCCGATTCATTCAAGCAGCGGTATGCCCACCTCGATGTAGAAGCACTGGCAGCCCAGAAGCCCTATATTCCCCCCAAAGGAACACCCGAAGGCGACTACTTCCGGAAACACATCCGCGACTATTACGCCTGCATCACCGGAGTAGATGAAAACATCGGGCGCATCATCCGCACCCTGAAAGACTGCGGAATATACCATAACACCCTTATCGTGTTTACTTCCGATCATGGTGTATGCATGGGAGGACACAACATAGAAGGCAAGAATACCTTTTACGAAGAAGCCATGCGCATCCCGATGATATGCTGCTGGCCGGACAAGCTACATCCCCAGCGAAGCGACCTTCCCGTTGCTTTTGCCGACCTCTGCCCTACCATGCTTTCACTGATGGGAATGAAAGACCAAATACCCTCCATCGTACAAGCCCACGACTGGAGCAGCAATCTCCTGCAACAAAAAATCCAAACGCCCGAAGGTGCATTCCAGCCCTATTACTACTGCGTCCCCTCCGACCCGACATCCGGCAGACGAGGCATCCGAACCTCCCGATATACCTATGTCGTAGAAATTGAAAAAGGGAAAAAGACTCAGACCTGGCTGTACGACCGGACAAACGATCCCAGTCAGCTGCACAACCTTGCAGCCAGCCATCCCGAGCTTTGCGATTCACTCAACCAGCAACTCGCATCATGGCTCGAACAGACACACGATTCATTCAGTACTTACTTAAAACCATAGACATGAAAAAGAACCTATTAACCCTTCTTATCTTTCTGCTTACCTGTGGCATGGCCTATGCCCATCGCACAGAAGTCCAGACACCCAGACCTGCTCCCCGCCAGATAAAATGGCACGAAGCCGAAATGGGAGTAGTATTCCATTACGACTTGCATGTATTCGACGGACAAGTATATGGTCAGGGCAATAACCGTATCAACCCGATAGAAGACTATAACATCTTCCACCCTGACAAACTAGATACCGACCAGTGGATACAAGCAGCCAAAGCTGCCGGTGCCAAGTTCGCCGTCCTGACCGCGACCCACGAAACAGGCTTCGGACTCTGGCAAAGCGACGTCAACCCCTATTGCCTGAAGGCCGTCAAATGGCGTGACGGAAAAGGCGACATCGTACGCGATTTCGTAAACTCCTGCCGCAAGTACGGCATCCAACCCGGCATCTACGTCGGCATCCGTTGGAACTCCCTCCTGGGTATCCATAACTTCAAGGCCGAAGGCGGCGGAGAGTTTGCCCGCAACCGTCAGGCATGGTACAAACGCCTGTGCGAAAAGATGGTTACCGAACTCTGTACCCGCTACGGAGACTTATTCATGATCTGGTTCGACGGAGGTGCCGACGATCCGAAAGGACTGGGCCCCGACGTGGAACCCATCATCAACCAGTACCAGCCCGACTGCCTGTTCTACCATAACGTCAACCGTGCCGACCTGCGCTGGGGTGGTTCAGAAAGCGGAACCGTAGGCTATCCCTGCTGGTCGAGCTTCCCCTATCCATACAGCCACAGCAACGCAACCGACGGCGTAACCGACCACAACCAACTGCTTGCCCACGGCGATCCCAACGGAAAATACTGGGTACCCGCCATGGCCGACAGCCCGCTACGTGGCTACAACGGACGACATGAATGGTTCTGGGAACCGGGCGATGACGACAAAGCCGTCTACCCGCTGGAAAACCTGATGGATATGTACGAAAAATCTGTCGGACGCAATGCTACCCTGATCATAGGACTAACTCCCAATCCCGACGGACTGATACCCGACGGCGATGTCGCCCGACTGAAAGAATGGGGAAACGAAATTAAACGACGCTTCGGCAGCCCGCTGGCACAGACCGCCGGTGAAGGCAAGAAAAAGCTGTCGCTCACTCTCAAGGAAGCTCAGCGCGTAAACTACTACCAGATTCAGGAAGACATTACTCAGGGCGAACGCATCCGCTCCTACCGAATAGAAGCTTCAATCGACGGAAAATGGACAACCGTTGCAAAAGGTACTTCCGTAGGGCACAAACGCATCGAAGCCTTTCCTACCGTCGAAGCCAAGTCATTCCGTCTGATTGTAGAAGAATGCACGGCAGCCCCCATTATCCGTGACTTCAGCATTTATGCTGTCAGTCCGTTGACAGCAGACAATAATCCTGCAAAATAAATATTCACCTTATGTTTCCTTTGTCCTTTATGGTTGGGGACAAAGGAAACATTACCCAAGGGAAACCCATATTATTTCTTGCATTCCAACTGCACAAGCGAAGAGATGATTTCCTTATCATTGTAACTCTGTTTTGACGGAATTACCCCTCTTACCCCACCTTTCGGATTAGGCACATCTCCTTTATAACGAGGAATCAGGTGCATGTGTACATGAAAGACTGATTGCCCCGCTGCTTCATTCACATTGATGCCGATATTATATCCATCCGGATGATAACGCTCATCCACTTTTTGTTTCACATATTGAAGCATTACGTTCATTGCCTCCCGTTCATGATTAGTCAAATCAAAATAAGAAGCTACATGACGTTTAGGAATAATCAACGCATGGCCAGGTGATACTGGATAACCGTCATAGAACGCTACACAAGTAGCTGTCTCACAAATAGTTTCTACCTTACGAGATAAGCGGCAGAAAGGACAGGTTTCTCCTTCTTTCCGAGGCAACTTATTGAAATGATGATACTCATAAAGTTCATAGCTGGTATTACGTTCCAAACTCTGAAACGGCAAACGCACATTACATTGATATGTATACTGACGATAGATGGCATGTAATCTGAATCCTTCATCGGTCAAATCACGACGTACAGCAAAAAAGGCTGTTCCCTTAGGAGAAAGAAGATTGGTTACATTCATCATTACTTCTGCCTGTGCATAGGGTTCTAATACATTCAAGACATAATTACACAAAATAGTATCAAACTTTCCAACTGGATATTCAGGCCGATAATAATAATCATATCCCGTATATTATACCCTTGACGTTTCAATTCATCCGTATCGAATCCATAGCCACAACCGAAATCTAAAATACGTCCCTTCAGTAAATTGTGTTGAAGTAAATAACGGGTAGGTACAGAAAGATTTGTGCGCTTAATAGCAGTCAGGTAAGAATGATTTATTTTTTCTGGTTCCATAATATTTAGTAATACTTATAGTATGCCGTACTCCTATTATGAATAAAATTTACATTACATATGCCCCATTATGAGAACGTGCCATTTAATGTGCCGGATAATTGGATTTGGACGACTGTAGAGGAAATTTTAGAACTTGTTTCTGGGCAAGATTTTCCACCAGAAAAATATAATAATAATGTTTCAGGTGTTCCTTATATTATTGGAGCCAGCAATATTGAAAATGAACAACTAGTTATAAATAGATGGACAGAATTCCCCTCAGTTTTTTCATATATAAACGATTTACTCGTAGTATGTAAAGGTGCTGGTGTTGGAAAGATGGCTATTAACAATATTGGCACAGCTCATATAGCTCGTCAGATACAAGCGGTAAGGGCATATACAAATTATATCAATATTAAATACATAAAAGCCGTTGTAAAGCATAACATAGAAGATATAATATCAAAAGCCAATGGATTAATACCTGGATTGAAACGAGAGTTATTGTTATCTTTACAAATACCACTTCCTCCATTCTCAGAACAACAGCGTATCATTATAGAAATGGAACATTTGTTTACTTTGATAGACAAAGTAGAAGAAAACAAATATGACCTACAGGCTATCATAAAACAGGCAAAGAATAAAATTCTTGATCTCGCTATTCATGGTAAACTTGTACAGCAAGACCTAAATGAAGAACCCGCTTCTGAGTTGCTAAAGCGTATCAATCCGAAGGCAGAAATCACTTGTGATAACGGACAGTATGGGAAGAGACCGTTTGAGATACCAAACTCATGGTGTTGGAGTAGGTTGGGAGATATAAACAATATAGCCAGAGGTGGTTCTCCTCGACCAATAAAAGATTACCTAACCGATGATAAAAATGGAATCAACTGGATTAAGATTGGCGACACAACAAGGGAAGGAAAGTATATTGACTCAGTAAAAGAAAAAATCCGTCCTGAAGGTATGAAAAAATCAAGATTTGTCCATAAAGGAGATTTTCTTTTGACAAATTCAATGAGCTTTGGTCGACCATATATATTAAATGTGGATGGTTGTATACATGACGGTTGGTTGGTTATCTCTCCAATTGGAGAAGTGTATACATCAGACTTCTTGTACCATCTACTTTCATCTTCTTTTGCTTTCGAACAATTTACTAATGTTGCAAGTGGTGGAGTCGTTACAAATCTAAATTCCGATAAAGTTGCAGATACGATATTTCCGGTTCCTCCCCTTGCAGAACAGCAACGCATAGTCGCAAAAATTGAAAAATTATTTGAGCAACTTGACTATATAGAAAATTCCTTAGAGGCGTAGGGCTAGCCTCTAAGGAGATGGACTTACCAATTTACAACCTTGTCCACAATCTTCTGCTGTTCGCTGGCAGTTCTACGAAGATAGATACGAGTGGTTTCTATGCTTTCATGCCCCATGAGGTCGGCAAGTAAAGCAAGGTCGTTAAAGCGGTCAAGGAAGTTCTTGGCAAAACGATGACGGAATGAATGAGGATAAACCACCTCCTTATTCATTCCGTATTTTTCGGCAAAATGCTTGAGTTGGGAAGCGATTCCACGAGTAGTAATACGCTGTCCGAAACGGTTCAGGAAGATATAGCCTGATGTCAAGCCTTGACTTTTCAACCATTTTTCTGCTTCTGTCCGTAAATTCTTGGGGATGTATAGTCGTCGAATCTTTCCGCCTTTACTATACAAATCAAGATAGCCCACTTTGATGTGTTCCGCTTTAATGTGGAGCAACTCACTAACACGTGATCCAGTCGCAGCCATGAACCACACGATGAAATACCACTCTTCGTATCCATCTGCTTTAAGCCGTGCTTTGAGAAATTTATAATCGGCATCGCTGATTACATTTTCCAAGAAGTTCTTTTGTTGCACCTTTACGAACTTTACTTTTAGTTTTTCTTGTTTCGTAAACTCCAAGAACTTATTGATACCTTGCAATCTCAGGTTCACTGTCTGCGGTTTGAAGTTCTCTACCAAATACCCCTTGTATGCCAAAAGGTTCTTTTTATTCACTTCTCCATAATGGTTGAAGAAATACTGCACCGTCCACACATAAGAGGTGACGGTGTTCTTGGCAAGATTAGTTTTTGCCAAATAATTTTTGAATTTTGTTACCATATTATATTGATTTATAATGAATACAGTAACAATATAGCAGAACGTATCGGACATTATACGCAGTTACCCGAAGGATGGCAAATTGTATCTATGCAAACCTTATGCAATTTAATTGATGGAGAAAAGCAAAGTGGCATTGAAAGAATTAATCTTGATGTTAAATATTTGCGCGGTGAGCGTGATGCTAAGAAGTTAATGGCAGGCAAATACATTCCGGCAAATTCTCTTTTGATATTGGTTGATGGCGAAAATTCGGGAGAAGTATTCAGAACTCCAATAGATGGCTATCAAGGTAGCACATTTAAGCAGCTATCTATAACAGATGAAATGAATGCTGATTATGTCTTACAAGTAATAAGCTTGCATCGCAAGACCCTACGAGAGAATAAGGTAGGTTCTGCAATTCCGCATCTTAACAAAAAACTATTCAAGGCAATAGAAGTACCTATACCTCCTTATAATCAACAGAAGAAGATTGTAGAAGCTATAAATATTATGTTTAAACATCTTGATGCAATAATGGAGAGTCTATAAACTCTCCATTATTGCATCTAATTGAGCAAATATCTTATTAACCGCATTTATAATTCTTTTTTGTTCCGTAAATGGCGGCAAAGGAATATAGGTGTTTATTATTTTTTCTTTGGATATATTTGGCTGTGCTCCACCACCTCCCATTTTTATAAACTCTTCCCTATGGGATAATAAAAAGAGAAATATAAACTCTCTGTCTATCCCATTAAAGACTTCACAAGCACAACAGGCTTGATTTGTTGTAGCAGGAAATGTTAATATTCCAATCTTTCCTATTGTCGCTCCATACATAGCAATTAACACACTACCAGTAGGATTTAGTTTCACAGAAGTTTCATTCAAAGCTTTTTCTGTTATATATTCGGGAATATGGGTAATATATCCATCATTTAAATCTCCTGTTTTTAGCCAAGGAATATTCCCATTATAATAATCCTTATTCAGCCTATTTGGTGTACTACCCGACTGCCATTTGCCAATTTTTCCAAGTGTTGTCCAACTCCAATTTTGAGGTACTTCAAAAGGTAACTGCGTATAATGTCCGTTATCACAAGGTGTGAAGTCAGGATTTATACGTTTGAGCAATTTCGAAGCAGGTTCGTCATTTGGATCTTGTATTACGAGTTTACCATGTATTGCAAGGTCAAGGATTTTAGACTTTGCCTGTTTAATGATAGCTTGTAAATTCACTTTCCCTTGCTCTATTTGGTTAATTAGGGTAGCCCATTTATTTAAACAGCGAACGATTCTTCTTTGCTCCTCAATCGGAGGGAGTGGGATTAAGACTTCATTGATTGTACTAACAGACAATCCGGGTTGAGCTGTTGATGTTGCATATTGATTAAGATTCAAATGTATAAGAGTATGCACGGCCCATTCTACATCTGTTTTGCAATAAGTTTCAACAACGACAGCATGCTCTGTCGCATAAAACAAACCCTCTGCAAAATTGATATTTCCGCATAATGCACCTTGCCTGCCAATTAAAGGGAAACGTCCATTTCTATTGTAACTACAAACATAACCTCTAAGGCCATTGCCTCCATAGCAAGGAAACCTATGCTCAGAATCTTCTTTATCAGAAATATCTTTTGCTGTTATATTCTTGCCTGCTTGTAAAGTGAATACTTCTCCTAGTGTTGTCCACTCCCACGAACTTGGAATTTCAAACGGAACGTTCTCATAATGGGGCGTATCGGAAGTTTTAGTTGTTTTTTTACTACGCTTTATTTTTCCCTCTTTTATTAAACGTTCTTTCTCTGCTTTAATGCGTTCAAGTAATACGGATGCAGGTTCGTCATTCGGATCTTGAGGAACAAGTTTACCACGAATGGCGAGATCTAGTATTTTTTGACGTAATTTCTTTGTATCCATTTGGGTTAGTCTTTGTTTAAGAATAGATTGCAAAACTCATTCAGTTGCTGCTGCATGCGTTCCTGTGGAATGAGAATACGCTTGTATTCAGCAATCATCGTAGGACTCATGCTTCGGCTCATAGCGTACTCTACTACTACCCGGTCTGCTTCTGGACAGAGAATAATACCGATAGACGGATTCTCGTTAGAACGTTTTACATCTCGGTCAAGTGCTTCCAAATAAAATTCCAGCTGTCCAAGGTCGCGAGGATGAAACTTTGTCTTTTTCAATTCCACAGCAACTAATGCCTGTAAACCACGATGAAAGAACAATAGATCAGCCTTGAATGTAGATGTTCCAATATTAAGACGGTATTCCTGATCCATGAATATAAAGTCCTTTCCCAGTTCAAGAATAAACTGTTTCATGTGTTCTACTAGGCCATTTCTAAGTTTTGATTCGCTATGCTTCTTAGGCAGATTCAGAAAATCTACAAATAGAGTATCTTTGAACATAATTGGTGCATTAGGATATGTTTCAAGCAATCCTTTTGACATATTGTCCTTATTCCCTAATAACCCTGCATAAGTCTGATTAGAAATACAACGCTGAAGTTCTCGTTTTACTAAATGCTCTTTATTGGCATAGAGTATATAAAACAAACGTTCTTCATCACTTTTGCATCGGCATAATATTTCTATATGATTAGTCAAACTCGTTAACTCCAATATCTTAGGCATTTGTCCAATTGCTGGCTGGACAAATTGTGCAGTTTTTGGCTGCACAATTACAGGTATTTTCTGTTTATGGTCGCTCGCTTCAATTTGTGCAGTTTTTGGCTGCACAAATTCAGTATTCAAATATTGTCTTATTGTTGCTATGAACGTTTCTGATGAATACTCATCATAGAACATTACCATATTGTAAATATTTCTTTTGCTATATCCTTTGATGTCAGGGCGTTGGGAACGTATATATTCAGACAGTTGCGAAACGACCTTACTTCCCCATTCTTCGCTCTTCAGTTTAGCAGATACATAT
>ENA-OPTA01002229-OPTA01002229.1-human-gut-metagenome-genome-assembly--contig:-NODE-2229-length-10607-cov-6.358700_pt1 | contig 10607 bp, 10 predicted proteins | sample MGYA00241813_ERZ501917 | MGnify/ENA primary metagenome ERZ501917 (study PRJEB25962, sample SAMEA2042408) | human gut metagenome | biome: human gut; feature: human-associated habitat; material: faeces...
CAGGATAATACAAAAGTACGGCACCCCGGCAAAGCAGCTGCTTTGCCGGGGTGCCTTTTCTCTTATTTATTCATCTCCTGTAAGATCTTTGCGATCTGGGCGGGGGTATAGCCCTCCTGCCGCAGGGCGGAGGTGATGGCCACATCGCTCTTGCCCTGACTGCGCAGCAGCGCTGCCGTGTAGGGCACCCTGGCGCTGACGGCGCTGCGGCTGGTGGTTTTTCCGCTGCCGGACTTTGTGCCCGCAGCCGCTGCCTTGCTGGCGGCCTGTGCGGCCTTCTGCTGGGCGTTTGCCTGCTTCAGTGCCCACTCGCCCTTGGCAATGTTCAGCTTCTGACTGGTCACGTTGTTGTTAAAGGCCTGCTGCTTCAGCGCATCCTGATAGGCGCGCTCGCTGGCGGTGTTGTCGTACTGCTGCTGGGTCAGTGCGTCCTGACGCTGCTTTTCCTGCATCTGCTGGCTCCACTGGGTATCGGCGCGCTCGGCCTCGTAGGCGCGGTTGCCGGAGTAGATGTTGTACCCGGTGTTCAGCAGGCTGCCAGCCAACGTGCCCAGACCGGTGGTGCCGGTAATGGCCAGCTGCACCACGTCCCCGATGACGCCCAACACCGTCATGATGTTATTGAAGGTCTGCTGGCGCTGGCTGATTTCCGCCTGCTCCTGCGCGGTGTAGTAGCCGTGCAGGGTGTCCAGCCGGTTCAGGTGCTCCTGATACTGGCCGTAGTCCTTGGCATAGGCGTCGTTGTACGCTTCGCCCTTCTGCTGCAGCTGGGTGTAGTAGTCCTGCAGCTGCCGGTCGTACAGGGTCTGAGCATTCTGCTCCTGTCCGTTCAGCTGGTCCAGCCGGTTCACCAGTTCTTCGCCGCCGCTCTGGTAGGTATCCAGCGCCAGATTGTACAGGGTGGGGATGGCGCTGGCCAGCCCGCCAATCTGCTGCTGATAGGCCTGCTGCGCCGCACTGGTGGCATAGCTGGAACCATAGCCGCCGGTCAGAGCAGCGGCCTGCGCCGCCGCGTCCGCGCTGGCGTTGTGGGCGTTCTGGGTATACAGCTGCTCGTACTGGCGGTAAAGCGGGTCGCGGGTGTAGCTATACTGAAAATTCTCCCGCTCCAGCAGCTGCCCCAGCAGGCTGTTGATCTTATCCTGATAGCTGCTCTGGTAGTCTGCAGGGCGGTTCTGCTGCCACTGCTTCAGGGCGTCGGCCGCATCGGTCACCTGCTGACCGGGGCGGTAGCTGACGTTTGCCATGGCCTTTTCCACATCGGCGCGGCTGTTCAGTCCCTCGGCGCTGTAAGTGGACTGCGCAGCGGGCTGTGCCTGCGTTTGCACCTCCGGCTGTAGCAGTTCCTCCTTCTTTTTGGATGCCATATAATTCTCCTTTCGTTCTTATAATCCCTGCAGCTTGCTGCGCAGGGTGTCGGACATATTTTCCGTATCCAGATTGGTCAGTACATACTGCAGCTGCTCCTGCATCTGGTACAGATAGCTGCGCAGTGCCCGGGCATCCTCCGGGTCCATGTTATCGCTGAACTTGGGCAGGCCCAGCTTGCTCAGGCCGTTCATGCTTGCCATGAGGCATCCTCCTCCCATATTTTTCCCTTTGCCGGGGCGATGGTGCGCACGAGTCCGCGCAGGGTGATCTGCCCTTTGCCGCGCAGCCGCAGCCGCAGCGACCCGCACCGCCGGGGTACAAAGGGCAGGTCATAGCTGCGGCGGCTGCCTTGGGCGGCAAGGGAGGCCACTGTCTCCCACGCGCCGCCGTCATAGCTCACCGCCACTTCTACTGTGCTGGTGCACTCAGCGTCCAGCCGCAAAGTCAGCCGGGAGAGATACCGCTGCTCGGTGCCGTCCAGCCCCACATCGCCGGTGACCAGCTCAAAGGGGATGTCCGTTTCCACGCCGTCGGTGGTTTGCCAGTCCGGCTCGCGGGTGGGGTCTGCCGCCCACAGCGCCTGTCCGTCCCACAGATAAAGCTGCCCGCCGGTGCTGGTCATATCGCAGGAGCAGACGTCCTCCTCGCTCCACAACCCCTTCTCGGTATCGTAGACCAGCAGACGTGCACTCTCCCGGGAGATGTGCAGGTAGTACCGGCCATCCAGCGCGCCGCCCACGGCGCTTTGCACGTTGGAAAGCTTTGCGGCGTCCAGCGCACCGGACACCTTGGTGGGCAGACTGCCGTCCCACGCCATAACACCGTCCGGCGAGAGATAATACAACGTCTCGTTCAGCACGCACAGGCTGCGGGCGGCGTTTTTGGCAACGCCCCGGCAGCGCAGGCTGGAAAGCTGAAAATCCGAAGGCTTGGAGCCGTACAGCTTGTGCAGGGTGTTCTCCTTGAAGAACAGCGCATAGCCCATGCAGGAAGCTGCCCCGGTAAAGGCGCCATCGCTGCCCACGGTAACGGCGTAGCTGTCCGCGGCGATGCCCCGGTAGCTGAACCAGTTGGTGGGGTCGCCCAGCTTGCAGCCGTAGATAACGTTTTCTTTGCTGTTGCAGCCCCACACCCGGTTGTCGCACTCGGTCACAAAATCCAGCTCCGGCACCCGGCGCTCCATGGATACCGTCTGCGCAGCTTCCACGCTGCGGTGTTGTTTGCCGTCCATGCTCTGCCACTGGGCAGCGGCGGCGTTCTGCACCAGTGTGCCGTAGAAATACTCACCCTGTGGGGTGCAGCGCACCCGCAGCCAGTCCTCGCCCACGTCATACACGATTTGGTCTCCATTCAGCTCCGGGCTCTGCCCTGCCGCTTCGGCGGCTGCGCCCTGCACGGTCACGGTGTCCCACTGCCGGAACAGCTTGCCCAGCCCTGCCGCCGTGATACGGTAGTATTCCAGCGGGATGGCTGTCCAGCTGCCGGAGTTTTTGCTGTACATCTCCAGCGTGCTGTCGTACCGCCACGGATGGTCGGCATCCTCTACCTTTAAAAACAGCTGTCCGTCTGCCGGTTCGGCGGGCTCCTCCCGGCCAAAGGCCTCCACCTGATAGGTCTTGCCTGCGGCATCACAGGGGGCAAAGGTCACGCTTTTGCCCGCCGCCGTCCACAGTGCTCCCAGTGCGGTCACGCTGCCGTCTGCCGTATCAAAGGCCAGCTTGTCCGGAAAGATCAGAATCTTTGTACCGATGCCCACCAGCGCCTTGCGGCCGTCGGTCACGGCGTCCAGCTTCGTCACCGCCGGGGCGGCGGCATCGTCCGGGGTATAAACGACATCCCGTCCGCAGACGGTCAGCAGACCATTCAGGTGATACATCCCGTTCAGCCCGGTCAGTGCCCGCAGTCTGCGGCGCGGGGTGCGGGTGCTCAGTGCGGGAAAATCCCGGGTGGAAAAGTTCACTCCGGCGCTGTACTCTGCTTCCGAGCAGCCGTAGGTCTCGTTCAGGCCGCCAAAGGCCCGCAGCAGCTGCCTGGTGTTGGCAAGCCGTATTCTGTCTGCCAGTACCATCACCTCACCTCCTTACCAGCGCCACTGCGCCCGGCTGCGGGGCGGGTAGTTCTGCCGCAGCCAGACCGCCAGTTCTGCGTACAGGGCGTTGTACTGTGCCTGCTCCCCGGCGTAGCGGTCGGTCTCGCCCAAGGCGGCATCCATCTGCGCACACAGCAGGTGCGGGTACAGGGCATCAAAGGGCGGCGGTGCCAGCAGCGTCTGGTCATCCTGTACCGGCTGCTCCCACGGACGGTCTGCGCCCACGGCGTCAAACGCCCCGGCGGCGGCGCGGTCAAACAGCTTTGTGCGCAGCAGGGCGTCCGCCTCCCGCAGCCATTGCAGCCGGGTCTCGGTCTCAATGCGGCAGTTTGGGCGCAGCTGTTCGGCACGCTCCAAAGCCTCTCCTATGGTCATCTCATCACATCCTTTTATAAAAAGCCCGGCCGGGGGCATTTCTCCCAGCCGGGCAGTGCTTATTTTACTGCGCCGCGTTCTCCGCAGCGGCAATGCGGGCAGCGGTCAGTTCGTCCTGACGCTGGCTGTGCTCCAGCACCTCGGCCACAGCGGGCGGCACCTCCACTTCCACGCCGCGGCGGATCTTATAGTTCACGCCGTTGACGCTGACGAACAGATCACCCTTGTAGCGGCTGTTGTCCTTGAACAGCCGGATGCGCACATTCTTTTCAGCCATGGGCACCTCCTTAGTTGGCGGCAACGGTGGCGGAGTAGCTGGACACGCTCTCGATGCGCACCATGTACTGCTCCACCAGACGCTCGGCGGCGCGCATACCCTTCCAGCCCACAGAGGCGCGCTGGTTCAGCGGGTCGTCGCCGTAGCCCAGCTGCTTGACGATGTGTTCCAGACCGCCGCCCTCCAGCTCGGTCACGCCGTAGGCGTGGGCGCCCAGCACCAGCGTACCGAACACCGCAAGACCCGTCGGGCAGGTGTCGTCCTTCCAGATTTTGGCCTCGCTGGTCTCGATAAAGCGGATGTTGCCCAGCTTGCCGATCTCGCCGCGGAACATGGTGTCGGGGTCGGCGTACTTGTGCACCTCCATGAACTCCTTGCAGGTCTTGAGGTCATAGGCCGCATAGGGGTGGATGATGGCAACGTAGCTGTCGCCGATGGGGTCGGCGTTCATTGCGCCCAGCTGCGCCGCTGCCTGAAAGAACAGCTTCGGGGTCAGGGTGCAGCTCTTGTCCAGCGCCTTGCGGCTGGTAACGGCGGTCTCGGTGCCGTCTGCGCCAAGCTTGGGGGCGTAGATGACATTGGTGCCGCCCGCCAGCACATCGCGGGTGATGCTGTCCATGGTGCGGCCGGCCTGACTTGCCAGCACGCGGGTGGCCTGCACCACGTTGTTGTCGATGGCGGTCATCTGCAGCACATCAGTCAGCGGGGTCCAGCCGCCGTACTGGTGCAGATCGCTGGTGATACTGGTCACGTTCAGGGCCTGACCGTTGGGGGTAACACCCTCGGTCAGCGGGGTGCTGGCCTTGGGCAGGCTGTCGTACTTGCGGAACTCGATGGTCTTGCCGCCGTTCTGGGGCACAGGGTAGTAATCCGCAAACTGGTCGTGCACAAGGCGCGGCTCTGCCTGATCGATCAGGCGCTTCTCGTAAAAGGTCTTCATCTCCACCGACATGGTGCCGGTGGTGTTGGTCTGCGCGTCCGCAAACAGCTGGATGTTAAAATTCATCATGCTTTTTTCCTTTCTCCTGTCAGGTTAAAGTTCGATCTGTGCACCGTGCAGCACACGGCGCTCCAAAGCTTCCCGCTGGGCGCGGGTCATGGCGGCTACGTCCGGCCGTACCGAGGCGGCAGCGCCGGGGCGCAGGCCGTTTTCCAGCGGACGCGCAGCGCGCTGCTGCACCCGCTCCACTACCCCCTGCTCCACGATCTGTGCCGTGGTGCGCAGGGCATCCTCGTAGTGGGCAAGGCGGTAGGCGTCCTGCACCCGCATGCCGGGCAGCTGCATCAGACGGCGCATCTCCGGGTTCTTCAGCTCTGCCTTCAGGTCAAAACCCGGCTGGCTGCGGCGCATGGCCGCTTCCTCTGCCGCCCAGCGGGCGTGCAGGCTGTGCACCGTGTTCTGCACCGGCAGCGGCAGGGGCGGCAATACCGGGCGCTCCGGCTGTGCGGGTGTTTCCGGCTGCGGCTCCGGCTCTGCCGGGGTCTGCTGAGGCGCTTCCGGCTGCGCGGCGGGGGCTTCCGGCTTCAGGGTGCCCGCAGCCACCGCCTGTCGGCTCTGTGCCGGGCTCAACGCAGGTGCGGCTTCCCCCTCCGCAAACAGCTGCAAGTCCATCATGCTCTGCTGTCCGCTGCGGCTCACATCCGCAAAGCGCAGATTGTCCGGGTAGCGCTCTGCCAGCAGGGTAAAGCCCGCCTTGGCCAGTTCAAATGCACCCTGCACCCACGGTGCTACCGGGGCCTGCACCGCCACGGCAAGGCGCGGGCCCTCCGGCTCGTCCCAGGCATCGCTGCGGGCGCTCTCCTCCCCTGCCAGCAGGTACACCAGCGCCTGCATCAGGGTGCTTGCGCCAGCGCATACGATGTCCTGCCCGGCGGGCGCGTAGCCCGCGTGCCCTGCGGCTTCCAGCCGCAGGCTCAAGCCCTTGGGGCCGTCCAGTTCACTGTAACATACCTTGATCATCTCACTTCACCTCCTTTCCGTTCCAGTTCATGGCGCGGGCAGCCGCCGCCACCGGCAGCTGTGCCGTCAGGCCGGCAGTGTCCTGTGCCGTTTGGGTGCCGCCGGGCTGCTGCGCAAGGGCGGCGGTCAGTCTTGCCATCTGCCCTTGCAGCTGCAACAGCTGCTGCGCCAGCGTGCCGTTCTGCCGCACCCGGGCGCGCACCTTTTCCACCCCTTCAAAATCCATCATTTCCAGCGCCGCAAGGGCAGCGTCCGCGTTGGCGGGGTTGAAAAAGCCCAGCTTGTAGCACTCCTTGGCGGTCTCGTTCTGGGACAGGCGGCTGAAGGTGCTCTTTTTGGCGGCGCTGACCACGATGTCAAAGACAGGCTCCCGGCTGCCCAGCTCCACCCCGCCCACGGCGGGCACGGGCTTTGCACGCAGACCCTGCGCCGAGAAGGGCACGAATTCGCTCTCGCCGCGCTGCCCGGTGATACGGAACACCCGCTGCTCGTCGTAGAACTGCCGCATCAGCTCAATGATAAGGTAGCACTGCCTTGCAAAGGCGCGGTAGGCGCTCTTGAGCATATCCCGGCTCAGCTTGCTGCCTGCCTCCTGCAAGGCAGCGATGGCGCTGGCGGCGGTCACGCCGCCGGTGGTGCCGCCCTGCGTCAGGTCACGGTTGCCGCTGATCTCCTTCAGCTCCTCGATGCGGCTGTTGCGGTAGCTCAGACTGTTGCCCTGCAAGCCCGCCGTTTGCAGCGGACGGAAGCTGTCCTCGTTCAATCGGCCCACAACGTGCACAATGTCCCGGCTCAGGTCGGCAAGCTCCTCCTCATTCACACCGGCGGTATCGCTGAGCACATACCGCTGGCGGGAGGCCAGCAGCACGTTCTCGTCCATGGCGTGGTTCATCTTATCAATGGCATTCTGGCAGTCCTTCATCACGTCGATGTAGCCGAACCCGGCAGGGGAATCCTCCTCCACGAACAGCGGGTCGAACACAAAGGGGTACTTGCCGTGGTCGTACAATCCGCGCGCCGCCAGCGCCGGGTCGTTCTGGCTGGCATACAGCACCACGCCGTTGCACAACTTGCAGTAGTGCAGCCGCAATTTGCCGTTCTCGTCCGGGCGCTTATAGTACCAGTCCACCACCACGCTCTTGTTGGCGGTGGTCTGGCCGTCCTCGTGGATGTACCGGGGCACGTCCACCACCCCGGCGGCGTGCCCCGTCAGCTGCGGGTACTGCGCAGTCAGCCGGGCAGTGTCCTCTAAACTGAGGTGGAACAGATCCGGCGAGTCCTGAATATCCTGCACGCCGGGCTCCCAGTAGAGCATGAGCAGGTTGACGCTGCGCACCGCAATATCGCCCAGCCCGCCGCGCGCCGCCGGGTCCCAGAAGATGCCGGTAACGCCAGTGCCCTGCTTGAGCTTGCGCCACCAGACATCGCTGTACACCTGCTCGTAATCCGCCTGCTCCAGCACCACCGGCAGCACGCTGGAAAGTGCCTGCGCTGTGGCCTGATCGTCTGCCGCCCGGGGCAGCACCATGGGCTCGGGGTAGTTGTCCATGGCATCTGCGTGCTTGTTGGCAATGCTGTTGAACAGCCATCCGCTGGAGGGCTGCGCCTTGCCGGGCATCAGCGGGTCGCGATAGTTTTTCCAGTGTCCCATGCGGAACCACAATTCGTTATCGATCAGGCGCTTGTCCAGCGCCGCCTTGCCCGCCTTGTAGCGCTGCAGCGTCTGCAATGCAGCCGCCGCCTCTGCCGCGCCGATGGGCAGGCTCTCTGCTCTTGTATCTTCCATAGTTCTTTCCTTTCTGTCCTGTTTTTCAGATGCGGTAGAACCGCGCCTGCCGGTGCAGTTCCAGCGGGTCGTCCGGCCTTGGCGGCGCGGCAGAAGCCTCGGGCGGGCTGATGGGATGCTCCATCAGCACATAGCGGCACTCGTCGTAGATGTGATCCTCCTGCCGGGTGTCGATATCCTCCACATTGCTCTCGTCGTACACAAGGTTTGGCAGGGTACGGATGAAGTGCTTGCAGCTGCTGAACACCTGCAGCATCGGCCGTCCGTCCGGCGCAAACCGCAGCCGGTAGTGAAACTGCATCTTACCTGCCAGCCGGGTGTGGTCCCCGGGCTGCCAGTGCAAAAAATGCGGGCTGCGCTCCATCATGGCCGCAATGCTCTCGCCCCGGCTCTCGTCAAAGATGGCGGGGTCTGCCACTCCGTGGATCACCCTGCCCCGCAGCAGCGGGTCGTTCTGCTCAGCCTCCCGGATGCGCTTGGCCTGCTCCACCGGGTCGATGCGCAGACCCTCGTTGGGGCGGCCCGTGCAGCCGTACAGCTCCTTGATGCGGTACAGCCGCCCCTCCTCGTCCACCGCATACCACCCCACCGAAAAGGGCTTGGAAAAGCCAAAGTCGTACCCGCGCCAGATGGGCCAGTGCTTGGGGATGGCAAAAGGCGCGATGACGTGGGTCCAGCGCTGATCCTGATAATGCGCCGGGTCGTTGCGCCATTCGGTGAACACCTGCCCGGAAAAGCTGTCCCAGCTGCCGTAGAGCAGCGCCTGCTTTTCCGCCTCCGGCAGGCTGGCAAGGCTTGCCAGATACCCGGGGTCGTTGGCCAGCAGGGCAGGGTTATCGAACACGCTGGACGGGATGAATACCCGCGCCCGCTCCATCTGCTGGTCGGTGCCGTCCGGCAGGCGCACCGTGACAGTTTCCACAATGGGCGTACCGGGCGGGGCAGGCGTGATGAACCGTGCCTTCACCCAGCCGTGACCGATGCCGCCGGGGTTGGTGGTGGCACGCATATATACCCGGGTGCCCGGCCCGGTGGGGCGGTTGCGGCTCATCATGTAGCTGTACTCGTCCCACTCAAAGTGGGTCAGCTCGTCAAAGCCGATAAAATCGTAGGCTTTGCCCTGATAGTTGGTGCGGTCCTTGGTGTACTGCATGGAGCCGAACCAGATCTTCGCCCCGCTGGGAAAGACCCATACATGGGAGGTAGCGTTGTACTGCGCCTCCGGGAAAGCCCGGCGGTAGTACAGTTGGCTCTTATCCACAAGGTCGGAAAGCTGTGGGTAGGTCTTGCGCAGGATCAGCGCCCGGTAATGCGGGATGTGCACCTGCCGCAGCGCTTCGATGAGCAGTGCATCGCTCTTGCCGCCGCCCGCCGCGCCGCCGTACAGTGCCTCCGGCTCCGGTCTGCGCATAAATTCCAGCTGCCGGGGCTGCGGCTTCCACACAATGACTGCCCGCTCGGTTCTGTTCATTCCTTCTCCTCCTGTTCCACCGGCGGCAGCAGCACCACGCCGCACTCTGTCCCTTCCAGTTCCGTGCCCTGATCGTTCAGGGTCTTTACCACGCCCGCCAGATCCTTGAGCACGGCGGTAGCCTCCTTCAGCCCCTTCATCATCCCGGGGTCGGGGGTGCTCTCCCGCCGGGCGGCCTTCTGCCGCTCGTTCAGCTCCTTCACCTCCTGCGCCAGCAGGGTGCTCAGGGTGTCGGCGGCGCGGTTCAGGCTCTTCAGCCCGGCGGCGGGCTTTGTCTGCCCCATGATGTTCTTCCTCCTTTCGTCCGGTGTCCCGGGCTCTGTACACAGGATATCACCTGCCCGCCGTGCCCGACAGTGTGCACTTTTGTAGGGCCAGTGGGTATTTTTGTGCGGTTGTTTTCCTCATTGTATATTTTACGCTTTCAAAACACAACGCAGTTTCGTCAGTTTTGTTATCCCGACTGGCGCGGCGCGCAGAAAACGGCCGCTCGTATTTCGGGCACTGCCACCAAAAACGTTCGCCGCGCACTGCCTGCCCTATCACTATAAAGGTACAGTGCCGCCCCACCCGGGGAGTAAACATTTTTCTCGACCCGTGTTGTTTTTCCCTTCCGGTAAGAGTGTATAAAAGGCGTTTTCTTTCCGCTGTGTAGTATCCCTGAAAATATCTTTCAAAAAATGTATCGCCCCTTTTCGCGGTTTTTTAGCAGTCATGCAACATTCAGTCATGTTCAAGCATGTTTTTTTACATACCTTCATCATATTTGTATGTTGGTTGCATCGGCATGAAAAGTTGTGATAATTCGCGAAAAGATTTTGTAACCTTTGGTCCGCTTTTGTAGAAACGTAACAAAACATTTGCACCAATATTGTGAACTTATTCTCTTGCGGAACACCCCCATACAAGGGTATAATACTGTCAGGGATTACGGACACATGCGACAAATGCGTCTGTGAATATGCTGTGACACACAAATGAAGGAGATTACTATTATGAAAATGATTTCTCGTCGCGACTTCCTGAAGGCTTCCGCTGTTGTGGGCGCTACCGCTGCTATGACCGCTTGCGGCGGCTCTTCCTCCACCAGCACCGCTGCTTCCAGCGTTGCTTCTTCCACCGCTGCTTCTGCCGCTGCTACCAACGGCTCTGCCAACATCGGCGTTTGCATCTATCAGTTTGCTGATAACTTCATGACCCTGTACCGCGCTGATCTGGAAGGCTACCTGAAGGACATGGGCTACTCCGTCACCATCATGGACGGCAAGAACGACCAGA
>ENA-OPTA01002239-OPTA01002239.1-human-gut-metagenome-genome-assembly--contig:-NODE-2239-length-10566-cov-3.170012_pt1 | contig 10566 bp, 9 predicted proteins | sample MGYA00241813_ERZ501917 | MGnify/ENA primary metagenome ERZ501917 (study PRJEB25962, sample SAMEA2042408) | human gut metagenome | biome: human gut; feature: human-associated habitat; material: faeces...
AATGTAAAGTTGATGATAAAATCGCCGTTTCATTCCCGGGGCCGGCTCCAACCGCCGCTATTTCCGTCTGAAAGGAGAACAAACCCTGATCGGAGTCATCGGTACTTCCGTGGAAGAAAACCGGACATTCCTCTACATGGCCTCCCATTTCCACCACAAAGGCCTGCCCGTTCCGAGAGTATTTGCCGTATCCGACGACCAGAACGCATATCTTCAGGAAGATCTGGGGAATACGCAATTGTTCGATCTGATCAAGAACCGCCGGGGACAAGATTTTGACGAACCGACCTTAAAGCTTCTGACACGGACGATGCAGGATCTCGCCCGCTTCCAGTTTGAAGGAGCGGAAGGCATGGACTTCGGGAAGTGTTATCCGCAACCTGAATTCAACCGGCGGAGTGCACTCTGGGACTTGAACTATTTTAAATACTGCTTTCTGAAAGCCACCGGGACGGAGTTTCAGGAAGACCGGCTGGAAGATGACTTCGAACGGATGGCCGACACACTCGCTCAGGCTTCTCCCCGTGCTTTCATGTACCGCGATTTCCAGAGCCGCAACGTGATGATCAGTCAGGAATCTCCCCGCTTCATCGACTTTCAGGGCGGACGTCGCGGGCCGGTGCTCTATGACGTTGCTTCCTTCCTCTGGCAGGCCAAGGCCAACTTTCCCGACAATCTTCGCCGGAAACTGGCTGAAGTGTATCGCCAGGCTCTTCAAGCTTATTGCCCGATGGATGCCGCAGATTTTGAAAACCAGCTCCGCCTGTTTGTACTTTTCCGCACCCTCCAGGTACTGGGAGCTTACGGATTCAGAGGTTACTTCGAACAGAAACCTCATTTTCTGGAAAGCATTCCTTATGCCATTGCCAATCTTCAGGCCTTGCTGGAAGAACCTTATCCGGAATATCCCTACCTCTGTGAGGTACTGAAAACCATGGCCGGACAAAAACAATTCGCCGCGGCATGCAACCGCCGGAAACTGACCGTGCGGGTGATGAGTTTCTCCTACCGCAAAGGCATTCCGGAAGATCCTTCGGAAAATGGAGGCGGATATGTATTCGATTGCCGGAGCGTACATAATCCCGGCCGGTATGACCGTTACAAGCCATTGACCGGAAGAGACGAGCCCGTGATCCGTTTTCTGGAAGAGGACGGTGAGATTCTCCGTTTTCTGGAACATACCGATGCGCTGGTGGATGCTCATGTGGAACGCTATCTGGAAAGAGGGTTTACTCATCTCCAGGTTTGTTTCGGATGTACGGGCGGCCAACACCGTTCTGTCTATTCTGCCCAGCATACAGCCGAGCATCTGCACCGGAAATACGGCATCCGGGTGGAACTGATTCACCGGGAACAACAGATAAGGGAAACTTTCGAACCCTGACAAATTCTTCACTCATGAAAGCCATGATCTTTGCGGCGGGTCTCGGAACCCGCCTGAAACCTCTCACCGACCATATGCCCAAGGCACTGGTGCCCGTGGCCGGACGCCCCATGCTGGAGCACGTAATCCTGAAACTGAAAGCGGCAGGATTCAACGAACTGGTGATCAACATTCATCATTTCGGTGAACAGATCCTTGATTTTCTTCGGGCAAACCAGAATTTCGGACTGACCATCCATATCAGTGACGAACGTGACTGCCTGCTCGATACGGGAGGCGGAATCCAGAAAGCAGAACCCTTCTTCCGCGGAAACGAGCCTTTTCTGATACACAACGTGGATATTCTTTCAGATACTGACCTGAAAGCCTTGTATGAATATCACCGGCAAAGCGGAAATGATGCTACCCTGCTGGCCAGTCGACGGAAAACGATCCGCTATCTTCTGTTCGACGATGAAAAACGCCTCTGCGGATGGATCAACAAAGATACCCTGCAAACCAAGCCCGAAGGCTTCGCATACAATCCGGAACATCACCACGAATATGCATTCAGCGGCATTCATGTGATCTCTCCTTCCCTGTTCCATTACATGGACGAACGGTGGACCGGCAAATTTTCGATTATGGACTTTTACCTCCAGACTTGCCGCGAAGCCCGTATCGGAGGCCGTCTGACCGATACATTGCGCCTCATCGACATCGGGAAGCCCGAAACCCTGACACAAGCAGAAGAGTTCCTGGCCTCCCTCTGACAAGGATAAAAAAGAAGAGCTATTTCTTCCCCTCGAAGAAACGCTCTTCTTCGATCTTCTTTATATAGTCTTCCGCATTCTGATAATAGGTTTTGGTATCCTTTTTGAGATTCCCCTTTTCATCCCGAGCTTCGCGTTCTTTCTCGGGCACTTCTGCCATATAACGGCGCAAATATTGAATGGCATTGTCCCAGTCCTTTCGCCAGTAATAACACATGCCGATGCGATAAAGCAAAACCCGGTTCGGCATACATTCGTACCGTTTCTTCAGAGCGCGTATCTGCCCCTCGCTATCCCGGTTCAATTCATAGCACTCTGCCAGTGTTCCATACATCACTCCTTTCAAGCTATCCGCAGGCAACAGATATTCCATTGCTTTTTCCATGGCCTTCACTCCTTCATCTTTCCAGGAAGTACGGGAAGCTGCCCGGGCAAAGTAAACCAGCGTATGGATATTGGCCGGTGAAGGAGGAGCTTTTTTCAAAGCTTCTTTCAGATTATCGTAAGCCCCATAAAACCAATTGTCTCCATAATAAGAAACTCCCAGATAATAATAAGTAAGAAACGAACGGTCGCCTGCCTGCTTCAAGGCCTCATAACGCCGGATGGCTTCCGGATATCGTTCCAGCAAACAATAAGCCTTTGCGTTCTGCCGGTTCACATCAAGACTGGTCGTATCCGTCAGACGGTATTTTTCTGTCACTTCGAGAGCGTCTTCATATTGCTCGCTACTGTTGAAGATATTGGCTACACGCGCTACCGTCTGTGCATCGAGAGAATCCAGACGATATGCCGCCCGGTAACCTAAAAAGGCAGGAACCAGACTGTCAACCGCTTCGAAGCTCTGCCCCAGAAAACGATAGGCTTCTGCCGAAAGCGAGTCATGGGAAAGCCAGTCATGACAGGCCTTCCGGACCTGTGCATAGTCTTCCAAGGAAAGCAGGCTCTGCACATAACGCCGGCGCAAATAGTCCACTTCCGGAGCCATACGCACCGCATGGGCATAAAGTCCGGAAGCTTTCCGGACATTTCCCTGCTGGCGGTAACAATCAGCCAGATCAACATATACTCCGGCCTGAGTCGTATCAGCGGCCAGCGCTTCTTCCAGCAAATTACGTCCGTCCGTCCAGCGTCCCAAAGCCCGGAACGCCTGCAAACGCCACTCGCGGCATTCTGCATCCAACGTATCGGCCCGATTGGTTTCTTCAATAACCCGGTCATAATCTTTGCAGGCCAAAGCCTGGCGAACGATTTCCTTGTCCTGTGCATAAATCAAAGATACATTCCATACCAACAGGAAAAAACAGCCATAAAAAACAAGCCTTCTCATATCTATTATTCTTAATGAAACATCGTTTATCCGGACAAACTCTCCAATATATACCCGGATTTTTCACAAAGAACTATATTTATTAGTTTCAAAACTAAGATTCATAGTTAATATAGATTAAATGCTTTTCTTAAACATATTTTCCTACACATACATTCCATCTGACATAAAAAAAACTTCCCCTTGCCACCTTTTATCCGTGACAAGGGGAAGTGTAATCCGGAATTCGCGAAACCGACTCCGGATCTTATTTCTCACTCCAAAGATCCAGCTTATTTTTCTGAGCTTCCGACAAGGAAACCGTCTTCACCTGACGTGTCTGGCTGGTCTCCCGAAGGCGTTCATACTCATCTTCCAGCTCCTCAGCAAACGACGCCCGAAGATCAAAATTCATCAGACGGGAAGCTATCGGCGCATTAAGCGAAGCATCCTTCATATAAACAACCGGTGCATGATAGACCGGAGCAATCTTTAATGCCGTATGCAATTTGGAGGTCGTTGCACCACCAATCATCACCGGAATATCCAGTCCGGCACGTTCCAGTTCGCTCACCACATGAACCATCTCCTCCAGTGAAGGAGTAATCAGTCCGCTCAAACCGATAATATCTACTTTTTCCCGAACTGCCGTTTCAATGATACGTTCAGCCGGAACCATCACGCCCAGGTCAATAATTTCATAACCATTGCAAGCCATGACTACTCCGACAATATTCTTACCAATATCGTGTACATCTCCTTTCACCGTAGCCAGCAATACTTTTCCGGCACTATGGCCTTCTGTTTTCTCAGCCTCAATATAAGGTTGCAGAATAGCCACCGCACGCTTCATGGTACGTGCCGTCTTGACAACCTGCGGCAAAAACATTTTACCCGAACCGAACAAGTCACCCACATGGTTCATTCCTGCCATCAAAGGCCCTTCAATAATACTCACGGCATTCGGATAGCGTTTCAATGCTTCATGCAGGTCTTCATCCAAATAATCTCCGATTCCTTTTACCAAAGCATATTGCAAACGTTCTTCCACCGTCGTTCCTTCCCGCCAGGACAAATGAGACGTAGCAGAAGTCTGTCCGGACGTACCTTCTTTTTCGGCCTTGAGACGTTCTGCCGTTTCAATCAGACGTTCTGCCGCATCCGGTCTGCGGTTGAGTACCACATCCTCAATGCGCTCCAGAATATCAGCCGGAATATCCGTATAAAGTACGGATGAAGCCGGATTTACAATTCCCATATCCATTCCCTCGCGGATAGCGTGGTAAAGAAAAACCGCATGCATGGCTTCACGGATATAATTATTTCCGCGGAACGAGAACGACAGGTTGCTCACTCCACCACTCACATGTGCTCCCGGAAGATTCCGGCGGATCCATCCTGCCGCCTGGATGAAGTCAACGGCATAATTGTTATGCTCTTCTATTCCCGTGGCTACAGCCAGAACATTGGGATCGAAGATAATATCCTGAGGACGGAAGCCTACTTTCCCGGTCAGAATGCGATAAGCCCGTTCACAAACCTCAATCTTACGGGCAAAAGTATCCGCCTGCCCTTTTTCATCAAAGGCCATCACAATCACGGCAGCCCCGTATTGTTTCACCATACGGGCATGCTCGATAAAGACTTCTTCCCCTTCTTTCAGGGAAATGGAATTAACGACACACTTACCCTGCATACATTTCAGTCCCGCAAGAATGACATCCCATTTCGAAGAATCAATCATCACGGGTACACGGGCAATATCAGGTTCCGAAGCAACCAGATTCAAGAAGGTGGTCATCTCGGCTGCCGCATCCAGCAAGCCGTCATCCATGTTCACATCAATAATCTGCGCACCGTCTTCCACCTGCTGACGGGCAATGGAAAGCGCTTCGTCATATTTCTTCTCATTAATCAGCCGGAGAAATTTACGAGAACCGGCCACATTGCATCGTTCGCCTACATTCACAAAGTTTATTTCCGGCGTAACTTCAAGCAATTCCAAACCCGACAACCATAAATACGGAGAAGGCGTTGCCGGTTTATGCGGAACAGCTCCTGCCAGCAAATCCTGGTAACGGGCAATATAGGCTTCGGTTGTACCACAACATCCTCCGATGATGTTTACCAGCCCCTCATCAATATATTCTTTCACCTCAGCCGCCATGTCTTCAGGAGTCTGGTCGTATTGTCCCAGACTGTTCGGAAGTCCGGCATTCGGATAAGCACTAATATAATAAGGTGCACGCCGGGCCAGTTGTTCCAGGAAAGGTTTCAATTGTTTGGCACCGAATGAACAGTTCAAACCGACCGAGAAAATATCTGCATGCTGGACGGAAGCCAGAAAAGCATCCAAAGTCTGTCCCGACAAAGTTCGTCCCGCCACATCAGAAACGGTGACGGAAAGCATCAAAGGAACTTTTCTTCCTGTCTTCTGCATGGAAAGCTCTGCCGCACGGATAGCCGCCTTTGCATTCAGTGTATCAAAAATAGTTTCAATCAGAATGGCATCTACCCCTCCTTCCAACAAGGCCTCCATCTGTTCTATATATGCCGCTTCAAGTACATCGAAGGTCAAGGCACGAAAAGCCGGATCATTGACATCCGGACTCATCGAACAGGTCTTATTGGTAGGCCCTACGGAACCCGCTACAAAACGAGGCTTCTGAGGGGTGCGAGCTGTATATTCATCCGCAATCTTCCGCGCCAGACATGCTGCCGCCAGATTGATTTCCCGACAATAAGGCTGCATATGATAATCAGCCATTGACACCGAAGTCGCATTGAATGTATTGGTTTCAATAATATCAGCACCAGCTTCAAGATATTTCCGATGGATTTCCTCTATAACATCGGGACGTGTCAGGCACAACAGGTCATTGTTTCCTTTTAATTGTCCGGGAATATCCTGAAAACGTTCGCCACGGAAATCCGCTTCCGTCAAGTTGTATTGTTGTATCATCGTACCCATTGCGCCGTCAAGCACCAGGATACGTTCCTTTATCAGATTCTGCATGTATTATCTTTTAAACATTCTGTCCATCATACGCCTGTCTTCCTTCTCTTTCAAAGTCTGACGCTTGTCATACTGCTTCTTTCCTTTAGCCAGAGCAATGACCACCTTGGCCAATCCTCTTTCATTGATAAAGAGACGGGTCGGAACAATTGTAAAACCAGGTTCATCCGATGTGCGTTGCAATTTCCTCAACTCTTTTTTGGTGAGAAGTAATTTCCGGTCACGACGGGCAGCATGATTGTTATATGATCCGTAGAAATATTCAGCAATATGCATATTCTTCACCCACAACTCTCCCCGTGAGAAGAAACAGAACGTGTCCACCAGACTGGCTTTTCCCTGTCTGACAGACTTTATCTCAGTACCGGTCAAGACGATACCTGCCGTATACGTGTCAATGAATTCGTAATCGAAAAAGGCACGCTTGTTCTTGATATTAATATTAGTAGAAGCAGTTGTTTTCATCAGTTCAATATAACAGACAATTTATTAAATATAAATTCAATCAGCGTCGGACACAGGAGGATAATAATAGTGGCTATAACCGTGTAACCGGTCAATCGGGACTCTTCCACTTTCATTAACCGTCCGGCACCCTCAAATACAATAAATAAGGTATATACCTGAAGAATCCAGTGGAGCACGGCTATCGAGAAAAGCCCGCTAATAATATCCAAAACAAAAGTAACGACCAGTGAATAGCCGACAAAGACCATCATCCGCTCATGTGATTCAAAACGGACCAGCCAATGTTCTCCCAGTTTCTCCAGCAAATAAACCGCCAAAAAGAAACCACCGAACAAGGCTACGGCAACCGCACAGCACCGCGTAAGCGCAACCTGAAAAAGTTCCGGATCCAAATCTTTTCCAATAAAGCTTCCCACAAACTCTGACAAGCCACACAAGCCAATCAACGGATAAACAAAGGAAGTCATGACAGCCCGTCCTTCAGACCGCTGCTCGATCTCATCCCATGCCTTTCCAGGAGCAGACAAAAGGGATATGACTTTTTGAAATAAATCTTTATAATTCAATGTTTCTTTTTTTACGTTAATAATCAAATGAATCGCAAATGTATAAAAAAAGAATGATATCTCCATAAAAAAAGAGACTGAACTCATCTTTAAGTCCAGCCTCTTTCTGTATGTTTTTACACCTAGTTATTTCTGAGAACTATTCAATGCATCCAGGATACTCTGATAATCGATAGGATGCTTTGTCAACTGAATGTTTCCAGCTGTATAATCGCCAGAATATCCTTTTTCATATTCAATTGAGATTGTAGAAGGCTGTCTGCCTTTAGCCATTGAAAAAGCGTTCAAAGCCTGAGCCAGATTGAAATGTTTATATTCCCATACAGAAACAAGACGTTTTGAGTTATTGTCAGGATCAGCAACATTGTGACGAAGTTTCAGTACCAATTCTGTATCACTTCCTCCGTTCACATCATAATAAATCTGGAAATTATGCTTGTTCAACTCTGTATTCTTAGCCGCATCATCAGAAGTCTGAGTGATATAATAACTGATCGGAACAAAAACATTTTCTTTATCCCAGAACAGAGGACCAGTCTGTTCGCTTACGGAAGAAAGAGGAGCATTGGCATACAATGAATCCATCTGCTCTACCGACGAATAAGCATTAGCCGTCTTAATCGGCATACATCCGGTCAAAGCAACATTCATTTCCTTGGAACCTTCTACCAGACTGGTTTCATCATACTGATAAATCAAATATGCATAATCAGCACCGAGTTCAGAAGTCAATACACTCTGATTGGTTGGATTAATCGTATATCCATCAGCCGTCGTAAACGTATAAAATCCAGGAAAACCGGATACCTTTACCCATGCCTGTCCAACTCCGGAAGTATCTCCGTCTCCATTCAGGCACGAAGTCAATCCTAATACACTCATCAATGCAGCAAAAAATACTGCCAATCCCGTTTTTTTCATAATCATTTCATTATTTTATTAGCATTAATTTTTTCTTTTATTCACTCAGATAAATGATTACCTCCTTCAAAGACTGCATCAGCATTATCTATTTAACATCTGTTATCATTCTACAATCTTCGCAAACTGATCCAGATGCTCATCAACATACTCTGCAATCTTTGCCGTAACTATTTCTTCCATATCCATATATGATTCTTCCAAATCGTCAAAAGCCTCATATTTTTCATATTTTGCCATAAATTCATCATCCGTACAATCTCGCTCCAGATTTTCCCGATTTGCATCATAGATCTTTTTTGCCTCATAAAGCAGTTTTGAGAAATCCTTGGCACCAAAAAGTCTCATCGCCTTTGCAAAAGGATTGTCGAAAATATAAGGTCCATATCCGTTCTGGATCAGCTGTACAAAGCCACCTTCCATCACTTCCTGACGGAAGAAATGATATCCCAGCAAAGAATGTTGCCAGCCATTGAGCAAAGGCATGGTTTCCTTATTTATTTCACCACCGGTTACCTCCAGATATTTGTCAATAAAAACCTGCAAAAAGCCGTCCATTCCCTCTTCCGCTCCTTTTCGCAAGGCAGCATCAGTTACTGTTATTTCGCACACTTCCATATACCTATTTATTATTAACCACCATTTATGGTGCAATTTCTTGGTTATACATCTGTCTGCAAAGATAAATCATTCTTCCGGAAGATGAAAAACTTTTTGGCATGTAGAGATTACAAAACAGAGAGATACATAAAAAATATCATTAAAAGCCCATAAAAAGTTTAGGTAAGTACATTGCATAACTGAAATAAAACGACTAACTTTGCGTTCGGATTAAAGAAGAAATTCTTTTATCCACGGTTTACGAAATACTTATTTTTTATTACCAATAAAACGTAAAGAATATGACTTATTCACACGAAGTTGAACACATGTGTGTTGTAAAAAAAGGACCTAATCATGGTCCGGCTCCAATTCCTGAAGAAGGAAAATGGGTTAAATCAAAAGAAATTAAAGATATCTCTGGTTTGACTCACGGTATTGGTTGGTGTGCTCCTCAGCAGGGTGCTTGTAAACTGACTCTGAACGTTAAGGAAGGTGTTATCCAGGAAGCATTGGTTGAAACTATCGGTTGCTCTGGTATGACTCACTCAGCTGCTATGGCATCTGAAATCCTGCCGGGTAAGACAGTTTTGGAAGCTTTGAACACTGACTTGGTTTGCGATGCTATCAACACAGCTATGCGTGAACTGTTCTTGCAGATTGTATACGGACGTACTCAGTCAGCTTTCTCTGAAGGCGGTCTGATGATCGGTGCAGGTCTGGAAGACTTGGGTAAAGGTCTGCGTAGCCAGGTAGGTACTTTGTATGGTACTTTGGCTAAAGGTCCTCGTTATTTGGAAATGGCAGAAGGTTACATCAAGACTATCGCTCTTGACAAGAACGACGAAATCTGCGGATACGAATTCGTTCACCTGGGCAAGTTCATGGATGAGATCAAGAAAGGCACTGACGCAAACGAAGCTTTGAAGAAAGTAACTGGTACTTACGGACGCTTCACAGCAGAACAAGGTGCAGTTAAACATATTGACCCACGTCACGAATAATATAAGGAGGAAAGAACATTATGATTAGAGAAGTAAAATTTGAAAGCCAGGACCGTCGTATCAAACAGATTCTTGCTGCTTTGAACGCTAACGGTATCAAAGACATCGAAGAAGCTAACGCTATCTGCGAACAATATGGTCTTGATCCTTATAAAACTTGTGAAGAAACTCAGCCTATCTGCTTCGAAAATGCAAAATGGGCTTACGTTGTAGGTTGTGCCATTGCATTGAAGAAAGGTTGCAAAAACGCTGCTGAAGCTGCTGAAGCTATCGGTATCGGTCTGCAGTCATTCTGTATCCCGGGTTCTGTTGCTGACGACCGTAAAGTAGGTCTTGGTCATGGTAACCTGGCTGCTATGTTGCTGCGCGAAGAAACTAAATGTTTCGCATTCTTGGCTGGTCACGAATCATTCGCTGCTGCTGAAGGTGCTATTGGTATCGCAGAGAAGGCTAACAAGGTTAGACAGAAACCACTTAGAGTTATTCTTAATGGTCTTGGTAAGGATGCTGCTAAGATTATCTCAAGAATTAACGGATTCACATTCG
>ENA-OPTA01002240-OPTA01002240.1-human-gut-metagenome-genome-assembly--contig:-NODE-2240-length-10563-cov-3.676818_pt1 | contig 10563 bp, 10 predicted proteins | sample MGYA00241813_ERZ501917 | MGnify/ENA primary metagenome ERZ501917 (study PRJEB25962, sample SAMEA2042408) | human gut metagenome | biome: human gut; feature: human-associated habitat; material: faeces...
CCGCGACTAGAGTCACAAATATAGGATATCTTATCTCTTCTCGGGCGTCTGTTTCTTAATGAATTAAATAGTACACCTTCCTTGCCATATCGTGGAATATCCAGATGAGGCTCATTCCAATGGCAAGTCCTAAAGCACACTGTAATGTTTGGGAGCCGTAAGCGGCTGCTTCTGCCCATTTTTTCTGAACAGCATAACTCATCGTGTAATAGAGAGAGCCGCCGGGAATTAGAACGACAACGGAAATGATTAAAAATAAGGTGGTAGGGGCTTTTCTTATTTTTGCGATGACTTCGGAGTAAATTGCGGCGAAAGCACTGGCAAATAGAGAAGAAATGAAAACATCAAATCCCCAGGTAGTTGCGATGACATAGATAACCCAGGTCAGTACACCACCTAATGCGGCAGGGAAAATGTGATTAAATTGCAAATGAAATAAGAATCCGAAGCCGGCAGCTCCAATAAAGGCTGCAAAGAATTGTAATATCATAACACACCTCCAACAAACCAGATAGCGCACATAAATCCACAGGCAAGTGCGCCCGCCCAAAGAAGCGATTCTACAAGACGCATCACGCCGGAAATTGTGTCGCCGATTAAAATGTCGCGGATAGAGTTTGTCATAAGGATTCCGGGAATTAGCAGCATAATGTCTCCGATCATAACTTTGTCTGCATGAATTACCGGAAAGAAATGTGCAGCTACACAAATGCCGGAGCCGACAAAAAGGGAGCAGAAAAACTGCAGGATTAAAGTATTGCTGCATATAGAGTTTAAATGCCTTTGTAAAAAGCAAAGGAGAAAGGCAAAGATAACGGCAATGGCTCCGTCTAAAATTGTTCCTCCAAAAAAGACAGAAAAGCCACCCCTCAGTCGGCATTGCCGACAGCTCCACTCAAGGGGAGCCTTGTATGTTGGTATGGAATGTTGTATTTTAACGTTTTATCAACATTAAATCGTACTAAAAAATACTTTATCCACAATTTAAAGTTATTATCAACACAAAAAAATCTGTTAAAGAAAGGGGAGTGGAACAGCATTGTCTGCTTAATGCATTTGCCTGTTCTAATTTAAAGAAATCTGTGCCGACAGGGGTAGTGATTCTTCGGGTTTGTGTATATTCTTCGCCTTCTTCAAAGACCATAGTGACAACGATACTTGAAGTGATTGCAAATACATTCATCTGGGTGGCACCGTAGGCATGCCCCATTCGGTTCAGCGTTTCTTCCACACGGCTGACCTCGGCACCGTTGGTCAGCATAATTTCCGCAAGATTTAGTAATTCATGTAAAATAGCATTTGGTGGATTCACATACTTTCTCCTTTCACAAAAATATGATATAGTATATCACAAATTCAAAAAAAGGAGAAAAGTTTTGAGCTATACCTGGTATGAAGTGCTCTGGTTTTTTCTGTTATATTCCTTTGCAGGATGGATAATAGGAACTTCTGGAGCAGCATTAAAAGAAAAAAAGTTTATTGACGTAGGATTTTTATTTGGCCCGTGGTGTCCATCCTACGGATTTGGAGCCGTTGGTTTTGCATTATTTTTACCAGAATTAAAAGACCAGCCTGTATTTTTATTTGCAGGAGGAGTGATTCTTTCATTTATTATCACATCTTTTACAGGAGTGACCCTGGAACGTATTTTCCATCAGAAATGGAAAGATTATTCCAGACGGAGATTTAACTTTGGTGGCTATGTTAACTTACCTTATACGGTAGTATGGGGTGCGGCGGCACTGTTGTGTATTTGGATTGTAAATCCATTTTTAAGTAAAATTATTGGAATACTTCCATATGGATTAGGAAAAGTCATTTTGATTATTGCCTATGTAGTAATTGTTATTGATTTTATCGGAACTATTTCAGGAATTCTGAGTGTACATATCCGCCTGGCACGATTAGGAAAACTAGTCCTTATAGAAGAAGTAGCTGATAACTTACAAAAAGCTGCAGATTACATGGGAAATGGTCTGACTGGCTGGGTATTAAAACATCTTGAAAAAAGCCATGAGGGTCTCGAAATCAAGGAAATCATCCGAAGTAAACTGCAAAGACGAGAAAAAGCACAGGAAATGACTGGTGTATTTGCAGCAGGATGTGGATTTTACAAACTGTTCTGGCTGTTCTTTCTTGGCTCTTTTCTTGGCGATATTACAGAAACTATCTTTTGCTGGTGGAAGATGGGCGCTATCACAAGCCGAAGCAGTGTAGTTTATGGCCCATTTAGCCTTGTCTGGGGAATTGGCTGTTTTTTCCTCACCTATATGCTCTACCAATATCGCGATAGAAGCGACAGCTTCATCTTTATATTCGGAACAGTCCTCGGCGGTGCTTACGAATATATATGTAGTGTCGTATTAGAGCTTGTCTTTGGAACCGTATTCTGGGATTACAGCAAAATTCCATTTAATCTGGGTGGAAGAATCAACTTATTGTACTGTTTCTTCTGGGGAATCGCAGCCGTAGTCTGGATGAAAATATTATACCCGAAACTATCAGATTTTATTGAGAAGATACCAAAGAAAATCGGGGTACCATTAACCTGGTTCTTGGTTGTATTCATGGTATTCGATATGGCAATCTCAGGTCTTGCATTAAACCGTTATCACGAAAGACACCAAAGTGCAAAGACACCAGAAACCGCCATAACGAAAATATTAGATACGAGATTTCCAGACACAAGAATGGAACGGATATACCCAAGTGCCAAACATGTGAGGTAGGGAATTCTGAGTTGCCGCAGGCAAAGGGAGACGCCCTCAGTAAATAAAAGAAACTATATTTGTGACTTTAGTCGTGGCAGTTTGAATACTCGCTTATACACGCTCGTATCCAAACCTTGCTCCCAGGTCACAAATATAGTTTCTTTTATTTACTGAGGGCTGTGTTTTGGCTGGAGAAAATAGCAGAATTTATCCTGAATCTCTTTGGCTACGATAGAGGACTTACCGAAATTAATTAGATTTACTTTTTCCTCGATAATATCAACTAAGATTATTTAAGAAGTTTGTCAATTGAAAAAAATGTTGTATCATGCTAAAATATTGCGGATGTATTACAGAATAATATTTTGGGAGAAAATGTAAAAGGAGAAGCCATGAAAAAATATGATTATTTGATTGTAGGAGCAGGACTTTTTGGTGCTGTTTTCGCTCATGAAATGACAAAAAAAGGAAAAAAATGTCTTGTAATTGATAAAAGAGATCACATAGCAGGTAATATTTACTGTGAGAATGTAGAGGGAATTAATGTGCATAAGTATGGTGCTCATATTTTCCATACATCTGATAAAGTAGTTTGGGAATACATTAATCAGTTTGCAGAGTTTAATAATTACATTAACTCTCCGGTAGCAAGATATAAAGATGAACTTTATAACTTACCATTTAATATGAATACATTTAGCAAGATGTTTGGTATTAAGACACCGGCAGAAGCAAAAGCAAAGATTCAGGAAGAGATTGAAGAATTAGGAATCACAGAGCCAAAGAACTTAGAAGAACAGGCTCTTTCTTTAGCTGGCCGTTCTGTATATGAGAAGTTAGTAAAGGGTTATACAGAGAAACAGTGGGGACGTGATTGTAAGGATCTTCCTGCATTTATTATCAAGAGACTTCCACTTCGTTTTATTTATGATAATAACTACTTTAATGACCGTTTTCAGGGAATCCCTATGGGAGGATATACTGCAATCGTAGAGAAGATGTTAGAAGGTTCTGACGTATTACTGAACACAGATTATTATGAATTCAGAAAAGAAAATGCAGATATTGCAGAAAAAACTGTATATACAGGAATGTTAGATAAATATTTTGATTACAAATATGGCGTATTAGAGTATAGAAGTGTTCGTTTTGAAACAGAGACTTTAGATACGGACAACTATCAGGGTAATGCTGTAGTAAACTATACAGAGCGTGAAGTTCCTTATACACGTATTATCGAGCATAAGCATTTTGAGTATGGTACACAGCCAAAAACAGTTATTTCAAGAGAGTATCCGAGTGAATGGAAGCTTGGTGAGGAACCATACTACCCAGTGAATAATGAGAAGAACGAAGAAATTGCCGGTAAGTATCGTGAATTAGCAGATAAAGAAGAGAATGTTATTTTTGGCGGACGTCTTGGCGAATACCGTTACTATGATATGGATAAGGTAATTGCAGCGGCATTAAAAGCAGTAGAGAAAGAAAAAAATAATTAATTAGGAGTGAAGAAAAGGCAAAAGTATCTATTATTATACTGCGCCGGAAGATTTTAAAACAGAAAATGCGAATTTGAAAGGAAAGATTAAAGATTTACAGGCAGATAAGAAGATATTACAGTCTGATAAAAAGGCATTACAAATATAGTAAGATTGAAGGAATATGATGACAACACTATTTTAGGGGCAGACTTTACTGATTATCAGCAGTGGTTAGGATGGAAAAAGGAATATAAAGATTTTATGAGTCAGCCGGTAGATGACAGTTTTCAGTATGTGCAGAAACAGGGGATTAATACCATTTCTTTAAAGGTTGTGATAAATCCTTTGGAGGAAGATGAGTATTCTCTGGATAATGCAGATACAAGCGGAGATTAATAAAAATATTATTATGGATCATGGAGTAAAGTAAAAAAAGTTGTATTGAGATAAGCTGTTATCCTTGATTTCTATACCATTTTAAGTATAATAAAGTAGTATAAAGAAGTAATAAATATTTACAGGGGTGACCAAAGAAGGTATATTTATGTAAGAATAAGTATACCTTCTTTTTCTTTTATACTTCTTTGGGAGTAGATATTTGATATGCTTTAATGCGTGTAATACATAGAGAGGTGATATGTGTGAATACTTTACAGACAAATGACTGGCTTATTTTGAATTCAATTATTTATGAGATTTATACAACAGCCGATTTTGATGGAATGAGAAAAAAGTTTTTGGAGCAGATGAAAATGCTTGTAGATTTTGACAGTGCGGATTTTTATCTGGCAGCAGCGGACGGCGAGCATAAGCTTACAGCACCGGTTATGTATCATTGTGACGAGGATTTATCGGATATATATGATACCATTGATTATGGCCGCGGAATTTTATATAGCGGAAAAAGTATCGTATACAGAGAGACGGATATTATGGCAGATGAGGTGCGGACAAAAACGGAGTATTATGACAAAATATATAAGCCGAACAGATGGCATTATTCCTTACAGATGATTATAGCAAAGGATAAGCAGTTTCTTGGTGTAGTCACCTTATATAGAAATATTGGAAAAGATGATTTTAACCATGATGAAGTATTTCTTGTGGATACGTTAAAGGAGCATATGGCATATCGTCTGTGGCAGCAGAGACAGAACCGTATACAGTTTGGTGAAAAACTTACCGTATCAGCAGCGACAGAGAAATTTGGCCTTACAAGACAGGAACATAACATTCTGCACCTGTTAATGGAAGGAAAAGATAATAGCTTTATCTGTGATTACTTATCTATTAGTATCAATACGTTAAAAAAGCATATTTTAAATATTTATCGAAAACTTGGTATTCGAAACAGGGTGCAGTTGTTTAAGAAAATCAGGGAGAAAGAGTAGAAATAGTCTTTATTCTGTCAAAAATATGTGCTATAACTATTTTTGATTTGGTAATAATCTTGTAGCAATTGAAATTTGTATAGCTTTGAACAATTCTATTTTAAAATGTATATATTGCTTTACAGAAAGCAAGAAAAAGTTATTTCTGAAAAGCTCGCTTTTAAAAAGAGACTGTTGTTTTCTTGTGAGGTAGAAATATACGATATATTACAGAGTTATACACAGAGGAAAGGAATGAAGAATTTAGTATGTTAAAGAAAAGGAAACTTTTTCTGGCAGCCTTACTGACTTGTCTTTTACTTGGAAATACTTTTGGCAGTGTGGCAGTAAAAGCAGCCGGTACTTTAGACAGTCAGGCAGCACAGACAGTGGAAACGATGTCAAAGACAAATGAGTATAAAGCATTCTGGTTTTCTTATTATGACTATGATGCCTATCGTGCCAAGTATAAAAAGAGAAATGCATCTACATTTAAGAAGTATTTTACGAAGGTAGTGAAAAAGGGGAAAAGTCTGGGAATGAACTGTATTATCGTTCATGTCCGTCCGTTTGGAGATGCGATGTACAAGTCCAAATATTTTCCGTGGTCCAAATGCATTTCAGGTAAACAGGGGAAGAATCCGGGATTTGACCCATTAAAAATTATGACTTCTGTAGCCCATGCAAACGGAATGAAAATCGAGGCGTGGATTAATCCTTATCGTGTAGCGGCAGGTTCCACCAATTATAGCCGTTTATCTTCTAAAAATCCAGCAAGAAAGTGGCATAACAACAAAAAGACACGCAGAAATGTTCTTGCTTATCGGGGAAGTCTTTACTATAATCCAGCAAAGGCACAGGTAAGAGAACTTATTGTGAACGGGGTAAAAGAAATTGTACAGAATTATGATGTTGATGGAATTCATATGGATGATTATTTTTACCCAACATTTAATTCTTCCAATGTAAACTCTGCTTTTGATGCAAAAGAATACAAAGCTTCTACTATGGGCAAACATAAAAATGGCATTGTTGCTTTTCGAAGACAACAGGTTAATGCTTTAGTGAAAGCGATTCACAGTGCAGTAAAAGCAACAAAGCCAAATGTGACATTTGGAATTAGCCCGGCAGGAAATATTGATAATTTAACAAGCAAATATTCTTATTATGTAGATATTAATAAATGGTTAAACTCCCATGATTATGTAGATTATATTTGTCCACAGATTTACTGGGGATTCAAACATCCGTATGCGAAGTTTGACAGAGTGACAAAGCGTTGGATGAAAGCTGCAAAAAGCAAAAAAGTAAAAGTATACATAGGAATTGCTGTATACCGCGCAGGCCATAATACCGGTGCAAGTTCAAGCGAACGCCGGGAGTGGAGATCGGATGCAAATGTTCTCAAAAAGCAGGTACAGTATGCTAGAAAAAAAGGTTGTGACGGTTTTGCATTCTTTGACTACCAGGATCTGAAAAGCAAAACAAGTGCTAGAGCGGTAAAAAATTTGAAAAAAGTATTGAAGCGCTAATTTACTAAAGCACAGAACCCGAACAGATAAATAGAGCTTATTTATCTGTTCGGGTTCGTCTGTTTATCCAAACTACTAATTGTTGAGAAAAATTCTCAAATAAATTATTGACTTCTAATAGATATTAGGGTATGCTAACTAAATAAGAATGCGTGAAATAAAAGTAAGTTTTAGCAAACATACAAAAGAAAGAGGTTATTATGTTACCATTAACGATGGCAAGTCAGGGAGAACCAATGACAATTAAAAAGATTGGTGGAAAACAGGAGACGAAGAAGTTCTTAGAGACATTAGGATTTGTTGTTGGCGGAACCGTTACAGTTGTTTCTGAGATTAATGGCAATATGATTGTGAATGTAAAAGATTCCAGAGTTGCCATTGGAAAAGATATGGCAAATAAGATTATGGTTTAAAGCTATGTTTCAACATTGATAATTGAAAGGTTAAGAAAGAGATAGAAAGTTTGAATAGGTATTAGCCTGAGTATTAAGTTATAGAGATTATTGATTGTAGCGTACATTTTTATATCATATATTTTGGATAGCTAGATAATGAAGTCTAAAGCAAAAATATGACAACAATTGAATACTTATTGAGAATACATAACGCTAAGCGAGGATAATTGAGAAAAAATATCATTATTAGATTTTTTACTTGTAATTTCCCCCTCGGTTGGCTTATTATTGTGTGAAAAGAAAAGTGATTGTACTTTTACATAAGAATATCAATATTATTAGGAGGTCATGGACATGTTAGAATGTTTAACTAAAATTAACTGGAAAAAAGTAGGTTTATTTGCATCAGGTACTTTATTTGGAACAGCAGGTATCAAGGTTTTAGCAAGTGATGATGCTAAGAAAGTTTATACAAACTGTACAGCAGCCGTTTTAAGAGCAAAAGAGACTATTATGAATACAGTTACAACTGTTCAGGAGAATGCTGAAGATATTTATGAAGGCGCAAAACAGATTAATGAAGAACGTGCAGAAGCAAAAGTGGCAGCGGAGTTTGCAGAAGAAGCTGAAGCAGCAGAAGAAGAGACAACAGAAGAAGTTGAAGCTGAGGCAGAAGCAGCAGAATAGTTTTGATAATTTGATTTATATTAAAACATATTGTGATAAGGCTGACTGTCGATGTTGATTTAAAGTCGATATTAAGTTAGATTCAAAAATTTGAATTTGATTTAAAATGGATGTAGCTTTAAAAGTAAAGAAGAGACTGCAGGACAGAGGCGGTCTCTTTTTTTAACAGATAAATAAAGAGGTGTATATTTTGAAGTTTCAGATAAAACACGAGATAAAAGGAAGAATGCGTCTCCATATATTCCAGAAGAAACAGATGTCCTGCGAACAGGCAGACATTTTATTATATTATCTGGAGAATATCGAAGGCGTAGAATCTGCAAAGGTTTACGAGAGAACAGCGGATGCAGTTGTCCGTTATGCTGCAGATAAAGATGGTTTCGTACGACAGAATATTATTAAAGAAGTGCAGAAGTTCGTTTACGATAAGGTAGAAGTTCCGGATGGTCTTATTGAGAATTCTGGAAGAGAGCTGAATCGTGAATTTCAGGAGAAGCTGATTGGACAGATTACTGCACACTATGCAAGAAAGTTTTTATTACCAGCCCCATTTCGTGCGGTGTATACAGGAATAAAATCATTAGGTTATATTTGGAAGGGACTCCAGACACTTGCACAGCGTAAGTTAGAGGTACCCGTTCTTGATGCAACTGCAATTGGTGTTTCTATTCTTCGTGGTAATTACGATACTGCCGGTTCCGTAATGTTTCTTCTTGGAATTGGCGAATTGTTAGAGGATTGGACGCATAAGAAGTCTGTGGGTGATCTTGCAAGAATCATGTCACTTAATGTAGAAAAGGTATGGCTTAAGACCGAGGACGGAGAAATTCTTGTTCCATATTCCCAGATTAAACAGGGGGACAGCATTGTTGTACACATGGGTAATGTCATTCCATTTGATGGAACTGTATTAGCTGGAGAGGCAATGGTGAACCAGGCATCCCTTACTGGAGAGTCTATGCCGGTTAGAAAGTCAGAGGAGACTTCTGTTTATGCAGGAACTGTTGTAGAAGAAGGTGAAATCACTGTTAAGGTAAAAGCGGTTGGCGGAAGTGGACGTTATGACAAGATTGTTACAATGATTGAAGATTCCCAGAAGTTAAAGTCTGGTCTTGAAGGTAAGGCAGAACATTTAGCTGATAAGCTTGTGCCATACACACTTGCAGGAACAGGACTTGTTTACTTAGCGACAAGAAATGCCACAAAGGCAATTGCTGTTCTTATGGTTGATTTCTCCTGTGCATTAAAACTTGCTATGCCAATTTCTGTATTATCTGCAATTCGTGAAGCAAGCCAGCATAATGTTACTGTCAAAGGCGGCAAGTACATGGAAGCTGTCGCAGAAGCAGATACTATTGTATTTGACAAGACAGGAACACTGACAAAGGCAGAGCCTACTGTTGCGGAAGTTGTTCCATTTGGAGGCAATGATGCAGATGAAATGCTTCGTATGGCAGCCTGTATGGAAGAACATTTTCCACATTCTATGGCAAAAGCAGTCGTAGATGCTGCATTAAAGAAAGAACTTGACCATGAGGAAATGCATTCCAAAGTACAGTATATTGTAGCACACGGTATTTCTACTACGATTGAAGGGAAAACAGCTGTAATCGGAAGTTATCATTTCGTATTTGAAGATGAAAATTGTAAGATTCCAGCAGGAGAAGAAGCGAAATTTGAAGCTCTTCCAGAAGAGTATTCCCACCTTTATCTTGCATTAGAAGGAACACTTGCTGCTGTAATCTGTATCGAAGACCCTCTTCGTGAGGAAGCAGCCGATGTAATCAAAGCTCTGAAAAAGGCAGGTATTTCAAAAGTTGTTATGATGACTGGTGACAGTGAGAGAACTGCCGCAGCCATTGCAAAACGTGTAGGCGTTGATGAATATTATTCTGAAGTACTTCCGGAAGATAAAGCAAACTTTATCACAAAGGAAACAGAAAAAGGAAGAAAGGTCATGATGATTGGTGATGGCATCAATGATTCACCAGCCCTTTCTGCCGCAAGCGTTGGAATCGCTGTAAGTGATGGCGCAGAAATCGCAAAAGAAATCGCAGACATTACGATCAGCGCAGAAAGTTTATATGAAGTCGTAGCATTGAAAAAGATTAGTAATGCATTATTAAAACGAATTCATAAAAATTATCGCTCCATCGTGGGAATTAACTCTGGGTTGATTGTACTTGGAGTTGCAGGAGTATTAGCTCCGGCAACATCAGCATTATGTCATAATGTTTCAACACTGCTTATTAGTTTAAACAGTATGAAAAACCTACTCCCAGAAGAGTAGTTTCTGATTTCATTCATTAGACAGATAACAGACGAAGGCAGCGAAACCAATAAGCCATATTTGTGATTTTAGTCGCGGCGAGAAGTAGTCTTCTATG
>ENA-OPTA01002245-OPTA01002245.1-human-gut-metagenome-genome-assembly--contig:-NODE-2245-length-10552-cov-3.882347_pt1 | contig 10552 bp, 4 predicted proteins | sample MGYA00241813_ERZ501917 | MGnify/ENA primary metagenome ERZ501917 (study PRJEB25962, sample SAMEA2042408) | human gut metagenome | biome: human gut; feature: human-associated habitat; material: faeces...
GGCAGTACTGAGCAACTGCTTAGTACACAATGAAAGGAAAAGTGACACATTTTGATTAAGTTAATTAGAAACGCTGACGTTTATGCACCTGCGCATCTTGGTAAAAAAGATGTGCTGGTTATTGCAGATAAGGTAGTGCGTATTGCTGATAAAATCGAAGGCTACGAAGGTATGCCTGAGGTTGAGGTATTTGATTTCAGCGGCAAAAAGCTGTTGCCCGGTTACATTGATATGCATATGCATATCACCGGCGGCGGCGGCGAGCAGGGCCCTGCTTCCCGCGTACCCGAAGCAATGCTGAGCCAGATTACGAGCTGCGGTATTACAACCGTTCTGGGCCTGCTGGGTACAGACGGTGTAACCAGAAGCGTAGAAAACCTCGTGGCTAAGGCACGCGCACTGACGGAAGAAGGCATTACTGCCTACTGCCTGACCGGTGCTTACGGAATTCCTTCGCCGACCATTACCGGTTCTATCGAAAAGGATATCATGATGGTTCCACCGATTATCGGCACCAAGATTGCAGTTAGCGATCATCGCAGCTCTAATCCGCAGGGACCGGAGCTGATTGAGGTTGCTACCGCAACCCGTCGCGGTGGCCTGTTGGCCAACGTTGCCGGCCTGGTAACCATGCATATGGGTTCCGGTGTTGGTAAGCTGGACCCGCTGTTCTACGCACTGGACCATTCCGATGTTCCTGCAAAGAACTTCCTGCCGACTCATATGCTGCGTACTAGCGAGCTGATGGAAGAAGGCGCTAAACTCGTTCGTCGCGGCGGCTATTTCGACATGACTGCCGGCAGCACTGATGAAGATATGGAAATCGGCGCTGAGCAGATTATGGAAATCCTGAGCTGGGAGGGCATGAGCACCGATCATCTGACGATGAGCAGTGATGCTTTCGGTTCTCAACCTAAGTTCAATGAAAACGGTGACTGCATTGGTCTGACCTACTGCTCTCCTAAATATCTGCATCTGACTATCAAGAGTCTGGTGCGTCGCGGTCTGCCGTTGGAGGAGGCTATCAAGCTGCTGACCTCTACACCTGCCGAGCTGCTCGGCAAAACCGGTGTTAAAGGCTGTGTTGCAGTCGGTGCGGATGCTGACCTGCTGGTTCTGGACGAAAACCTGGATATCGACGCATTGTTTGCTAAAGGCCAGGTTGCATTGCTGGATAAAGAGATTGTACTTAAAGGCCGCTTTGAATAAGCTGCGGCTATGCGAATACAGACACATCGAAGATGGTGTGTCTGTATTTTTTTGACAAAAATCTTGACAACTTGCGTAATTTATGATAACATATCATACTACATCATTATTATTTTTGCAGGTGTAAATTTTGACAACAAATACTGCCGGGTCAGTGGTTGAACGGCGTATCTTGCTTATAATGAAAGATGAGGCAGATCATCGAAGACAACTGACAAGGTCCTTGTGGTAAGAACCTTGTTGTTTTTTTTGTCACGCATGATTCGCCGAGTTTAGTGTGCTGATAATACAAGAAGGGGTGAGGAATTACATGTTTAAACCGGTTCCAGTAGGTGATAGGACTCGGTATAGTTATGCAAGAATCAATGAAATTTTGGCAATGCCTCATTTGATTGATATCCAGAGAAAATCCTACGAATGGTTCGTTCAAAAGGGCCTCATGGAGATTCTGCATGACATTTCTCCTATTAAAGACTTTGCAGGTAATCTGGAGCTTTCCTTTGAAAGCTTTGAATTAGGAACTCCTAAATACAGCGTTGAAGAGTGCAAGGAGAGAGATGAATCCTATTCTGCACCGATGAACGTTAAAGCACGCCTGATTTTCAAAGACAAGGAAAAAGGCGAAATTAAGGAATCCTCTGTATTTATGGGCGACTTCCCGCTGATGACCGATACCGGTACCTTTGTTATCAACGGTGCTGAACGTGTTATCGTCAGCCAGCTGGTGCGTTCTCCCGGCGTTTACTATAGTGTAACTATGGATCCCAGCGGTAAGAAGATTTACGGTACTACTGTAATTCCTAACCGTGGCGCTTGGATTGAATATGAAACTGACATTAATGATATTATTTCTGCTCGTGTAGACCGTACCCGTAAGGTTCCGGCAACCGTGCTGCTGCGTGCTCTGGGCTTGTCCTCCAATGATGAGATTCTGGCTTGCTTCGGTAATCATCCTGCGCTGCTGGCAACTCTGGAAAAGGATACTACCACTAACAGAGATGAAGCTATGCTGGAGCTTTACAAGAAGCTGCGTCCGGGCGAGCCTGTTATTCTGGAAAACGCCGTACAGCTGATTGAAAACACCTTCTTCGACAGCAAGCGTTATGACCTAGCTAATGTTGGCCGTTATAAGCTCAACAAAAAGCTTGGCTGGCGCAACCGCCTGAGCGGTACCGTACTGGCTGAGGCTATTGCTGACGAAGAAACCGGCGAAATCATCCTGCCGGCAGGCACTAAGATGACCGATGAAAATCTTGATAAGATTGCAGAAAGCGGCATTTATAACGAACGCGGTCTGCGTGCTGTCAAGGTTCAGAATCATGAAGAAGAAATGCTTCTGATGTTCACCACCGGCATCGATGAAAAAATGCATACCGTTACCAATGAGGATGTATTTGCTTCCTTCAACTATTTGCTGAACCTGATGGATGGCCATGGCACCGGCGATGATATTGACCATTTGGGCAACCGTCGTGTACGCTGCGTTGGCGAATTGCTGCAAAACCAGTTCCGTATCGGTCTCTCCCGTATGGAGCGTGTAGTAAAAGAACGTATGACCATTCAGGACAACGAGGTTATTACCCCGCAGGCTCTGATTAACATCCGTCCTGTTGTTGCCGCTATTAAGGAATTCTTCGGTAGCAGCCAGTTGTCCCAGTTCATGGACCAGAACAACCCTCTGGCAGAGCTGACTCATAAACGTCGTCTGTCTGCCCTCGGCCCCGGCGGTCTGTCCCGTGAGCGTGCAGGCTATGAAGTCCGCGACGTACACAACTCCCACTATGGCCGTATGTGTCCTATCGAGACGCCTGAAGGTCCTAACATCGGTTTGATCGGTTCTTTGTCCACCTATGCTGTTATCAATGAATACGGCTTTATGGAAACTCCGTACCGTGTTGTTGATAAAGAAAATAAACGTGTAACTGAAGAAATCAGATACATGACTGCGGACGAAGAAGATAAATATATCGTAGCACAGGCCAACGAACCGTTGGATGATGATGGTTACTTCCTAGGCGAGCGTGTTACCGCCCGTGCTAAGGATGATGTCCTTTCCATTACTCCGGATAAGGTTGACCTGATGGACGTTTCTCCTAAACAGGTAGTATCTATCGCAACCGCGCTGATTCCGTTCTTGGAGAACGATGACGCTAACCGTGCTCTGATGGGTGCGAACATGCAGCGCCAGGCTGTACCTCTGCTCTGCACTCAGGCTCCGATTATCGGTACCGGTATGGAATACAAGGTTGCTTCTGACTCCGGTGTCTGCGTTCTGGCTAAACGTGCCGGCGAAGTTATCCGCGTAGTAGGCAACGAAATCCGTGTACGTGCAGAAAACGGTGAAGTGGATGTATATCCGCTGCTGAAATTCAAACGTTCCAACCAAGGTACCTGTGTTAACCAGCGTCCTATCGTCTTTAAAGGCGATAAGGTTACCGAAAAGCAGATTCTGGCTGACGGCCCTGCTACCGATCACGGCGAGCTGGCTTTAGGTCACAACGTAATCGTTGCTTATATGCCTTGGGAAGGCTATAACTACGAGGATGCTGTTCTGCTGAACGAGGATCTGGTAAAGGCTGATATCTTTACATCTATCCATATTGAAGAATATGATTGTGATGCCCGCGATACCAAGCTTGGTAAAGAAGAAATTACCCGCGAGATTCCTAACGTATCCGACGAAGCTCTGAAGGATCTGGATGAGCGTGGTATTATCCGTATCGGTGCCGAAGTACGCCCCGGCGATATTCTGGTAGGTAAGGTTACTCCGAAAGGCGAAACCGAGCTGACTGCAGAAGAACGTCTGCTGCGTGCTATCTTCGGTGAAAAAGCACGTGAAGTACGTGATAGCTCCCTGCGTGTACCGCACGGCGAAGCAGGTAAGATTGTCAGCGTTAAGGTATTCAGCCGTGAAAACGGCGATGATCTGCCGCCGGGAGTAAACGAACAGGTTCGTGTACATATTGCCCAGAAACGTAAGATTTCCGAGGGCGATAAGATGGCAGGCCGTCACGGTAACAAAGGTGTCGTTTCCCGTATTATGGCACGTGAGGACATGCCTTTCCTGCCGACCGGTGAACCGGTACATATCGTACTGAATCCGTTGGGCGTACCTTCCCGTATGAACATCGGACAGGTACTGGAGAACCATCTGGGCTGGGCAGCACGTGCGCTGGGTATGGAAATTGATACTACCAACCTGGCAGCTAAGCTGAATGCCGTTGAAAAAACCGGCGCAGCAGAAGGTACTCCGGAATTTGAAGCAGCCTTCAAGGAAGAGCTGGCTAATTCCGAAACCGCTAAGAAATTAGAGCATTACGGCTACGATTATGAAAAATATGGTATGCCGGAAACTGTTGAAATTGATAAATTCGGTGGCAAGAGCGTAAAAGCAGTACAGATTTCCGTACCTGTATTCGACGGTGCGCATGAGCAGGATATTGCTGATGCACTGGAGCTTGCAGGCATTGATAAAACTGCCAAGACCACTCTGTATGACGGTCGTACCGGTGAACCCTTCGATAACCCTGTTACCGTTGGTCTGACCTATTACCTCAAGCTTCACCATTTGGTTGATGATAAGATCCATGCCCGCAGCACCGGCCCGTACTCCTTGGTTACCCAGCAGCCGTTAGGTGGTAAAGCACAGTTCGGCGGTCAGAGATTTGGTGAGATGGAAGTTTGGGCGCTGGAAGCATACGGCGCTGCTTACACCCTGCAGGAAATCCTGACTGTTAAGTCCGATGACGTTGTTGGCCGTGTTAAGACCTATGAAGCAATCGTTAAGGGCGAAAATGTACCTGATCCTGGTATTCCTGAATCCTTCAAGGTACTGGTTAAGGAATTGCAGTCCATCGGTTTGGATATCAAGGTTCTCAACGAGGACGAGGAAGAGGTTTCCTTGCGCGACGATGAGGATGACGATATTGCAACCACCGCTCGCGAGGTTGATTTAGACATCAACGGCCAGGTTGTTGAAAACGCACCTGAAAAGCCTGTTGATGATTATGCTGATAATGACGCTACCGAGGATGATAGTGATTCTGGGGACATCATTGCCGATATGGGTAATTTCACTATTACCGATAATCCCGATGGTGACTTAGATGATCCGACTAATATGTAAGAGAAGGGAGCGAATGATTCTTGATCGACGTAAATAATTTTGTGTCTATGCGTATCGGTTTGGCTTCTCCGGACCAGATTAGAGCCTGGTCCTACGGCGAGGTAAAAAAACCCGAAACCATCAATTACAGAACCCTGAAGCCGGAACGGGATGGCCTGTTCTGCGAAAGAATCTTTGGCCCTACTAAGGATTGGGAATGTCATTGCGGCAAATATAAACGCATCCGTTATAAGGGTATTATCTGCGACAAGTGCGGCGTTGAAGTTACCCGCAGCAAGGTTCGTCGTGACCGTATGGGTCACATCGAACTGGCTGCGCCGGTTTCCCATATCTGGTACTTTAAGGGTATCCCCAGCCGTATGGGCTTGATTCTGGATATTTCTCCGCGTAGCCTGGAAAAGGTTTTGTATTTTGCCAGCTTCATCGTACTTGACCCGGGTGAAGGCACCGACCTGGTTAAAGGCCAGCTGCTGACCGAGCCTGAGTACATGGAAAAACGTGATAAATATCCTGAAGCAGGCATCCGTGTAGGTATGGGTGCACAGGCTATTAAAGAGCTGCTGGAAGCTATTGATCTGGAAGCTTTGACAGAGCAGCTGCGTCATGAAATGAAGGAGCTGAGCGGTCAGCGCCGTGTACGTGCTATCCGCCGTCTGGAAGTAGCCGAAGCATTCCTGAAATCCGGCAACCGTCCTGAATGGATGATTATGGATGTAGTTCCGGTTATTCCGCCTGAACTGCGTCCTATGGTACAGCTGGATGGCGGTCGTTTCGCAACCTCCGACCTGAACGATCTGTATCGCCGTGTTATTAACCGTAACAACCGTCTGAAACGTCTGCTGGAGCTGCATGCGCCTGATATCATTGTCCGCAATGAAAAACGTATGCTGCAGGAAGCAGTAGACGCTTTGATTGATAACGGCCGTCGCGGCCGTCCGGTTACCGGCCCCGGCAACCGTCCTCTGAAATCCTTGTCCGACATGCTCAAGGGTAAACAAGGCCGTTTCCGTCAGAACCTGTTAGGTAAACGTGTTGACTATTCCGGCCGTTCCGTAATCGTTGTAGGTCCTGAGCTGAAAATGCATCAGTGCGGCCTGCCGAAGGAAATGGCTCTGGAGCTGTTCAAACCCTTCGTTATGAAGCGTTTGGTAAACAGCGGTGAAGCAACTAACATTAAGAGTGCTAAGCGCATGGTAGAGCGTGCTACCAACGCTGTATGGGATGTTCTGGAAGAGGTAATCAAGGAGCATCCTGTACTGCTGAACCGTGCACCGACTCTGCACAGACTGGGTATTCAGGCTTTCGAGCCTATACTGTCCGAAGGCCGTGCTATTAAGCTGCATCCTCTGGTATGTACCGCTTATAACGCTGACTTTGACGGTGACCAGATGGCTGTCCATCTGCCGCTTTCTGTTGAGGCTCAGGCTGAAGCACGTATGCTGATGATGTCCGTAAACAACATCCTGGCACCGAAAGATGGCAAGCCTGTTGCTGTTCCTACACAGGATATGGTTTTGGGCTCCTACTATCTGACTATTGTAAAGACCAGCAAGGATGACCCGAACGTTAAGGGTGAAGGAACCCGCTACAGCAGCGTGGACGAAGCTCAGCTGGCTTACTTCCACCATGCGGTAGATCTGCAGGTACCTATCGAGGTTTATATTCCCAACAGCGAAATCTATGATGAGGAAAAGGGTGCAGCTGTCGGTGAAACAGGTATGTCCCTGGTAGTTACAACTGTAGGTAATACTATTTTCAATGGCGAGCTGCCTTTGGAAATGCGTTACTATCATAAAGAAAAAGATCAGGTTGTTGAGAAGCGCCTGGATGCTTCCGGTAATGTTGTGGAAACAACCGTTGAAGTTGAGCGTTGGCATCTTGGCAAGCTGATTGACAAGAAGGAATTAGGCAGACTCGTTGCTAAGGCTCATAAGCTGTACGGCAACCTGCGTACTGCCGAGATTCTGGATATTGTTAAGAAAATGGGTTACGATAATGCTTGTAAATCCGGTATTTCTATCGCAACCTCCGATATTCAGATTCCTGCTGAAAAAGAAGTTATTCTGGAAGCAACAGAGCATGAGGTTGATAAGGTTGAGCGCCTCTTCCGCCGTGGTTTGATGAGTGATGACGAACGTTATCGTAAGGTAATTGACCTGTGGAATGAAGCAACCGATAAGGTTACCGATAAGCTGATGAAATCCACCATGAACAAGTTCAATCCTGTTTCCATGATGGCTGACTCCGGTGCCCGCGGTAACAAACAGCAGATTCGTCAGTTGGCCGGTATGCGTGGTTTGATGGCCGATCCTTCCGGTCGTATCATTGACCGTCCTATCAAATCTAACTTCCGTGAAGGCCTGACCATTTTGGAATACTTCATTTCTTCTCATGGTGCTCGTAAAGGCTTGGCCGATACCGCACTGCGTACTGCTGACTCCGGTTACCTGACTCGTCGTCTGGTTGACGTTGCACAGGACGTAATTGTCCGTGAGGATGATTGCGATATCGTTGGTATGAACCTGGTTAAGGAACGCAGCCGTCTGAGCAAGGCTGTTCTTGGTGCAAGCCAGAACAAAATCCGCGAAAAGGTTATGGGCCGTACACTGGCTTCCGGTGTACTTGATGAAGAAGGCAACCTGATTGCTGAAGCAGATACCAACATCACCGAAGAGCTTTTTGCTAAGCTCAACGATGCAGGTGTTGAAGAAATTAATCTCTATTCCGACGAAGATATGAATGGTGAGGATATCGAAAATGTCCGCATCAACATCAGCGATACCTTTGCTCATAATGTGCTGAAGGAAGCAATGATGCATAACTTCAACGGCAAAGAGATAGCGGCAGATATTATTAACGGTGCAGGCGAGGTGCTGGCACATACCGGCGAAACTATGACCGAAGACATTATCAACGCTGTTCTGGCTGACGGTACCGTTAAGGAGCTGCGTATCCGCAATAACGAAATTGCCGGCATTGAGGTTGAGGCAATTACCGAAGGCAAAAAAGAGAAAACCATCATTGAAACCCTGCATGACCGTATCATTGGCCGTAACCTGGCTGAGGATATTCTGGATGAAAATGGTGAAATTCTTTATCATATCAATGAATATGTTACCGAGCCTATGGCAGAACGCATCTGCCAGCTGCGTGAAAAGGTTAAAATCCGCAGCGTACTTACCTGTAAGGCTAAATTCGGCGTTTGCCGCAAATGCTATGGCCGCAACCTGGCAACCGGCAAGAACGTTGATGTTGGTGAGGCAGTCGGCACTATTGCCGCACAGTCCATCGGCGAACCTGGTACTCAGCTGACCATGCGTACGTTCCATACCGGCGGCGTTGCTGGTGCAGACGATATTACCCAAGGTCTGCCTCGTGTCGAGGAGCTGTTCGAAGCACGTAAACCGAAACATCCTGGCATTCTGTCCGAGGTTGCAGGTCACGTACACATTACCCAGGAAGGCAATAGCCGCAAGGTAACCGTAATGGCACTGGATGGCGAAAACCAGGAATACCAGATTCCTTATGGCGCTAAGCTGTCTGTTGTTGAGGGTGAGGAAATCGCTAAGGGCGACCGTCTGACCGAAGGTTCTCTTAACCCGCATGACGTACTGCGTATCAGCGGCGTGAAGGCTACCCAGAACTATCTGGTATCTCAGGTAGTAGGCGTTTATAAGTCTCAGGGCGTAGATATCAACAGTAAGCACATCGAGGTTATGGTTCGTCAGATGATGCGTAAAATCCGCATCGAGGAATCCGGTGACACTACAATGCTGCCGGGTGAAGACGTTGATGTGGCAGAATTTGAAGAGCAGAATACCGAGATGCTGGAAGCAGGCAAGACTCCTGCAGAAGGCCGTGCTATCCTGCTGGGTATCACTAAAGCTTCTTTGGCTACCGACTCCTTCCTGTCTGCTGCTTCCTTCCAGGAAACCACTCGTGTACTCACCGATGCCGCTATTAAAGGCAAGGTTGACCCGCTGCTGGGCCTGAAAGAAAACGTTATCATCGGTAAGCTGATTCCGGCAGGTACCGGTATGAGCCGTTATCGTGATATCAAAGTTAAATATAATGTTCCGATGCCCGAAGTTGCAACTGCTGAAACCGCAGCAGAGGAGACTCCCGATAAGGAATAACGTATAAGCAAGCGCGCCTCAAAGCCTCAAGCTCTGAGGCGCTTTGCTCTTTAAGGAGAACTATTTTATGCTGATAAAAAAATACCCTGTTCCCTGCCGCGTGGATTATGTTCCTTCTCCCTATGAGCCGGATGAGGACGGCGTGCAGGATGTCGGCTATTATAACGGCAAGCTGAGTGACGGCCGTGCCTATCGCCTGGAATGCTGGCGTATGGACGATATGCTGATGCTGACAGTAATGTTTTCCGACCGCTGTCTTGAAGGCTACAGACGTGAGGATATGGCGCTTTTGCTGGAGCTGGAAGATATCGTATGCTTTACAGGCACTAACCGTAAGCTGCAGGCTACACGCACGGAGGATGACCGCGGCCAGACTGTATGGGCCATTAATATTATGCTGGCTAATAAAAAAGGCACCTATGCGGAAATTGTGCCGTCATTGAACAGATATATTATGTAAGACAATCGCTGCTGAAGGCAAAGCTTTGGCAGCGATTTTTCAGTTAAAATTAATTTTACATGCCTATACTGCATTATGATACAATAGCAGTAACGGAGGCGGAAGCAATGAAAATTTTATTAGCTGAGGATGATATAAATTTAGGCAAGCTTTTGAGCATGCTGCTGAAAAAACAAAATATAACTGTGAACTGGGTGCAGGATGGCGAGGCTGCCTACGATGCTGTGTATGCCGACGGCTATGATGTGCTGGTGTTGGACTGGATGATGCCGCTTCTGAGCGGACTTGATCTGTGCAAGCGTCTGCGTGAGGAGGATTATCAGGGAAAAATATTGCTGCTGACGGCCAAGGATACGTTGGCGGATAAGGTGCAGGGCTTAAACAGCGGTGCCGATGACTATCTGGTAAAGCCATTTTCTTATATGGAACTATTGTCGCGGGTAAAGGCTTTGATTCGGCGTTACAAGGTCTATCAGGGAAGGGCAGAGACATCAGAGGAGCTGGTGTGCTACCATGATATTACGATTGACCAGAATCTGCAGACGGTGCAGGCGGGAGGAGAGAAAATCTCCCTGACAGAAATGGAGTACCAGATTTTATTGCTGCTCATTTCTAATCCGC
>ENA-OPTA01002252-OPTA01002252.1-human-gut-metagenome-genome-assembly--contig:-NODE-2252-length-10529-cov-3.917319_pt1 | contig 10529 bp, 8 predicted proteins | sample MGYA00241813_ERZ501917 | MGnify/ENA primary metagenome ERZ501917 (study PRJEB25962, sample SAMEA2042408) | human gut metagenome | biome: human gut; feature: human-associated habitat; material: faeces...
ACGCCATCAACGGCGGCGTGGACGAGAAGAGCCACGAGCAGTGCGGCCCCAACTATGCGCCCATCACCGGCGAGTACCTGAACTACGACGAAGTGCTGCCCAAGTACGTCCAAATGCTGGACTGGCTGGCCGGCCTGTACGTCAACGTGCTGAACCTGATCCAGTACATGCACGACAAATACTATTATGAAGAAGCCGAGATGGCCCTCATCGACACCGATGTGCGCCGCACCTTTGCCACCGGCATCGCAGGCTTCTCCCACGTCATCGACTCCCTGAGCGCCATCAAGTACGCCAAGGTCAAGGTGGTGCGGGATGACACCGGCCTGGCCACCGGCTTTGATGTGGAGGGCGACTTCCCCAAGTACGGCAACGACGACGACCGTGCCGACGAGATCGGCGTGTGGCTGCTCAAGACCTTCCTGGAGATGATCAAGAAGCGCCACACCTACCGCAACTCCGAGGCCACCACCTCCATCCTGACCATCACCTCCAACGTGGTGTACGGCAAGTACACCGGTGCCCTGCCCGACGGCCGCGCTGCCTTCACTCCGTTTGCTCCGGGTGCAAACCCCAGCTACGGCGCAGAGCAGAACGGCCTGCTGGCCTCCCTGAACTCGGTGGCCAAGCTGCCCTACCACTGGGCACTGGACGGCATCTCCAACACCCAGACCATCAACCCCGAGGCTCTGGGTCACAGCGAGGGCGAGCGCGTGGAGAATCTGGTGCAGGTACTGGATGGCTACTTCGATCAGGGCGCACACCACCTGAACGTGAACGTCTTTGGCAAGGAGAAGCTGCTGGACGCCATGGAGCACCCTGAGAAGGAAGAGTACGCCAACTTCACCATCCGCGTTTCCGGCTACGCCGTCAAGTTCATCGACCTGACCCGCGAGCAGCAGCTGGACGTGCTGGCACGCACCTGCCATGGCGTCCTGTAAGGCCCTTGGGTACGTCCACTCGCTGGAATCCTTCGGCTCGGTGGACGGCCCCGGCGTGCGCTTTGTGGTGTTTTTGCAGGGGTGTGCCCTGCGGTGCAAGTACTGCCACAACCCCGAAACGTGGGCAGAGGGCGGCGATGCGTGGACGGCAGAAGCGCTGTTCCAGCGGGTATACCGCTACCGCAACTACTGGGGCAAAAAGGGCGGCATCACGGTCAGCGGCGGCGAGCCGCTGCGCCAGATGGACTTCCTGACCGCTTTCTTTGAGCTGGCCCGTTCCAAGGGCGTGCACACGGCACTGGACACCGCCGGGCAGCCCTTCCGGCCGGAGGACCCGGCCTACCTGGCCGACTTTGACCGCCTGATGGCCTCCACCAGCCTGGTCATCCTTGATTTAAAGGAGATCGACCCGGAGCGCCACCGCCGACTCACCGGCAAGGACAACGCCAACATCCTGGCCATGGCCCGGCACGTCTCCGACCTGGGCGTGCCGCTGTGGATCCGCCATGTGCTGGTGCCTGGCCTGACCGATGACGAGGACGGCCTGCGCAGAACGGCCGACTTCATCCGCAGCCTGAACATCCCGTCTTTGTCTTCTTGGGCTTCTCCACAATCTTCAGCTTGCCGAACAAAATTTCGCCAACCTGCTTGGGCGACGCTATGTTAAACTCTTCGCCAGCCAGCTCGTATATGCGCTTCTCTATGTCGCTGAGCCTCTTGGTAAGAATCTCCGACGTCTCTGCCAGCGCCGCCGTGTCTATCCTCACTCCGTTTAGCTCCATCTCGGCGAGCACACGCACCAGCGGCATCTCTATTTCGTAGAAGAGTTGGGTTACGCCCACCTCTTCGAGTTTCGGTTCAAGATAGTTTTTCAGTCGCAGCGTGACGTCGGCGTCCTCGGCGGCATAGTCGACAATCTGCTCGGGCGGCAGGTCTCTCATCGACTTCTGCTTTTTGCCCTTCGGTCCGATCAGCTCCTCTATGTGTATGGTCTGATATCCGAGACACGTCTCAGCCATGTAGTCCATGTTGTGGCGAAGCTCGGGTTGGATGAGGTAGTGGGCTATCATCGTGTCGAACAGCTGACCTGTCACGCACACGCCGTAGCTTGCCAGCACCTCCATGTCGTACTTGATGTTTTGTCCTACTTTGACGATTTCGGGGTTTTCGTATAGCGGTTTAAATATGTTAACTATCTTTTGCGCTTCTTCACGATTGGCAGGAACGGGCATGTAGAAGGCCTCAAATTCCTTCACAGAGAAGCTCAAACCGACCAGTTCGGCATCGATTGCGCTCGTTGAAGTGGTTTCTGTGTCTAGACTGAGAATTTTTTTTGTCATGAAAAAGTCACAGATTTTCTTCATTTCTTCCTCATTATCAATGAGTTTGTATGTGTGAGGCTGTTCGTTTAACGCTCTCAGACTAGCGTTTTTTGAAAAAACTTGGCCGTCGGTCGGATTTTCTGCGAATAAATCGAGTTGAATTTGAACGCTTTTTTTATTATTTTCAGTTTTGTTAAGAAACTTGTCTGCGAGCGTCTTAAACTCCAGTTCGGTGAAGATTTTGCGAAGTTCGTCGGCGTCGGGCTCGCTCACCTTCAGTTCGTCGAGGTTGAGCTCAACCGGCACGTCGGTTTTTATCGTCGCGAGGAATTTCGAGAATTTTATCTGCTCGGCATTCTCCTCAACTTTTTTCTTGAGCGCACCCTTCAGCTTGTCGGTCTGCTCGAGCAGCTGCTCCACGCTGCCAAACTCGTTGATAAGTTTCACGGCAGTCTTCTCGCCGACGCCCGGACATCCCGGAATGCTGTCGGCCGAGTCGCCCATCAGTCCCAGAAGGTCGATCACCTGACTTGTGTTTGCAATGCCATACTTGGCGCACACCTTCTCGGCATCGAGCGTTTCGTATCCTCCGCCGTGGCGCGGGCGATACATCATGACGTTCTCTCTTACCAGCTGTCCGTAGTCCTTGTCGGGCGTAAGCATATATGTCTCTACGCCTTCAGCCCCGGCCTTGAGCGCCAGCGTGCCTATCACGTCGTCGGCCTCGTATCCGTCGGCCTCGAGCACCGGTATGCGCATGGCCTTGAGCAGGCTCTTTATGATGGGCACAGCGCGGCGTATGTCCTCGGGCGTCTCCTCTCTCTGCGCCTTATATTCGGCGTAGGCCTCGGTGCGGAAGGTAGGGCCGTGGGGGTCGAAGGCCACTCCCAGATACGTGGGTTTTTCTTTCGTGAGCACTTCGTGCAGCGTGTTGCAGAAGCCCATCACGGCCGACGTGTTGAGCCCTTTAGAGTTGATACGGGGGTTCTTTATAAATGCGTAATACGAGCGGTATATCAGCGCGTAGGCGTCAAAAAGGAACAGCTTATCCATGTAATATGAGTTTTTTACGTGTAAAATTACTAATTTTTTAGCATTAATCCGATAAAATAATTACTTTTGTATTAAAATTGCAGCATGATGGATTATTTATCTCTTATTAAGGAGCCCATAAAAGCAGAACTCGATGACTTCATCAGTCTGTTCAACAAGTCGCTCACACATACGGACAACCTGCAGGAAGAAATCTTCAGGCGTATACGCCAGCGCGCCGGAAAGCGCATGCGCCCCATGCTAATACTGCTCATGGCCAAGAACTATGGCTCTGTGAGCAGCGCCACACTGCACGCCGCAGTGGGCCTGGAGTTGCTGCATACGGCCAGCTTGGTGCACGACGATGTGGTTGACGAGAGCACCGAGAGGCGCGGCCAGGCATCGGTCAACGCCCTGTATGACAACAAGGTGGCAGTGCTCATTGGCGACTATATCCTTTCTACGGCGCTGCTGCATGTGGCTGAGACGCACAACGAACTGATAATCAAGTATTTGGCTGAACTGGGTAGGACGCTGTCTAACGGCGAGATACTGCAGCTTACGAGCATATCCAACGAGCAGATTTCAGAAGAAATCTACTATAATGTGATACGCCAGAAGACCGCCGCGCTCTTTGAGGCATGCTGCGCAATGGGTGCGATATCTGCCGGAATGCCTGAAAGCGAGATTGGCAAGGCCATGAAATTCGGTCAGACGCTGGGCATAATCTTCCAGATAAGAGACGACATCTTCGACTATTACGACTCGTCGGAAATAGGCAAGCCTACGGGCAACGACATGGCTGAGGGCAAGCTGACGCTGCCTGCCATTTATGCCGTGAACAACTCGGCGCCAGACAGCATACGCAAGCTGGCTTACAAGGTGAAGGAGCGCACGATAACTCAGGACGAAATAGCCATCCTGGTGGACTATACCAAGGAGCACGGGGGCATTGAATATGCCGAGAAACGCATGGAGGAAATGCGCCGTGAGGCAATGGAGTTTATCGAAACTGAGGTTACTGACGACGCGCTTCGCCGCAGTCTCGAGGCCTATCTGAGCTTTGTCATTGAGAGGACAAAGTAAAGTAGGGTAGAGAACGATAGAGAGATTTGGAAGCGATGAAAACTGTTATGGGAGTAATGGGACTTATGTAACCTGTAATTTGTTGAAAATCAGAGATATCAGATATGGCGCAGGGCTTGCTGAAAGGGCAGGTTCTGCGTTTTTTGTCGGCTTATTATTGATTCTGTCTGCGCCATTCTTTGCGTGCGGCATACATCTCTTCTTTTATTCCTCCGTGTGTCAGAAACTCGGTTTTAAGATGATCTATGAGCTTTCTCGGCAGCGAGTCGGTCTGATGATTAAGGGTTATCGCTATGTTGGCTATTGTCTCGTCCGGCCTTACCGTTATGGCCTTGCGGAAATAGGCGCTGTCTGTATGCTTCTTGCAAGCCATTTTTGTCTGTTCAGCCTTAGTGCTGTTGACGCTCCATTGTTCAAGATTTCTTACTCTCAGATAGTCTTCATAATCAATCAAAAGTTCCTGCAGACAGGCTTTCGCAACGTTTGTTAGCTTCAGTTCGGCCTCTCTCCAGGTGCTGCTTGCTGCGCTTCCCTCGGCAATATTCTGCTTGCCTGAGCGTGCAGCCAGAATCATCTGGTCGATGGTTCTGTCGGCCTTGTCGAGATATTTATGCGCAAAATAAAAAGTGATGTCATAAATGCATTCAGCCTTCTGATAAACAATAAGTTATCTGTTGTGTCCGCGCTGCTGAATAAAGTTGTTTTCCATGTGTTTTTGTTGCAGGTTAAATGCCGCGTTTTGCGGCTTGTTGTTAAGGTTAAAAATGACTTGTGAGGCTGTAAAACATGGCTAATCAGCTGTCAGTTAGCCTGTTATGCTCATGTTTTTCAGCCCCATAAGTCTTATAGGTCCCATCATCTTTGGGCCCTCACAATCCTTCTTTTAGAAGAATTTTGTCTCTTCGCCGAGCAGTTCGCTTAGCAGCATGTTGGCCAGACGGCTTGTGCCGAGGCGGAACCACTTGTTGGTGAGCCATTTTTCGCCCAGGACCTCTTTAACGATGGTGTAGTAGATAAGTGCGTCCATCACCGAATTGATGCCTCCAGCGGGCTTAAAACCAATCTGTATGCCTGTCTCGTCGTAGTATTCCTTGATGGCCTGGCACATCACGTAGGCAGCCTCCGGCGTAGCGGCAGGCTCAAGCTTGCCCGTAGAAGTCTTGATATAGTCGGCACCGGCATACATCGCTATTATTGATGCCTTCTTGATGTTAGAGGCTGTCTTGAGGCATCCTGTCTCGAGGATAACCTTCATCGGAGCTTCGCCGCATGCCTGTTTCAGCTCGTTGATGTCGTCGGCCACGCCCTCATAGTCGCCGCTGAGGAACTTGCCCACGGGCATAACGATGTCAATCTCCGTTGCTCCGTCCTTAACGGCAAGCGCTGTCTCGGCCACCTTGACCTCGATAACGGCCTGAGAAGACGGGAAACTGCCTGAAACGCAGGCTATCTCAACGCCGTCGATTTCGAGCGACTCGCTCACGGTCTTGGCAAAGCATGGATATACGCAGATTGTTGCCACGTGGGGCAGGTCGGGGTAGGTGGCGTCAAACTCGTTTACCTTCTCCGTGAAGGCCAGTATGCTTTCCTCCGAGTCGGTGGTCTTGAGCGATGTCAGTTCGATGCTTCCGAAGAGGAATTTCTTTATCTCCGGCGTGTCGTTCTCGTGCACCTTCTCGGCTATAATCTTCTTTACTGCCTCGCGCACTTCTGCATCGTCTATCTCGGTGTTATATTTGCTCAGAGCCTCGTCGTATTTGCTCATTTTCGGAAACTCTGTCTCGTGCTTGTGCTCGTGTGAGCATTCGTGCTTCTTGTTGTCGTTTTCTGTTGCCATAATGATATAATTTTTAATTTTTACTTTTTAATTTTTCATTGTTTATATGCCTCGTCTTGTCGCGGCTGGTCTTCTTTTCGAGGTTCTTTTTGAGTGCCTCCGTGAGGTCAACTCCCGTCTGATTTGCCAGGCACATCAGCACCCACAGCACGTCGGCCATCTCGTCTGCCGGGTCTTGTTCTTCGCCCTGCTTGAAGCTCTGGTCGCCATACTTGCGTGCCATGATGCGCGCCAGCTCGCCCACCTCCTCGGTGAGGCATGCCATGTTGGTCAGTTCGCTGAAGTAGCGCACGCCGTACTGCTTTATCCATTGGTCTACGAGCTGCTGTGCCTCGCGTATTGTTATGTCGTTGTCCATATATTTACGTGTTTATTTTGCCTGTAAGGCGTTTTCTCTTCTTTTGCCTATAACTATGCCGCCGGTGCTGTTTTGCGGCCTCAGAGGGCCTTAAATGCGGTCTGTCGTGCTTCCAGCTGCAGTCTTGGCCTGCCTGATGCACCGGGCGTGGCGGCTATTCCTTGTGTCTGGTGTCCATGCAGATGGTTACGGGACCGTCGTTCACCAGCTCAACCTTCATGTCGGCTCCAAACTCGCCCGTGCCTACCTGGCGGCCTATTTCGCGGCTCAGCTTGTCGCAGAACTCGTTGTATAGCGGAATAGAAACTTCATGCTTGGCGGCATGAATCCATGATGGGCGGTTGCCCTTCTTGTAGGATGCCAGCAGGGTGAACTGGCTGATGACGAGTATCTCGCCGTTGATGGCTGTTATAGGTATGTTCATCACGCCCTGCTCGTCGTCGAAGACGCGCAGCGATGCCACCTTCTTTACCAGCCAGTCGACGTCTTCCGACGTGTCGCCTTCTGCTACTCCGAGCAGTATCATGTAGCCCTTGCCGATGGCCGACTTTACCTGTCCGCCAATCGTTACCGACGCGCGGCTTACGCGCTGTATTACTATCTTCATATCTCTTCTTTCTTTTTTTTGTTCCAGGTTATTCCCAGTTATATTTGTATATTTCGTGTGAACCGAGATTGTCGCCTAATTTGTGAAGGATGCTGTACATGCATTCTTTTGTCGATGAGTCAAGACCGATATATCCGATATAGTTCTTGTTAATGTCGCTTAAAGTTATAAAGCTGATATTCTTTTTTGTAAGACGTGAGTTGACATATTTCAGCTTACTCCAGATATTCCATGTGCCATCGTTTATCTCGTCGATTCGGTTGCTTTCTTGTGTTTGACTTAAGATGAGGTAGATGGCGTGGTAAGGAATTTTTGCATCTTCCTTGTAAGCGTACATCATAAGGCATGTAAACTCTTCTTCATCATCGAACATTATAGTAGCATAGCCTATCATGTCGTATTTGGATTCATGCTTTTGTGATAAGCTCTTCATCTTTTGCAGTACGTCGTTGTTTGATTCGCTTCCGTCGTTGTTTGAGAGGTTCAGTGTCAACACTGTGTGCATTGTTTTTTCGTCGTAGCTGTACTGCGGTAATATGATTAGTTGGCTGTCATAGCTGCCGGTGCTGTCTGTTGATGCATTGAGAAATTTTTTGTACATTATTGATGTCTTTTTGATGTCCAAGACATCGCTTTCGTCATCGTAGGCTGTATTGTGTTCTTTACTGCTTGCACCTTTTTCAGGGCTTTGTATTGTCGTGCTTTTTGATGATGAAATGTTGTTGGCTGTTATGCCGTTTGACGCGGCCGGCAAAGGTTGAATTAGTGACAGCAGGACAGCGCAGATTGTTATTATTTTGTTCTTTATCATAAGGCTTTGTTTTGTTGCATTCTAAATCACAAATATACTTTTTTGAGTGCGAATATCATCGTATTATATAGTTAAAGAATGTCAATGTGTATAGGCTTTTATACGCATTATGTTGTTCTTTGTATGATATTTGGTCCTTATTTTTATGTGTTTTCAAAGTGTTCAGCAATTATTTTTGCCTTAGAATGCCCTATAATCGCTGCTATTTCTTCAATGCTTGCCTCCTTTATGCGCTTCACGGTCTTCAGTTCCTTCAGCAGCAGGTCTTTTGTCTTGGGTCCGATGCCCTTAATGTCGTCCAGTTCCGAGTGCAGTGCATGCTTGCTGCGCTTGTCGCGGTGGAAGGTTATGGCAAAGCGGTGCACCTCGTCCTGCATGTGCGTAAGCAGGTGGAAAAGCTCGCTGTCGGTCTTCATTCCGACCACTACGGGCGGCCATCCGTAGAGCAGTTCGTTGGTGCGGTGGCGGTCGTCTTTGGCCAGTCCGGCTATAGGAATGTCGAGGTGAAGTTCGCCCTCAACAACCTCTCTCACAACGCTCATCTGTCCCTGTCCGCCGTCGGTTATTATGAGGTCGGGCAGGGGCTGTCCTTCGTCGCGCAGACGGGTGTAGCGGCGCCTTACAACCTCCTGCATCGAGGCATAGTCGTCGGGGCCTGTAACCGTCTTTATTATGTATTTCCGGTAGTCTTTCTTGCTCGGTTTCATCTTCTTGAACACCACGCAGGCCGCCACGGCGTCGGTTCCGCTGATGTTAGAGTTGTCGAACATCTCTATCTGATAAGGCATCTTGGGCAGCTTCAGGGCGTTCTGAATTTCCTTCATCAGGCGCACTGATTTCTGCTCCGGATTGAGCTTTTCGGCCTGTTTCAGGCGGTCGAAACGATACTGTTTGCCGTTCATCACCGACAGGTCGAGCAGCGTCTTCTTGTCGCCTCGCTGCGGCACGGTGAACGTAACGCCTTCGAGCGTCATGTCGGGGATAAAAGGCACTATTATTTCGCGCGACGTACTGCCCACTTTCTCGCGTATTTGCAGTATTCCGAGCTGCAGAATCTCGTCTTCGCTCTCGTTCAGCTTCTTCTTCATCTCGAACGTGAAGGCCTGGTTTATGCTGCCGTTCATCACGTGGATATAGTTCACGTAGGCCGTTTTTTCGTCGTCTGTTACCGAGAAAACGTCTACATTATTGATCGTGTGGCTCACCACTTCGCTCTTTGAACAGAAGTTTTCTAGCAGCAGATACTTCTGTTTTATGGCTTCTGCCTCCTCAAAACGCAGTTCTTCGGCCAGTTTCTGCATCTGCGCGAAGAGCATTTTCGACAGCTCGCGCGTGTTTCCTTTCAGTATTTCGCGCGCCTGGGCGATGCTCTCCTGATACTCCTCGTAGCTCTGCTTGCCTATGCACGGCGCGCCGCAGTTCTTGATGTGATACTCCAGACAGGGCTTATATTTGCCCTGTTCGATGCCTTCGCGCGTTATCGGAAAGCGGCATGTGCGCGGCTTATACAGCTTTTTTATCAGGTCGAGCACGGCATACATCGAAGGCAGATGGCTGTAAGGGCCGTAATAAGAGCCCCATTTCTTGTTTATTGTACGCGTCTTGAATATGCGCGGCAGATATTCTTTAGTTACGCAGATAGAGGGGTAAGTCTTGCCGTCTTTGAGCAGAATGTTGTATTTGGGCTGATATTTCTTTATCAGACTGTTCTCGAGCAGCAGCGCGTCTTCTTCGCTGTTCACCACGGTATATGTTATGTCGTGAATCTTGCTTACAAGCACCTTGGTCTTGTATCTGTCCACTTCCTTATGAAAGTAGGACGACACGCGGTTCTTCAGGTTCTTGGCCTTGCCAACATATATTATGGTGCCGCTCTCGTCATAGTATTGATAGCTGCCCGGCTTGTCGGGCAGGTTGCTCACAATGGCCTTCAGCCGTGCCAGCCTCTTCTCGTTTTCTTCTTTAGTCATGCCGCGTAAGTGCCTTATTTAAAATGGTTTTGAAAAATTTTGTTTCACGTGAAACTTTAAATAGAGGAGTTAAAGGAGTTATGGTAGTTAGAGTAGTTAAAGCCATTTGCCTTGCCGGTTGAATACGCCTTGCCTATGTGTCCTTATTCTGTATGTAGTGAGCTTTGGCTTGATGAATATTATAGCATTATGTCTGTAGCGTTTCGGAATGCTATAATGTGTCGGCATACGTAATGGTAGCTTCTATAAGGTATCAGTCTTATATCTCTGAATACTCTTTTAAAGATATAAATAATGCCCGTTATTTTGCTCTTGCAACATAAGAAGTTTTGTAATAAAGCGCGGGCTAATGGCTTTAACTCCTTAGCCCGCGCAGTGGGCGATAACTACTCTAACTTCTTTAACTCCTAAAAATTTATACCTGCAGCAGGCTTGTTATGTCTGTGCCTTCTTCGAAGTTGCTGCGGCCGTTGAGGTCTTCGTGTATAAGTTCGATGAGGAAGTTTACGTATACTTTCTTCGGGTTAAACTTCTTCACAAGGTCGTACGCAGCCAGATCGGAAGA
>ENA-OPTA01002263-OPTA01002263.1-human-gut-metagenome-genome-assembly--contig:-NODE-2263-length-10492-cov-5.950848_pt1 | contig 10492 bp, 9 predicted proteins | sample MGYA00241813_ERZ501917 | MGnify/ENA primary metagenome ERZ501917 (study PRJEB25962, sample SAMEA2042408) | human gut metagenome | biome: human gut; feature: human-associated habitat; material: faeces...
CGAGCTGATCGGCGGCAGCCAGCGTGAAGAGGACTACGGCAAGCTGGTGGCCCGCATGGACGAGCTGGGCATGGACAAGACCAACTACGAGTGGTACCTGAACCTGCGCAAGTTCGGCGGCGTGGAGCACGCAGGCTACGGTCTGGGCTTTGAGCGCATGATCATGTACCTCACCGGCATCCAGAACATCCGTGACGTGCTGCCCTTCCCCCGCACCGCATACGGCTTCTGAGAAGTGCGCACACTGTAACCAAAGAAAGCCGCCGCCTCTGCGGCGGCGTTCTTGTTCTTCATTTTTCAACAAGGAGCACAAAACAAGTGGAAAATATTTCGCCTGCCCTCTTGGACTGGTTCTACAAAAACCGCCGCAGTCTGCCCTTCCGGGAGGACCCCACCCCCTACCATGTGTGGCTCAGCGAGGTGATGCTGCAGCAGACCCGGGTGTCGGCGGTGCTGCCGTATTACTACCGCTTTCTGGAAGCGCTGCCGGATATCCCCGCGCTTGCCGCCTGCGGGGAGGAAAGGCTGCATAAGCTGTGGGAAGGGCTGGGCTATTACAGCCGGGTGCGCAACCTGCAAAAGGCTGCAAAGCTCGTTTGTGCACAGTACGGCGGGCAGCTGCCCGCCGACTACGCCGCCCTGCGTGCACTGCCCGGCATCGGGGAGTACACCGCCGGAGCCATCGCGTCCATCAGCTTCGGCCTTCCTGTGCCCGCCGTGGACGGCAATGTGCTGCGGGTGTTTTCCCGCCTGTATAATGACCCCGGAGTTATTACAGAACCGACGGTAAAAAAGGCCTTTACCGCCCGGGTCATGGAACATCAGCCGCCGGAAAAGGCCGGGGACTACAATCAGGCGCTGATGGAGCTGGGCGCGCTGGTCTGCGTGCCCAATGGCGCACCTTTGTGCGGGCAGTGCCCGCTGGCAGAAGTCTGCCTTGCCCGGGCGGCGGGCACCACCGCCCAGCTGCCCCAAAAGGCAAAGCCCAAGCCCCGCAAGATTGTGCCGGTAACGCTGGCGCTTGTGGAAAGCCCGGCGGGCTTTCTGGTACAGCAGCGGCCCGCAAAGGGGCTGCTGGCCGGGCTGTGGCAGCCGGTCTTGTGGGAGGGCGAGCATCTTTTGCAGGCCGAGGTGCTGGCGCGGCTTGCGGCACTGGGGCTGGACACCGGCACGGCAGCTCCCGCCGCCCTGCCCGCCGCAAAGCACATCTTTACCCACATCGAGTGGCTCATGTCCGGGGTACAGCTGCACGTTCCGGTGCAGAGTGCCCCGGCGGGCTATGTCTGGGCAAGCCGGGAGCAGCTGCGCACCACCTACACCCTGCCCGGGGCGTTCCGGGCGTATAAGCCGCTGCTGCTGTGATATTGGCAATTTGCTGTAATGCACTGCGCCAAAACCGGCACACTGCCCAAACTGTGCCCCGCAGCACCTTCGGGGCGTGAAAATTGGGGCGCAACAGTTGTAATTTTGGGCGGGAGCGGGTATAATAAAAGCTACAAAGCGGCGCAGTGGTGCCGTTTGCATCAAGATCCTTTTGCGGGACGCCCGCTGGAAAAATCAAGCTGAAACAATGTTTCAACTGCAAAAAGGAGTGTACTGAATCTATGAAAAAATCTTGCTTGGTCGCTGTGATCGCTGTTCTGGCTGCTGTGGCTGGTGCGCTGGCTGCTGTGGCTCTTTACCTGAACCGCCGCGAGAAGGAGCTGGACGAATACGAGCGCCTGCTGTTTGGCGAGGATGACGCAGAAACCGTAGAGCCGGAGGAAGCCGCTGCTGAGGACGAGGCAGAATAATTCCCCCAAATACCGGAAACTGCCGGGAAGATAAGCGCATCGGGGCGCACGGAGCAGTCTGTCTGAACGGACTTGCCCCGGTGCGCCCTTTTTGTACATAAGGAGAAGGAACATGAAGCGTTTTTTGCTTTGGCTCATCAGTGTGGCGCTGGGCGTGGTGGTGCTGCTGGCGGCTGTGATGGGGGTAAGCTATGCCTTTACCGCCGAGGGCGGCTGCCCGGACGGTGCGGCACAGTTCGGCGGGCAGGCGCTGGAGCCGAACGGCTCCTGCTGGCAGGTGCCGCTGCTGGGCGGTCAGCTGGATAAGGTGTTCGCCAGCCCCGCCACCCTGACCGTGCAGAAGCTGGGGGTGCTGTACACCGCCCACCCGGAACTTTCTTTGCCGGAGTGGACCTGCTACACCGCCCTGACCATCCAGAATGCGGCGGGGGATGTGCTGTTTGCGGGCAGCGCGGGGGAGTACCAGAACTTCCTCTTCCCTGCGAACGGCGAGTATAAGGCGGAGCTGACCGCGTGGCGCGTGCCCAAGGGCGGGGTCATCACCCAGTTCGAGGGCGGCAGTACCGGCCAGCTGCGCAAAAATCTGGGGCTGGAGCGTCCCGCAAAGCCCACGGGCTGGTACCGGTACAGCTTCCGGTTCACCTTGCAGGCCAGCGCGGAGGTGGAGCTTTCTGCCGAGCGGGTGGAGCAGGGCGGCACGGTAGGCGTGCGCATCTCCGGTATGACCGGGGACGCCGTGCCCACCATCGAGACCGACCTTGGCAGCGTGCAGTGTGTGCGCGCCGCAGAGGGCTGGCGTGCCTATATCCCGGCAGCCTATAACGCCTCCTCCGGCGGGCACGAGATTAACATCACGGTGAACGGCGAGACCATCACCCGCACCCTGACCGTGCTGCCGAAGGACTTCGGCACGGTGGAGGCAGAGGCCGAGGAGCCCGCTGCGGACAGCGCCAACGCCCAGTTCCGCAGTGCCATCTGGCCGCTGTACGAGGCTGCCGCCACCGCCAAGCAGTGGCAGGGCGGCTTTGTGCCCCCGGTCGAGGACTCCATGACCTTGGTGGACTATGGGCAAATTAAAGTAACGAACGGCCAGCAGGGTAGCCGCTCCAACTCCACAAAGCTGTACACCATCCCGGGCGCGCCCTGCCGCGCCGCAGCCAACGGCACGGTGGTATTTGCGGGCAATCTGGAACTTACCGGCAACACGGTGGTCATCGACCACGGCTGCGGGCTGCGCAGCTACCTGTACGGCTTGCAGGAGCTTTCGGTCAGCAAGGGCCAGACCGTGGAAAAGGGGCAGGCCGTGGGTGCACTGGGTGAGGAGCTGACCATGGACTTCAAGCTGGGCAGCAGAAGCGTGAACCCCCGGCTGCTGTTCCAGACCTCCGGCGGGCTGTTCTGGAAGGAAAACTGAAAAATCTTGTAACGTTTTTCCTCTTTGTGCGTTATTGGGGTGAAAGGGCACACGAAAGCCCGCAAAGGAGGAAATGACCATGAAACTGGAATGTGACGTGATCCGCGATTTACTGCCCCTGTACGCCGAAAAGCTTGCCAGCCCCGCCAGCAGTGCGCTGGTGGAGCAGCACCTTGCAGCGTGCCCCGCCTGCCGTGCAGAGCTGGAACAGATGGAAAAGCCGGTGCCGGTGCAGCCGGAACCCCAGCCGGATGCACCGCTGAAAAACATCCGCAGCAGCCTGAACCGCCGCCGTCTGCGCACCATGCTGTGCAGCTTTGCGGCAGCGCTGGCGCTGGCGGCGGTGTGCGGCTTTGGCTGGTACGGATACACCGCCTGCGACCGGGTATCCTTTTTTGATGCACGATTGCAGGCTTACTATCAGCAGGCGGAAAACGGTGCAAACGGTTGGGTGCTGGAGACCCGCGCCGAGGACGTATACCTGAAGCCGACCCATGCCGACTGGCACTACGAGGCCATCCGCTACCGCATCCCGTGGGTGCACGATGCCCTTGATAAAGTGCTGAAAAAGGACACAGACCTGCTCCGCAGCACCGGATGGATGCGCACTGACCACTCGGCGGTGGTGGATGCAGCGGACATGACGGTGGCGTTCAACGGTCAGGACGGTACATGGTATGCAGTGGGCAGCGAGCCTGCGGCATGGGATGAGGTCGAATGGCCGGAGTGATGCCTATGGACATTGAAACCATCTACCGGCTCTACTTCCGGGACGTCTGCCTGTTTTTGCAGGGGCTTACCCGCAGCGAAGCGCTGGCCGAGGAGCTGACGCAGGAGACCTTTTTCCGGGCACTGGACGGCCTGAAAGACTATGACGGCAAGCAGGATGTGCGGGCGTGGCTGTTCACGGTGGCGCGCAACGCCTACTACGACCACTGCCGCCGCGCAAAGTACGCCGCCCCGCTGGAAGATGCCGAAACAAAAGCCGCCGACAGCCCGGACATCGCGCAGCTGCTGGTGGACAAGGATGCCGCCTTTACGGTGCACCAGTGTCTGCACGCGCTGGAAGAGCCTTACAAGGAGGTTTTCAGCCTGCGGGTGTTCGGCGAGCTGCCCTTTGACCGCATCGGGGCGATCTTCGGCCACAATGCCGCATGGGCGCGGGTGACCTATTACCGCGCCAAGACCCGCATCCAGACCATGCTGGAACAGCGGAAATGATTGGGAATGCGCACCGCGCGAACCCTCTCAGTCACGCCTTACGGCGTGCCAGCTCCCCCGAAAGGGGGAGCTTTTTTGTGTGGCGGCAAGGTTTGCCTGTCCGGGAGTTACCCCTTCTGTGAAAAAAAAGTGGCTCAAAAACGCCCGCAGGCGTTTCTGAGCCACAGATTATAATAATATTTTTTCCCCGGGTCAGGCCTTCTCAGAGGGCTTGCTCAGGTCTACACTGCGGATGATCTTGCGCACCGGCAGGATGCTCTTGGCGTTCATGGACAATTCGTCCACGCCCATGCGCAGGAAGGTCTCGGTCAGGGCGGTGTCGGCACCCAGCTCACCGCAGATGCCTACCCAGATGCCGTGGCGGTGACCGGCTTCAATGGTCATCTTGATGGCGCGCAGCACGGCGGGGTGATGGGGGTTGAAGAAGGGCTCCAGCTTTGCGTTCTGGCGGTCCAGTGCACAGGTGTACTGGGTCAGGTCGTTGGTGCCGATGGAGAAGAAGTCGCACTCGGCGGCCAGCTCGTCCGCGATGAGCACGGCGGCGGGGGTCTCGATCATGGTGCCTACTTCAATGTTCTGCCCCATCTTTACGCCCTCGGCGGTCAGCTCGGCGCGGCACTCTTCCAGAACAGCCTTGGCGTCCTGCAGCTCCCGCAGGCTGGTGATCATGGGGAACATGATGCTCATGTTGCCGTAGGCGGAAGCACGCAGCAGCGCACGCAGCTGGGTCTTGAAGAAGTCCTTGCGGGTCAGACAGATGCGGATGGCGCGGTAGCCCAGTGCGGGGTTATCCTCGTGGTCCAGCTTCATATAATCCACGGTCTTGTCTGCGCCGATATCACAGGTACGCACCACCACCTTGCGGGGTGCAAGGCTTTCCACCACCTGCTTGTAAGCCTCGAACTGGTAGTCCTCGGTGGGGAAGTCCTTGCAGTTCAGGTAGACGAACTCGGTGCGGAACAGACCCACGCCGCCGGCGTCGTTCTGCTGCACAGCACCCACGTCGCCCATGCCGCCGATGTTGGCAAACACGTTGATGGTCTTGCCGTCCAGCGTGGTGTTGGGCTTGCCCTTCAGCTCCTGCAGCAGGGCCTGCTTTTTCTGGTCCTCCTGCTGGCGTTTTTTCAGGCTCTTGAGCAGGTCGGGGGTGGGGTCTACATACACACAGGCGTTGTAGCCGTCCACCACAGCCATCTTGCCGTCCCAGTCGTCCTGAATGTCCTTGCACTGGATCAGGGCGGGGATGTTCATGCTGCGTGCCAGAATGGCGGTGTGGCTGTTGGAGCTGCCCTCGCGGGTGATGAAGCCCAGCAGCAGGCTTTTATCCATGCGCACGGTCTCGGAGGGAGCCAGATCTTCGGCTACCAGAATGCTGGGCTCGGTGCCCTGCAGGGAAGCGTTGTCCACCCCCTGCAGAATGTCCAGCATGGCCTGCGCAATGTCCAGCACATCGGCGCTGCGGGCCTGCAGATACGGGTCGTCCATGGCAGAGAACACCGCAGCCTGATTGTTGCCGGCGGTCTTGACGGCGTACTCGGCGCACATCTTCTGCCCGTTGATGATCTCCTTGATGGCGTCCACAAAGTCGTCATCATCCAGCATCATGGCGTGGATGTTGAACACCTCGGCGATGTCCTCGCCGGCCTCTGCCAGTGCCTTTTCATACAGGGCGGTCTGCTGCTCAATGGCCTTCTGGCGGGCAGCTTCAAAACGCTCCAGCTCTGCGGCAGTATCTGCCACAGGGGCGGTGGAAATCGCGGTATCTTTTTTCTTGTAGATCTTCAGCTTGCCAATGGCGATGCCATTGAGCACGCTTTTGCCGGTGCCTACCTGCATAGCACTTTCTCCTTCCACTTACAGCCGGGCGTGCAGCGCCCGGCGTTTTGTCAAAAAAGCCCCCGCAGTTTCCCCGCGAGGGCTCGGCATTCAAGTCGCGGCTCAGACGTTCTCGCTCAGGAACTTCTGGATTGCCTCTGCGGCTGCTTCTTCATCATCGCCTTCGACCTTGATGGTCACGGTCTCGCCCTGCTTGACGCCCATGCCCATCAGAGCCATCAGCTTGCGCATATCGCAGCTCTTGCCGTCCTTCTCGAGGGTGGCGGTGCTTGCAAAGCCCTTCACGGTCTTGACCAGCAGGCCGGCGGGACGGGCATGGATGCCGCAGGCATCCTTAATAGTGTACTGAAATTCCTTCATAATCATTTTCTCCTTACTACTTGATCCCTCTGCCCGGGCTGCACATTCAGCCCCGGAACATGGCTTTGCCAACGGGAATCGGTATACTATTATTATAAACCCGTACCGTTTTTTTTGCACCGTTTCATATTGCCGATTTTTACAAGAATTTTTTGTTATATTTGAACATACGGATGCTACAAAAATCCGTGTTTTGTCTAATTTTTGTCGAATCGTTTGTAAAAACTAGGCAGTTTGTGCAACTGCCGGACAAGAGCTTAAAAAAGGTCGTTTTTTAAGCAATGCCGTCCCTATTCCACGGGATACCCTTCTGCGTCCAGCGGCAGCTCGGTGTAGGGGGCTGCCTGCGGGGCGGCTTCGGGTTCTGCCTCCGGTTCGCCGGAGGTCTGCTGCGCGGTGCTGTCGGTCAGCTGCTCGTCGTGCCGCTCGCCCCAGTCGCCGCTGTAATCCTCGCCGGAGACTTCCTCGGCGGGGGTCTCCTCGCTGAGCGCTGCGCTCTGGGCGTCTTTGATGCCGGTGACGGTGCCGGAGGGCTTCTCCAATAAATACGCCCCGATGGCCTTTTTCCGGTAGACCAGCAGCACGCCATACTGGCTCAGATCGCCCTTGCTGGCGGCGGGGATAAGAGCCGTCCACTTTTCGACGGTTTTTCCTTTGTAGCGGGCAAGGTCGAGCCCGCTCTGCTGCACCACGCCGTTGAAGGCCGAGAAGCTGTCGTCCCACTTGCGGGGGATCTTGACCTTATCCGCCGTGATGGACGCGCCGTCCACATCCAGCCCGTAGCCCGTGAACCACGTCTGGATATCCTGTGCGCTCTCGATCTTGTTCACGCTGGCCGAAACGCTGACTGTGCGGGTGCTGATGTACCGCCCCAGCAGGGCGCTGAATGCCACCAGCGCACAGCACATGGCCCCGATGCCGAATTTCTTCAAACTTGCTTTGTTCAGTGTGACCACAAACATGCCCATGCCTCCCACCCTTGTTTGGTTCTGGAAGCATTGTATGCGGGGCGGGCCAGCGATATGCGGAAAGCTTCTATACAAGGCCGCGCTTCTGTGCTAGAATGGGGTCAAATACAACAAACTGCAAAAGGCGGTGATCCCCAATGCCCCAAGCGCTGAAATCATCGAGACCCCAGCACCCGCTGCCGGAATACCCCCGCCCCGCGCTGCGGCGGGACAGCTTCGAGAGCCTGAACGGTGTGTGGCAGTACGCCATCACAAAATCGGCCAAGCTCCCGCCCCAGTGGGACGGCGATATCTTGGTGCCCTACTCCCCGGAGGCGAAAGCCTCCGGCGTGGGGCGGACGCTCCGGCCCGGCGAGTGGCTCCACTACCACCGCAGCTTTGCCCCGCCCGCGGGGGAGGGCGGCCGGGTGCTGCTCCACTTCGGGGCCGTGGATCACGCCTGCGCGGTGCAGGTCAACGGGCATCTGGTGGGCGGCCACCGGGGCGGCTACTGGCCCTTTACGTTCGACATCACCGATGCGCTGAACGCCGACCACAACCGCCTGTGGGTGGCTGTGCAGGACCCCACCGGCACCGGACACCAAGCGCGGGGCAAGCAGACGCTCAAGCCCGGCGGGATGTTCTACCCGGCCCAGAGCGGCATCTGGCAGACCGTCTGGCTGGAGCGGGTGCCGGACAACTACATCGAGACCCTGACCGTCACCCCGGACTACGATGCCCGCACCGTGACGGTCAAGGCCCACACGGCCCAGCCCGGCGGCGCGGCGAACCTCTGGGCCGTGGTGCGGGCGGGCGGCGTGACCATTGCCGAGGACTGGGGCAGCGACGAGGCCGGCCAAGACGGCGAGGTGACCCTGACCATCCCGGAGGAGCACTTCTTCCCGTGGAGCCCGGCCAGCCCCTTCCTCTACGACCTGACCGTGGGCACGACGCAGGGCGGCGAAGAGAGCTTCGACACGGTGCACAGCTATTTCGCGCTGCGGAAATGGAGCTGTGAGCCGGACAAGAAGGGCATCCTGCGCTTCTGCCTGAACGGGGAGCCTATTCTGCTGAACGGCTTGCTGGACCAAGGCTACTGGCCGGAAGGCCTCTACACTCCGCCCTCCGACGCGGCGGTGGTCCACGAATTGCAGACCGTGAAGGAGCTGGGCTTCAACCTCCTGCGCAAGCACGCGAAGATCGAACCCCAGCGCTGGTACTACCATTGCGATAAGCTGGGCCTCATCGTCTGGCAGGACATGGTGAACGGCGGCGAGCCCTACAAGCTCTGGTTCGTGACCTACCTGACCAACGTGTTCCAGCCCCTGCTGCGGCACCTGCCCGACGGCGCGGCCCTGCGGGGCCTTCTGAGCCGCCGGAGCGAGGCCAGCCGGGAAACATACCGCCGGGAGCTGGAAGCTACCGTGGAGGCTCTGCGGGGGCATCCCTGCATCGGCTGCTGGGTGCCCTTCAACGAAGGGTGGGGGCAGTTCGATGCCGGAAAAGCCGTGCAGGCCATCCGGACGCTGGACGGCACCCGTCTGGTGGACGAGGCCAGCGGCTGGTTCGACCAGGGCGGGGGCGATGTGCACTCACTGCACAATTATTTCTATCCGCTGCGCATCCGCCCGCAGAAGCGCACGGTGGCCCTCAGCGAATACGGCGGCATTGCCTGGCCCATGCCCGGCCACGAGCCGCCCCACAAGACCTACGGCTACGGCACGGCCAAAGACCGGCAGGAGCTGACTGCCCGCTACAAGAAGCTGCAGCTGAAAACTGTACTGCCCCAGCTGGAAAAAGGCCTTTCGGCGCTGGTGTACACCCAGCTCACCGATGTGGAGGACGAGGTGAATGGGCTGTTCACCTACGACCGTGCCGCCGTCAAGCCGGACGCCAACGCGGTGCGCTCGGTGAATGCGGCACTGGCCGCCGAGTTTGCAAGAGTGACAAATCCCGCGAAAAAATGAGCAAGATCCCCGGTGCAGGAAACAGAGAACTGCACCGGGGATTTTTTACCGGACAAGATTTTGTTTTTTGTTTACAAATGGTTGCTTGACATGGAAATATCCATTTTGTAATCTGAAAGGGTATTCAATTTACATGAAATGCCGCTGGAAACGCGGGCCGGTGCACCGGCTGCGTCTGCCAGCCTCCGGGGAAAGGAGCAACACACCATGGACTACCTGCAGAACGTGATGGGATATTTTGACCAGCAGCAGCCGCTGTGTGCGCAGCATGATAAGATCAGCAAGGATCTGTATCAGGAATATGGCGTCAAGGCCGGTCTGCGCGATGAGAACGGAAAGGGCGTGCTGGCGGGCCTGACCAACATTTCGGACATCCGCGCCTTTGAGTATGTGGACGGCGTCAAGCGCCCCGCCCACGGCCAGCTGCTCTACCGCGGCTACGACGTGAAAGACCTGATCCGCGGGTCGTCCGGCAGCCGCTTTGCCTTTGAGGAAGCGGGCTATCTGCTGCTGTTCGGTGAGCTGCCCACCCCGGAAAAGCTGGAAGAATTCTGCCGGGTGCTGGGCGAGTGCCGTACCATGCCCACCAATTTTACCCGTGACGTGATCATGAAGGCCCCCAGCCACGACATCATGAATTCCATGGCCCGCAGTGTGCTGACCCTGGCCTCCTACGACCCCAAGGCATCGGATCTGTCCATCCCCAACGTGCTGCGCCAGAGCATCCAGCTGGCCAGCATCTTCCCCATGCTGGCCGTGTATGCCTACCACGCCTACGACCACTACGAGAAGGACGGCAGCATGTACATCCATCGGCCCGACCCGCAGCTGTCCACCGCCGAGAATTTCCTGCGGATGCTGCGGCCGGACATGCAGTACACCCCGCTGGAAGCCCGTGTGCTGGATGTGGCACTGCTGCTGCACGCCGAGCACGGCGGCGGCAACAACTCCACC
>ENA-OPTA01002272-OPTA01002272.1-human-gut-metagenome-genome-assembly--contig:-NODE-2272-length-10466-cov-2.811065_pt1 | contig 10466 bp, 6 predicted proteins | sample MGYA00241813_ERZ501917 | MGnify/ENA primary metagenome ERZ501917 (study PRJEB25962, sample SAMEA2042408) | human gut metagenome | biome: human gut; feature: human-associated habitat; material: faeces...
AAGCGGCAGTACATATGTCATGCCGTTATATCAATGACCGTTTCCTTCCGGATAAAGCAATTGATGTGGTGGATGAAGCGTGCTCAAAAGTGAGCCTGCGTGGATTTAAAGTACCGGAAAATGTATACAAACTGGAAAAGACACAGACAGAACTGGCGAAAGAACTGGAAGATGCGATCAAGAGTGGCAATATGACAGAGGCCTCCATGCTTCACAAAGAACTGAATGAAGCAGAAGAAAAATTAGAACAGATTAAGAAACGTTTCCATAAGAGAAATGATGTAAAACATCTGGAAGTGACAGAAGAAGACATTGCAGAGGTCGTATCACAGTGGACCAAAATTCCGGTGAGCCGTCTGGCAGAGTCGGAAAGTGCGAAGTTAAATAAACTGGAACAGACATTGCATAAGCGTGTGATTGGTCAGGATGAAGCAGTAACAGCGGTTGCCAAATCTATCAAGCGTGGAAGAGTCGGCTTGAAAGATCCGAAGCGTCCGATCGGTTCGTTCCTGTTCTTAGGACCAACCGGAGTCGGTAAGACAGAACTTTCCAAAGCACTTGCGGAAGCACTCTTTGGAGATGAGAATTCCATGATCCGTGTTGATATGTCGGAATATATGGAGAAACACAGTGTGGCCAAGATGATCGGTTCGCCTCCGGGATATGTCGGACACGATGACGGCGGCCAGCTCAGTGAGCAGGTGAGAAGACATCCATATTCGGTTGTGTTATTTGACGAGATCGAAAAAGCACATCCGGATGTATTCAATATTCTTCTTCAGGTGTTAGATGACGGGCATATCACAGATTCACAGGGAAGAAAAGTAGATTTCCGCAATACGGTTATCATTATGACGTCCAATGCAGGTGCCAAGGCAATCATTGAACCGAAGAAGCTTGGATTTACCCAGCAGGAAGACCAGAAGGCGGATTACAAGCGTATGAAAGCAAATGTGATGGATGAAGTAAAGCAGTTATTCCGCCCAGAGTTCCTGAACCGTATTGATGAGATCATCGTATTCCATCCGCTGAATGAGGACAATATGAAGAAGATCGTAGGGCTGATGTGTAAAGAAGTTGTGCAGAGAGCAAAAGAGCAGCTTGAAATTATACTGGTTGTGCGTGATTCTGTGAAGAAGCATATCGTTGAGACCGGAAGTGACAAGAAGTATGGTGCAAGACCGCTGAGAAGGGCAGTACAGAGCCAGTTGGAAGACAAACTTGCGGAAGCACTTTTGAATGGTGAGATCAAACGTGGAGACCATGTGGAAGCCGGTATTTCTAAAAAGGAAATAAAATTTACAGTCAGAGAGATAAACAGCTAGCAAAAGAAGAAGTTTTATTATATAATAAGAAAAACGGTTCGGATGTGGAAAATTCACAGTCCACAAGTCGAAAGAGAAAGACCATTAGGAGGATTTGAACAATGACAGTAGTCAAAGAACTTATCAGAAGTGAATTAGACGGAACACTCAGTTTCGGTGATTACACTCTGGATACAAAGACAAAAAAGGATGGATTTGAATTTCAGGGAGATATATATAAAGTAAAGACATTTAAAGAGATTACAAAGCTTGAAAAGAATGGAATGTTCGTATATGAATCTGTTCCGGGAACTGCAGTAGAGCATTTTGAAGTATCAGAAGATGTGATCTCATTCAAGGTATCAGGGACAGGAGATGCACAGATCACACTGGAACTTGAACCGGATACAGACTATATCGTATATATGAATGATATGAATGTTGGTGATATGAAGACAAACTTAAGCGCAAAGCTTAGTGTAAGTGCGGAACTTGGAAAAGAAAGCGTTGAGATCAAGGTTGTAAGAAAGTAGGATAATGATTACAGCAAGAGTTGTTTGAAGTACATAGGTATTTAAGAAAAGTAAAAGAGTCTGCTTCGGCAGGCTCTTTCTTTACCGAAAGTATATAAACTGGGAACAGGCAAGAGAAGCAGTTGGTAATTTTTTAAGATAGATAAGGAGATGGAATATGGCGAAGGCAAAAAAGTCGGTTTTTTTCTGCCAGAATTGTGGGCATGAAGAATCAAAATGGCTGGGGCAGTGCCCAATGTGCAAGGAATGGAACTCTTTCGTGGAAGAGTGTGTGACAACGTCGAATACGGCAGCAGTTAAAGCGGCAAAAGAGATTCGTATTGTACCATTGTCAGAAGTAAAGACAGAGAATGAAGAGCGGGTGACAACCGAGATTAAAGAACTGGATCGTGTACTGGGAGGCGGAATTGTACCGGGTTCCCTGATTCTGGTAGGCGGTGATCCGGGAATCGGTAAGTCAACGCTGCTCCTGCAGGTGTGTCAGAAACTGGCAAAAAAAGAACGAAAGGTTTTGTACATATCAGGGGAAGAATCGCTTCGCCAGATTAAATTGCGTGCACAGAGGATGGGAAAATTTAATGATCATCTGCTTTTGCTTTGTGAGACTAATCTGGAACTGATCCGCAATGTGATTGAAAAGGAAAAACCAGATACCGTGATCATTGATTCGATTCAGACAATGTACAGTGAAGAAGTCGGTTCCGCACCGGGAAGTGTGTCGCAGGTCAGAGAGGCAACAAATACGCTGATGCAGCTTGCAAAAGGGCTTGGGATTTCGATTTTTATTGTCGGACATGTTACAAAAGAAGGAACTGTCGCCGGTCCAAGAGTATTGGAACATATGGTAGATACGGTTCTGTATTTTGAAGGAGACAGGCATGCATCTTACCGGATTCTTCGAGGAGTGAAAAATCGTTTTGGTTCGACGAATGAGATTGGTGTATTTGAGATGAAAGAGCAGGGACTCGTCGAAGTGGAGAATCCATCCAAAGTAATGCTTGATGGCAGACCGACGGATGCGTCAGGTTCCGTGGTTGTCTGTTCAATGGAGGGAACTAGACCACTGTTAATCGAGATTCAGGCATTAGTCTCTCCGACAAGTTTTAATATGCCAAGACGTACTACGGTTGGAATTGATTTTAACAGAGTAAATCTCTTACTGGCAGTTCTTGAGAAAAAGGCAGGAATGCAGCTTGGAGGCTGCGATGCCTATGTCAATCTTGCCGGAGGAATGAAACTTGGAGAACCGGCAATTGACCTTGGAATCATCTGTGCAGTTGTATCAAGTTATCGCAATCTTCCTGTTCATGAGGGAACATTGATTTTTGGTGAGGTAGGTCTTACTGGAGAAGTTCGTGGTGTCAGTCATGTAGAGCAGAGACTTGCCGAAGCGATTAAGATGGGATTTACCAGATGTATTATGCCAAAAACGAATGCCGAAGTACTTGGAGATAACATTTGTCAGAAGATTCAGGTAATTGGTGTATCTAATGTGAGAGAAGTCATTCAGGTGTTATGATTTTTTGCAATATTTATGAAAAAAGATAGAATCATTGAAAAGGTATTTCGTATATTTTAAGAGTGAGTTAAAAAAATAAAAAGTAATTTCCCGCAAATTGGAAAATATATCTTGTAAAAAGTATTTTTTTAATGTACGAGAATGCTCACGCAAATTAAGATAAAAGTTTTCTATGTAATGCAAAAAAATACAGGGAAGAATTGTAAACGTACGGAGGAACTTTATATTTTTAACTAAAAAGCCTACAATACGATAGGATTTAATCATTGCTTGTATTTTATCAGTATGCTATAATCTCCATATGCATATCTGTTTTAGAAGATGCAGTATAGAAAACGGAGGAATAGAAATGTTTAGTTTTGATTATGTGAAGGATTTTGATCCAGAAGTTGCAAAAGCAATGGAGGACGAGCTTGGAAGACAGAGAAATAATCTGGAGCTGATTGCCTCAGAAAATTTAGTATCCGAAGCAGTAATGGCAGCAATGGGAAGCCACCTTACAAATAAATACGCAGAAGGATATCCAGGAAAACGTTATTATGGTGGATGTCAGTATGTAGACGTTGTAGAGAATCTGGCAATCGAAAGAGCAAAAGAATTATTTGGCTGTGAATATGTTAATATTCAGCCTCATTCCGGCGCACAGGCAAACATGGCAGTATTTTTCGCAGTAATGAATCTGGGAGATACTTACATGGGAATGAACCTTGACCATGGCGGACATTTAACACACGGAAGTCCTGTAAATATGTCTGGTAAGAATTATCACTGCGTACCTTATGGTGTAAATGACGAAGGTGTTATCGACTATGATAAAGTAAGAGAAATCGCTTTAGAATGTCATCCAAAGATGATTATTGCCGGTGCAAGTGCATACGCAAGAAAGATTGACTTCAAGAGAATGCGTGAGATCGCAGATGAAGTTGGAGCAGTATTAATGGTAGATATGGCTCATATCGCAGGTTTAGTAGCTGCAGGTCTTCATGAGAGCCCAATCCCATACGCACACGTTACAACAACAACAACTCATAAGACACTTCGTGGACCAAGAGGTGGTATGATTTTATCAAGCGATGAAGTGAATAAGAAATATAACTTCAACAAAGCTATCTTCCCAGGAATCCAGGGTGGTCCTTTAATGCATGTAATCGCAGCGAAAGCTGTATGTTTAAAAGAAGCATTAACACCAGAATTTAAAGAATACCAGAAACAGATTGTAAAGAATGCTTCTGTATTAGCAGATGCATTAATCGAAAGAGGATTTGATATTGTATCTGGCGGAACAGATAACCATCTGATGCTTGTAGACCTTCGTAAGATGGGACTTACAGGAAAAGACATGGAAAAATTATTAGATTCCGTACATATCACATGTAACAAGAATACAGTACCTAATGACCCACAGTCTCCATTCGTAACAAGTGGTCTTCGTCTTGGAACACCTGCTGTTACATCTAGAGGATTAAAAGAAGACGATATGGTACAGATTGCAGAGGCAATTAAGCTTACGATCATCGACCATAAACTGGAAGAGGCAGAAGCAATCGTTAAGTCTCTTACAGAAAAATATCCAATCTATCAGGGGGATAAATTCTAATTGCCGCAGGCAAGGTAGACGTTCCCAAAGAAAGAAAAGACCCTATATCAGTGACTCTATCACTGATATAGGGTCTTTTCTTTCTTTGAGAGCTGACTTTGGATGTTGGAACAAAGTTAGAATTTATTCTATGCCTTCAGTATTCTTCATATGATTTTGATTCCAAAATACGCATTTGGCGAGGATGTGCATATTAAGTAAATGTATCTTCTGATGCAGTGGCATACAGATGAAAAGTACAGATAGCCCCTAATCATTATGCTATGTGTCATAAATGATTGAAAATAAGTGGAAATTGTTAAAGAAAAACATTTTATATAGAAAATTGATCCAATATATGCTATCATAAATATGCTTGTAAAAAACAAGAATTAATGAAAGTATTACATAAAGTTATGAATAAATATTTATAATTCGAAGGGGTAATCAAAATGGAAGCATGGAATATAAGTTATATATATACCGTTATTTTTATGATGCTGATTAATAATATTCTGGTATATGTGCTTAGCAGGACACCGGGATTTGGCAAATCAGAAAGGTGGATTCTGCAATTGCTGATTGCCGTCTGTGTCTGTGATTTATCGGATGTGTTTGGAATACTATTTAAGCAGACTGCAGGGAGGAATGTCCTGTTTATATTAGATGCGGCTTTTATCTTTTCTGTAGCCTCTATATCGTTGTTTTTCCTTTGCTATAGCGAAAATATATATGGCTCGAATATGTTTAAAAAGCGTATACCTTTGATTACGATACATATACCAATTGATGTACTTTGTATAATAATAGTGGCATCTTATCGGACAGAATGGATTTATAAGTATCCACAGATTTTGATGATAGCTAATATTTATAATGCATATTCTGTTTTGCTTAGTTTGTGGAGAATTCATAAAGAAAAAAATGCAGAAAAAAGGAAGGTTTTATGGCAGCCAGTTTTTTACATTGTTCCATTTTTTATTGGGATTTTCCTGCAGTGTTTCTTTAATACAATGCCGTGGGCCAATACTTCTCTTACAATAACGATTTTGCTGATTTTTGTTAATAATCAGCAGCGTCTGTTGCAAAAAAAGACACAGGATGCAGAGGCAGCGGTACGGGCAAAATCGGAGTTTTTATCCCATATGTCTCACGATATACGAACTCCAATTAACGGCATGATGGGAATGCTTGATATTGCACAGGCACATCTTAATAATCCGGAAAAAATGGATTTATGCCTTTCAAAGATGCGTGGGGCAGCCGATCAGCTTTTGTCTCTGATTAATGATGTTCTTGACATGTCAAAAATTGAGACGGGAAGTATTCAGCTTGTGGAAGAGCCGTTTGATATGATAAGACTTTTGAATGGTACGCTGGCAGTTCAGGAGATTATTGCTTCCGAAAAGAGTCTTACGATCGAGCAGGATATAGAAGGAGCGATAGAGCATCCATGCGTCTGTGGCAGTCCGAACTATGTTCGTTCTATTTTAGTAAATATTATAAGTAATGCGATTAAGTATACAAATCCGGGGGGAGATATTTTTGTTTCGGCAAGAGAGTTATCCTGTGATGGAGAATATGTAAAGTTTGAATTTATTGTTTCGGATACAGGAATTGGAATGAGTGAGGAATTCGCAGAACATATTTTTGAGCCATTTACACAGGAACATGCGGAGAATCGCTCTAGTTATCAGGGGACAGGGCTTGGTATGTCTATTGTTAAGAATCTTATTAATAAGATGAAAGGAACCATTACCCTTGAGACAAAGCAGGGAGAGGGAAGTACTTTTACGATCACACTTCCTGTAAAGCTTGATACGGTCTGTTTCGAAGAAACAGAGACAGAAGAGGAAGAAACTTCTATAGAGGGAATGAAGATATTGCTTGTAGAAGATAATGACTTAAATCTTGAAGTGGCACAGTATATTCTTGAAGATGCAGGAGCAGAAATTATAGTTGCCAGGAACGGTTTAGAGTCGGTAGAACTTTTTGAGCAGTCAGAAAGTGATAGTTTTGATGTGATTTTGATGGATGTTATGATGCCGGTTATGGATGGACTTACAGCAACGAAGAGGATTCGAAAGCTGAAAAGAAAGGATGCCAGAACGGTTCCAGTCATTGCTATGACTGCCAATGTATTTAACGAGGATATTATTGCTGCCAAGGAGGCTGGAATGAATGAACACATTGCAAAGCCATTAGACTTTGACAAGCTGATACATACCCTCGCAAAATATTTTTTAAAAATGGATAAAAAATTAATATCCTAATTCTTCTCCTACCATGATAACATGAATTCTATCAGGATAACGTGACATTCTTGTTGTAACGAAAAGGTCACAGATTGAGGATGCAGACATACATTCTCCGCAGATGCCTGTCTTGCTGCATGGATTAGTAAGTCCAAGACGTACACAGTTTGGCGGGCAGGCATCCTGACGGATTCGTTTGTAAGCGGCATCTACAGAAGGAACTAACTTATTCATACCAGTAATAATTACCACATGCTTTGGACCGTAGCAAAGTGCACTGACACGGTTTCCGTTCCCATCAATGTTGACAAGCTGTCCGTCGATGGTAAATGCATTCGTACTCATAAGATAATAATCAGACAGAATTGCCTTTGCGTGAATCTGTCTTTTTTCATCTTCTGTTTTTGCAATACTGCGGTCAATAAAGGTGTAATCTTCAGAATGGTTCTTTATGTAATCGAGCAGACCCACTTCTCCTAAAGTAGCTGAGCCTCCACTTGCAATGACAGAACCCTTTTCAATAATGGATAAAGCTTTTGTTAAAGCTTCCTCTTTTGTAGAACAGTAATAAGCATTAAAGTGTCTGCGCTCCATCTGTTTGATTACATGCTCGGCCTGAATAGCCCATGCTTCCTGCTTTGGTGTCATAGTAAGTAATCCTCCTTTTTGTATACGTTTTTGAGTATATTGTGAGATTATTTGTAGTAATTTTCAGCGATGCAGATTAGATTAAATGTAGATTATCAGTAAAAATACTTGCTGTATAACTGAAAATTACTATAGTTATTGAAAATAGTATATCATTTTTTTGAAAATGAGAAAAGAGAAGAATTTCCGCCAGAGTATTTTTCAAACACGCTCTAAGGTTCACAGAATAAAAAAATTATGTTATAGTAGTTTGCGTTACATAAATACATCCAGAAAGAAGGGAATTCAATGAAAAAGTTAATTATAGCGGAGAAACCGTCTGTGGCAAAAAATATTGCAGATGCCACCGCTTCTTCCCGGAAAAATGGATATTTTGAAGGCGAATATTATGTAATTACCTGGGCATTTGGTCATCTTTTGCAGCTCTATGATGCAAGAGATTATGACCCGGAGATGCGAAGCTGGAAGATTGAGAAGTTTCCCTATATTCCGGAAAAGTTTTTATATAAGATAAAGTCTGATGGAAAGAATAAAGATAAACCGGATAGTGGTGTTGTCCAGCAGATGGATATTATAAAAAGCCTGATGGAAAGATCGGATGTAGAGGGAATTATTTCTGCAACGGATGATGACAGAGAAGGGCAGATCATCGCAGATGAAATTATTAATTACATTTCCCCACAAAAGCCGGTAGAACGAATCTTATTAAATGAGTGGACAGCAGAGGAAGTAAACAGAGGGTTACAGAATTTAAAGCCAAATGAAGAAATGAAATCATTGCAGGACGCAGGTTTTGGCAGGCAGATTGCAGACTGGCTTATTGGAATCAACCTTACTTCAGTTGCTACCTTGAAATACCGTAACCAGAAAAATATCCGTCTGTTGAATGTTGGAAGAGTGCTGATGCCGACACTTAAGATAATCTATGACAGGGATAAAGAAATTGCGGACTTTAAAGTGACAAAATATTATAAATTAAAGGGCATTTTTCAGACGGAAGACAAAAAGAAGTTCGACAGTATTTATTATATAAAAGCTGGGGAAAAGTTCGATAATCCCGAAGAATTAAAAGAGATTCAGGAAAAGATTAAAGATAAAAATGGTGAAGTTGTTTCCAAAAAGATAACAAATAAGAAAGAGTACCCTCCCTATCTTTTTAATCTGTCAGGTCTTCAGGGCTATATAACTTCAAAATATAAAGGGTGGACTTCTGACAGGGTATTAAAGACGGCACAGCAATTGTATGAGAAAAAGTTTATTACTTATCCAAGAACGGCGAGTGTTGTCCTTGACGAAAGCCTCAAGGAAAAAACAGCTAAGGTTCTGAATATCCATAAAAAAAGCTGCCCTTATGAAGAAATGATACAGTTTAAAAGTACAAAGCGTATTTTTGACAGTAAAAAAGTAGAAAGTCACTCAGCGATTATTCCAACCTACATGCAGCCAGGAAGCTTAAATGAGTCAGAACGAATTGTATATGAAGCTGTGAAAAACAGATTTTTAGCACAATTTATGCCAATCGCAGTTGCAGAAGATACAGTACTTCACATAAAAATGCAGAATACAGATATTCCGGGAGAGTTTGTCGCAAAAGGAAAGGTACAGCTTGAAGCAGGCTGGAAATTAATCGAAGGTATTGATGCCAAAGAAACAATTCTTCCAGCAGTGAAAAAGGGAGATGTTCTGCCTCTTATAAAGTCAGAAATTAACGAAGTAGAGCGAAAACCACCAAAACCACATACGGAAAAGACACTTCTTAAAGTTATGGAAACCTGCGGGAAGAAATATGAGGAAAAAGAAGAAGAACAGATGATGATGGCCATTTTGAGTGGATTTAGTATCGGTACACCGGCAACCCGTGCGGAAACCATTAAAAAGTTAAAAGATGCGGGATATATTAAGGCAAAGGGCAAGAGCTTAAGCTGTACAGATTTAGGAAAAATACTTGTAGAAACATTTCCGGCAAGAGAACTTTTTGATCTGGAATATACAGGCCGTCTGGAAAAAACATTGTCAGATATTGAGCGAAAGAAATTTACAAAAGACGATTTTCTCGCAATGATAGAGCAGTTTGTCATTGAATCTGTTGACAAAATAAAGAATGATAAAGTATTCGGCGGGCCTGTTACATTAGAACCTTTGCACACGGAACCTGCCGGTATCTGTCCGGAATGTGGGGCTCCAGTTGTAGAGACAGCAAGGGCATTTGGCTGTTCAGGATGGAAAAAAGGCTGCAAGTTTGCCATCTGGAAAGATGACCGTTTTATTACCTCTCTTGGAAAAAAAGTATCTTACGAGATGGTAAAGATTTTGCTAGAGCATGGAAAGGTAGGCTTCAGAGGCTGCGTAAGTAAACGTGGCAATAAGTTCTCAGCTTATTTTTACTATGAAAAAGATGAAAAGACTGGAAGGTATAACTGGAGGCTTGAATTTATAGATACAAATCCTCCACAGGCTTGAATTTATCCTCTTACAGCAAGAAGACTCCGACCTCTAAGGTGGGAGATTGGGAGATAAATTGCGTCTGCTACCTACTTGATAGAGCATCCTAAATATAGTATAGTATCATTAGTCGCATAATAAAAAATTGAGATACAATAAATTGAGATAATAACGCACATTTAGTATTCT
>ENA-OPTA01002275-OPTA01002275.1-human-gut-metagenome-genome-assembly--contig:-NODE-2275-length-10456-cov-3.455341_pt1 | contig 10456 bp, 9 predicted proteins | sample MGYA00241813_ERZ501917 | MGnify/ENA primary metagenome ERZ501917 (study PRJEB25962, sample SAMEA2042408) | human gut metagenome | biome: human gut; feature: human-associated habitat; material: faeces...
CTCTACATAAACAGAGCAAAGATAGATGATCCTACAACCGTCAATGCATCAGGTTATAGTGGGCGTGTCTTACGCTGTGCTTGGAAGACGTAAGAAAATGCTGTATACAACAAGAAGCGGAAAGTTGATACATAAGAAAAGTATAATATATTGTATTGCAGCGACAGTGATTATTTTCTTTGCAGCTGATATTATTACCAATATATTTTCTGAATATATGTATGGTTCTATTTCGGGCATAGAGCAGACTATCTATAAGACATCAAAGAGAATATCAGGCAAGGGTTCTGATGTTAAGATTAATGGGGAGATAAGTTCAGGCAATAATTACCAGTCTGGAATTACCCAGATGACAGTTACGGTAAGTAAAATGCCAACAGAGGATTTATATCTTTACGGTTTCAGAGGTGGCGAATATAAGGGCGGAAGCTGGGATTCAACTGATGATGATACTATATGTAAGAATATAGACAGAACTGAATTTAAGAAAGAAACGATATCACAGCCTGTTTACGCATCAACATATTTTAAAAAGATGTATTATTATATTAATATATATATGAGGAACAGCGGAATTGTTGCGACCTCTAACAATAATAAAATAAACAGAAAATTAGATGTTAAATATGTTAATGATAATTATAAACAGACAATAGAGCCTTATTACAATAGTGGTTCTAAGAATTTCAGCAAAGGTGATGACGGAAAGAAAACATACAATATTGAATATATTGAACAGGCAGATATGCAGTCTGAATGGAGAGAGAAGAGTAATGAAAAATATAATACAACAGTTCGGGATTATAAAAATGTACAGCAGTTGTATAAGGCAGCTATGACTCCAATCTATTCTGCTGTATCCAAAAGTTTGGTTCCAAGGCTGACTTCATATGTTCAGGCTAATCCATTAACATCACTAAGGGATAAGACTACATTTATTATGTATACACTGCTAAGCAATACAAGATATACAAGAACTCCGGGGGTAATGTTGGGATCATCAGATATTGCGGAGGATTTTCTGTTTAATGCACAGAGGGGTTACTGCGTTCATTATGCAACGGTGGCTACAATTATGTACAGGCTGTACGGAGTTCCAGCAAGATATGTATGTGGTTACAGATTAAGTGCCGAGGACTTCAAGGAAACTGATCAGTCAACTTATGTTGCAGAGGTTTCTGATAAAAAAATGCACGCGTGGACGGAAATATTTATTGATAATTATGGCTGGGTTCCTGTAGATGTTACGCCAGCAAGTGATGGAAGCTGTGCAGTTTCATATCCGGGTTATGATATTAATACATTTAACAATGTTATGAGTGAACACGGCTGGACACTCGATAAAGCGAGCATTAGCGGTGATAGCAGTGAAGATGTAACTTATGTAAGTACAAGAAGCGGAGCTGTTAAGGTGGCATTAAAAAAAGGCTTTAAAGTGGCTGTAGTGGTTGTTAAATATATAGCAATACTGACTCTTGTTATATTAATTGTCTTGATGCCATTATGGATTAAGTTATACAGGGTAAGCAGGCTCAGGAAAATTCAGTCTTTAAGTTCGTGTGATATATATGAAAGATTAATGGAAATGCTGCATTTTGCGGGAGATTTCACCGGATATAACGGGACAGAGGAAGATTTTGCTTATAAGCTTTCGGCACGTTATGGCAATATTACATACGAAGAAGCAAAAAATGTATACGATAGTATTATGTATATACGTTTTGCTGATACAGATAAAGGCAGGTCATATTATAAGAAGAATGTATTGGTCTTATACAGAAAAGCGGCGGAAGAAATTTATAAGGAATTAAAGAAGAAAAAAAGAATAGTATTCAAATATATACATTGTTATATCTGACTTTAATATTGACGAATAATTTCTTTCGCATTATTATATGTTATATATAACAATGGAGGAAAAATATATGACGCTAGCTCTTATAACAGCAAAACAGGTTATTGTATTATTTATATTAATATTTTCTGGATTTATATGTGTTAAGACAGGTGCAGTAAAGATAGAGGGAAGGAAAGCATTTTCTGATCTTCTGGTATATTTTGTTGTGCCTTGTATGATAATTAATTCTTATCTGACAGAATTTGATGACAATATTTTTAAGAATATATTGTACGCATTGGGATTAAGCATACTGCTTTTAGTTGTTGGATTTGCCATAACATTTTTATTATCTTTTAAGTTAAAGGGAGATAATGTGCCTATCGTAAGATTTGGCTGTATGTTTTCTAATGCAGCATATATGGGATTTCCTCTGATACAGGCTCTATTTGGAAGTGAGGGACTTATATATGCAAGTGCATTTGTGACAGCATTCAATATTTTTTTATGGACACTTGGATATTCAATTGTAAGCAGAACCTTTGATTTAAAAGCAATTGTTAAAAAGATATTCACAACACCAGCTATAATATCAGTGTTTATTGGACTTTTAATATTTATTGCAGGAATTCCGCTTCCAGATATTATAAGTCAGCCAATAAGTTATGCGGCGGCTATTAACACGCCATTATCTATGTTTATTACAGGTATGATAATTGCGGCAAGCCCAATAAAGAATATGTTTAATAATAAGCTTGTATATTTTGCAATTATTGTCAGAATGTTCATTATACCTGTAGTGTGCATAGCTATTTTTAAAATATTTAATATCAGCGGAATGGTTGCTGATGTTGTAATTATTCTTGAGGCGTGTCCTTGTGCATCAATATCTTCTGTATTTGCGGTGCAATTCGGATATGATGAGGATGTTGCGGCGGCTATGGTGGTGCTTACTACATTTATAAGCATAATAACACTGCCGGCGGTGGCACTTATTATAACTACATTAATATAATGATACCAGGGGCAAAAGGATTAAAACTATGTGAGTTTGCTCATATTTTGGGGCTTTTGCCACAACATCATATAATTAATATGTGTTAAATTTTAATTAAACATTGTATTAACTTGGGGATAGCCATTTATTTTTTGTTAAATGTATGCTATTATACACAAGTATTTTATGATTATGAGAGTATAATAGAGGTTATTTATGAAGATACTATTTGTTTCGCTTGGCTGCGATAAGAATCTTGTTGATACTGAGAATATGCTTGGTATCTTAAAGAATAAGGGATTTGAGTTCACTGATGATGAATGGGAAGCTGATATTATAGCAATTAATACCTGCTGTTTTATAGGCGATGCCAAGCAGGAAAGTATTAATACAATACTTGAGATGGCAGAACATAAGAAAGATGCCAGATGTAAGGTGCTTGTAGTTGCAGGCTGTCTTGCACACAGATATCAGGATGAGATTATTAAGGAAATTCCGGAAGTAGATGCATTTGTTGGAACATCTTCTTATGATAAGATTGCTGATATGATTAATTCTGTACTTGAAGAAAAGGGCATATCTAATTTTGTTGAAGATGCGAACAGAATGCCAATGGTTGAAGCTGATAGAATTGTGACAACCCCGGGTTATTATGAGTATTTAAAGATTGCAGAGGGTTGTGATAAGCACTGTACTTACTGTGTAATACCTAAGGTAAGGGGAAGCTTTAGAAGCTTTCCTATTGAGTATCTTGTTAACCAGACTAAGAAGCTCGTTGAGGGCGGTGTTAAAGAGATTATACTTGTTGCACAGGAAACAACTCTTTATGGAGTTGATTTATATGGAAAGAAGTCGCTTCCTAAGCTTTTACATAATCTTGGCTTAATAGAAGGACTTGAATGGATAAGAATTCTTTACTGTTATCCGGAAGAGATTAATGATGAGCTTATAGAAGCTATTAAAAATGAGCCAAAGGTCTGTCATTATCTTGATATGCCTATACAGCACGCAAGCGACAATATTCTTAAGCGTATGGGTAGAAGAACTTCAAAGCAGGAGCTTACAGATATTGTTGCAAAGCTTAGAAGGGAGATTCCTGATATTGCCTTAAGAACTACACTTATTACAGGCTTTCCTGGTGAGACAGATGTGGATCACGAGGAAGTTATGCAGTTCATAGATGAGTGTGAGTTTGACAGATTAGGTGTATTTACATATTCAAGAGAAGAGGATACTGTAGCCGCACAGATGCCTGACCAGATTGATGAAGAGATTAAGGAAAAATACAGAGATGAGTTAATGCAGTTACAGCAGGAAATATCAGCAGACAGGTCAGCCGCTATGATTGGACGAATTGTGAGAGTTATGATTGAAGGCTTTATACCAGAAGATAATACATATGTTGGACGTTCATACAAAGATGCACCTAATGTTGATGGTCTTGTATTTGTTGAATGTGACAGAGAGCTTATGTCAGGTGATTTCATTGATGTTAAGATTACAGGCTCAACCGAATATGATCTTATTGGAACTATTGTTGAATAATTAACATCACAGATATTAATATGCACAATGCAGTAAGATTATATGCAGAAGTGTAGGAATGGAGAGTATTATGAATTTACCTAACAAATTAACAATTTTAAGAATGATTATGATTCCTGTATTTCTTGTTGTATTATATATACCGGGATTGGGAATGGCTGGAAATATAGCAGCTGCGGCAATATTTATACTTGCAAGCATTACAGATTTTCTTGATGGAAAGATTGCAAGAAAGTATAACCTTGTAACTAACTTTGGAAAGTTTATGGATCCACTTGCTGATAAGCTTTTAGTGTGTTCAGCACTTATTGCACTTGTTGATTTTGATAAAGTTGCTGCCTGGATTGTAATAATTATTATTGCAAGAGAATTTATAATAAGTGGTTTCAGGCTTATCGCGGCTGATAATGGTGTTGTTATTGCAGCAAGCTACTGGGGCAAGTTTAAGACAACTTTCCAGATGATAATGATAATTCTTCTTATATTAGACCTGAATTATCCATTTAGCGGGGTTGTTAATATGGTAGTCACATATATTGCCCTTATACTTACGGTTGTTTCACTTATTGATTATATTGTAAAGAATTATAAAATCTTTATAGAGGGTTCTAATAACTAGTTGATATTGATAAGCTGTTTTATGAAAAATTGATAAAGACAGATTAATTAATAAACTGAGGTGATTGTTAATTGCTGATTGATATGGAATAGCTATTCGATGTTTTTATGTGTTAAATGTTTATGTTTAATATTTGCAGATGATGGTTCGGGTGTATTGTGCATCCGAACCATTGTTGAATTATGAAGGGATTAATAAAAGGAGTCGAAACGAAATATGAAATTAGAGGAAGAAGTTGTTAAGAAATTAAAAGAGTGCAACTGCCTGCTGACAACTGCTGAGTCCTGCACAGGCGGTATGGTTGCATCTTCAATTGTAAATGTAAGCGGTGCATCAGAAATATTTCACGAAGGCTATATTACTTATTGCGATGAAGCTAAGCACAAAATACTTGGTGTCAGCAATGATACACTGCAACGATATAAAGCGGTGAGCAGTAATACAGCCTGTGAAATGGCAGACGGAGCATTAAAAGCCGCCAATGCGGATATAGCTGTATCAGTGACAGGCGTTGCAGGTCCGTCTATGGAAGACGATAAACCTGTAGGTCTTGTATATATTGGAATAGCACATAATTGCAGGAGCTATGCTAAAGAATTCAACTTTACAGGTGACAGGGAGACTGTACGTAAAAAAGCCTGTGAGGAAGCTCTGAATATGATACTGGAAGAATTGTCGCAGGTATAGGCTTGCAGGATATGATTGAAGTATAATTTGATATTATATTTAATATGATTTGAAGTACGATTTAAGATTATATTTAATATGATTTGAAGTGCGATTTAAAATAATATTTAATCTGTAATTTGAAATGATATAAATGTTATTATATCAATGAAAATATATTGATAAAATACTATTTATATCTTTACATAAAGGACGATATATGATAGGATATATGTATCCAATATGTTACATAGTAATAATAATTAAGACTTGGTCTAAGACTGCAATTATAATTTGAATTAGGTTGAATTGATTTGGATTAAGCTGAATTAGGTTGTAATTAGATTTTAAGTTAAGTTGACATTATATAATTGGCCTGGATTATGATTAACGTTTTGCAACGCTGTAATGTACTGGCTGGTATAGATTTCAGGTGAATATATACAGTGTTTAATTAAATTTACTATTTTTACAGAATGAATGTTCGAAAAGCTATTGACAAATGACACAGTATATAATATTATCATTAAAGACGAACGAATGTTCATTGATATGGAGGTATTTATAATTGGTTAATAATGAAGATAAGATGAAAGCACTTGATGCTGCGATTTCTAATATTGAGAAACAGTTTGGTAAGGGTTCTGTAATGAAGCTTGGTGATTCAGCTACTAATATGAATGTTGAATGTATTCCGACAGGTTCATTAAGCCTTGATATAGCACTTGGTTTAGGTGGAGTGCCTAAGGGAAGAGTTGTTGAGATATATGGTCCTGAATCATCAGGTAAGACAACAGTAGCACTTCATATGGTTGCAGAAGTTCAGAAGCGTGGCGGTATAGCTGGATTTATAGATGCAGAGCACGCACTTGACCCTGTATATGCTAAGAATATAGGTGTAGATATTGATAATTTATATATATCACAGCCCGACAGTGGTGAGCAGGCACTTGAGATATGTGAGACAATGGTAAGATCTGGTGCTATTGATATCGTTATTGTCGATTCAGTAGCTGCACTTGTACCTAAGGCTGAGATTGATGGTGATATGGGTGATTCACATGTAGGTTTACAGGCAAGACTTATGTCACAGGCTTTAAGAAAGCTTACTCCTGTTGTAAGCAAGAATAATTGTGTTGTTATATTTATCAACCAGTTAAGAGAGAAAGTTGGAGTTATGTTCGGTAACCCAGAGACAACCACAGGTGGACGTGCACTTAAGTTCTATGCGTCTGTAAGACTAGATGTCCGTAAGATAGAGACATTAAAGTCTGGTGGAGAAGTTATTGGTAACCGTACAAGGGTTAAGATAGTTAAGAACAAGGTTGCACCTCCATTCAGGGAAGCGGAATTTGATATAATGTTTGGTAAAGGAATATCAACAGAGGGCGATTTAATTGATTTAGCTTCTAATGTGGGAATTGTACAGAAGAGTGGAGCTTGGTTTTCATATAATGGAGAGAAGATTGGACAGGGTAGAGAGAATGCTAAGCAGTTTCTTCTTAACAATCCGGAATTAAAGGATGAGATAGATAAGAAAGTTCGTGCCCATTATGGAATAGGTGAAGAAGCTGATACGGCAGAAGCAGAAGATACTAAAGCTAAGTCTAAGAAAAAGACTGGCGAGAAAGAGGCGGAAGAAGTAAATGTATAATGATGAAGTTTCTTCAGATATACAATATTTAGTCACTTCGATTGTCGATGTTAATAAACAACGCAGGAGAGTATTTGTTAATTACGAACCTGCGTTCGTTTTATATAACTCAGAGATAAGAAAGTATCAGATTAAAGTGGACAGTGTTATTATGTCCGATATTTACAATGAGATAATAACTATACTTACTAAAAGAGCTAAGATAAGGGCGATGGCTCTGCTTAAGAGCCACGATTATACAGAAGGCAGACTAAGGGAGAAGCTACAGGCTAATGGTTATCCTAAGTGCTGTATTGATGAGACTGTAGCATATATATATTCATATGGTTATATTGATGACAGAAGATTTGCTGATAATTATATAATATCGAGGTCATCTTCTAAATCAAGGCGTGTGATTGAGACATCTTTGTTAAAGCTTGGTGTTTCTGCTGATATTATTAAAGAAGCCTGTGATGAATTTTATTGTGAGGAAGATGATTATGCAAAGGAGATTAATGTAATAATCGGACATATCAATAAAAAGATTAATTCAATTGATATTAAAGATTATAATCAATTACAGAAATTAAAAGCTTCACTTTACAGAAAGGGCTTTAGGCTTGATGATATCAATAAAGCACTTGATATGGTATATGATACTAATGAGTATTAATAGGCCGGATAATTATATGCAAGATAATGACAAGTTAGGTTGATGTAACCTTGACATAATGCCGTTTAGAGTATAATATTAGTATGTTGTATTTTTTGTACAATGAAAACTTAATAAGGAGGTGCTCCTGTGTCATTTATTCCGGCAGTTGTCACATTTTTTGTTACACTTGTGATAGTCGCACCTATTACCTGGGTTGTATCTAGTAAAGCCATCAATAAAAGCAATGATGAAAAGATTGGCAATGCGAACGAAAGAGCCAGAGAAATAATAGATGAAGCGTTGAAAGCGGCTGAGACTAAGAAGAAAGAGGCACTCTTAGAAGTTAAAGAAGAATCTTTAAAGACTAAGAATGAGCTTGAGAAAGAGACTAAGGAAAGACGTGCAGAAATTCAGAAGTACGAGAAGAGAGTCCTTTCTAAAGAAGAAACTCTTGACAGAAAGATTGAAGCAGTAGAGAAGCGTGACTTAGGTATTACCAGAAAAGAAGAAGAACTTGGTAAACAAAGACAGAAGGTTGACGAACTTGAAAAGAAAAGACAGCAGGAACTTGAAAGAATCTCTGGATTAACCTCCGAACAGGCAAAAGAATATCTATTAAAAACTGTTGAAGATGAAGTTAAACATGATACTGCTGTAATGGTTAAGACATTAGAAAGCAGGGCAAAAGAGGAAGCAGATAAAAAGGCAAAGGAATTAGTGGTTAATGCAATTCAAAGATGTGCCGCTGACCACGTTGCCGAGACAACTATATCAGTTGTACAGCTTCCTAATGATGAAATGAAAGGCCGCATTATTGGTAGAGAGGGTCGTAATATAAGAACTCTTGAAACACTTACTGGTGTAGAACTTATAATTGATGATACACCTGAGGCTGTAGTTTTATCAGGCTTTGATCCAATTAGAAGGGAGATTGCAAGAATCGCTCTTGAGAAGCTTATTCTTGATGGAAGGATTCATCCAGCAAGAATTGAGGAGATGGTTGAAAAAGCCCAGAAAGAAGTTGAAACATTAATTAAAGAAGAAGGTGAAGCTGCAACCCTTGAGGTTGGTGTCCATGGAATTCATCCTGAATTGGTTCGCTTACTTGGTAAGTTAAGATACAGAACCAGTTATGGTCAGAATGTATTAAAACATTCAATTGAAGTAGCTCAGATTACAGGATTGTTAGCCAGCGAATTAGGTCTTGATGTAAAGATGGCAAAGAGAGCTGGTTTATTACATGATATAGGTAAAGCTATTGACCATGAAGTTGAAGGTCCACATGTTACTATCGGTGCAGATTTAGCGAAAAAATATCGTGAATCTGCTGATGTTGTAAATGCTATAGCTGCTCATCATGGTGATGAAGAAGCAAAAACTGTGGAAGCTGTACTCGTTGCAGCAGCTGATGCTGTATCAGCCGCACGTCCAGGTGCTAGACGTGAAAGTTTAGAATCTTATTTGAAACGTTTAAAACGTCTTGAAGAAATAGCAGAATCCTTTGAAGGTGTTGACCGTTCATTTGCTATTCAAGCAGGTAGAGAAATTCGCATTATGGTTAAACCAGAAAAAATGGATGATATCTCAACTGTTGCTTTGGCTCATGATATCACTAAGAAAATTGAAGCTGAACTTGAATATCCAGGACAGATAAAAGTAACTGTAATTAGAGAAACTCGTGTAGTTGATTATGCAAAATAAAGATAATAATTTCTTTTGACATAAAGTAGAAGCAGGAAAGTAGTTATTAATATTGATAACTACTTTTTTTGCATTAAATCTCTTTTTGGATAAATTGAATAGATATAAAATGAGTTTGTGATTAATATTATTTGATTTTGCAGTGAGGTTACAATAATGCAAATTACTAAAACTAAAGATGAGAAAAAACCTAATATGGATTGTGTTAATTTATTGACATCAGTATTAATTTATTATCCAGAGATTAGCAAAATATCTATAGAACCAGATGAAAAAATATATATAAATTATATTATCCAAAAGATATTGACTGATGAAGAAATAGAAAAAACACGAACTTTATTAGAAGAATGTTTAAAGTCCTATTATTATTTAGAAAAAACGCAAGTGGAATGTGATGAAGTAAAAGTAAATATAGAAGAAAAAGCTACTTTTATAACGATAAAAAGAGATATGAAAACTTTTTCTCATGGAGAACTTCGTTTGATAAATACGTTAATTAATGAAGAATTTGGCGAATTACTGATTATGGATACTGATAAAATTCCTATGATAGATAGTACAATGTTAGCGCAAATGGATTTAATAGATACGATGTTTGCGAGTTTGAAAATTAATCCAGTAGTAGAAAAAATGATAGGTATTCGCGAAGCTGGTAGAGTCATTGTGTTTAATAAATAATTAATAGATTTTGTGAAGAATAAAATAAGAGGAGAATTTATTTTGAAATTTTTAATTGTTGGCGATGCAATGTTGGTATTGCTTTGATTGCTGTTGCCATAATCTTATCTCCTATCATT
>ENA-OPTA01002284-OPTA01002284.1-human-gut-metagenome-genome-assembly--contig:-NODE-2284-length-10421-cov-2.437874_pt1 | contig 10421 bp, 6 predicted proteins | sample MGYA00241813_ERZ501917 | MGnify/ENA primary metagenome ERZ501917 (study PRJEB25962, sample SAMEA2042408) | human gut metagenome | biome: human gut; feature: human-associated habitat; material: faeces...
GTGAGAGTAATATCAACCGGGTTGCGTTCAAGCGGGCAAATGTGGTGTTTGATGATCGGGACACCCGGCTGTATGCACGTGTAACGGATGCTGACCTGAACCTGAAAGCTTCGCTTCGGAAAGGACATTCTGATCTGGCTCTGGACTTTAAGAACCGGAATATAATATTCTGGCAGGATGGCCGGTTGCTCTTGCGCCGTATGGCAACGGAACTGAAAACCAATCTTGATCTGAACAGGCAGACCCGTACGCTGACTTTGAAGGATACGCGGCTTTCTGTTAACGGAGTGGCGCTGGATGTGGACGGAACGATTCGCCGGGATACGGTCAATCATGCGGCAGCAGTAGATTTGACCTATGGATTGCATGCTCCGTCGTTGGAGACTGTTCTTCGGATGATTCCGAGAAGTATTATGAAAGATACCAAGGTTGCTGCAAAAGGTGAGGTGAAGGTTGCCGGCACATTAAAGGGTTTGTACGGAAAACAGCAGATGCCGGAAATAACCTTGAAAGTACAGGTAAACGATGCTTCGGCCAAATATGAAGGACTGCCATATGGTATCGACCTGCTTTCGGCAGATTTTGCTGGTTTTATTGACCTGATGAAAAAGAAACCATCCTATGCAGATCTCAAGATTTTCCGTTTTCAGGGAGCGCATACCGATATTCTGGCTGATGCAAAAATAGAGGATTTGCTGGGAGATCCTGATATTACTTTCAATACGAAGTCTTCGATAGACCTGACTTCCCTGTCGCAGGCATTTCCTTTACAGCCGGGAGTAACGTTAGGCGGAAAGGTGGATGCGGATCTGAATCTGCGGTGCCGGTTGTCTGCCCTTCAGAAGCAGGATCTGGGCCGTCTGAAACTGAAAGGAAAGCTGGATATGAAGCAGATGGTGCTGAAAGATACGACGCATAACTTCTCGTTTACCGGAGATGCATCCCTGGCTTTTATCGGTAATGAGGTGCTGGGGGCGAAGATGGAGATCAATAAGATTGCTCTGACTTCCAACCAGATTAACTCGAAAATCGATAAACTGACCGCACGTATCAAGTCGACCAATCCGCAGGATACAACCCGCATTGTCGACATGGAGTGCAAACTGGAACTGGAACAGCTGAAAGGAGAGATGACAGACTCTTTGGGAGTTTTCTGCCGCAAGACGAATGCTACCATACGCATTCAGCCGGGTAAAGTGAATCCAGCCATGCCGAAAGTGGCATTGAGCATGAAGGCTGATACACTTTTCTGTCGGATGGGAGCCATGCGGATGGGGATGGATAAAGGAGGATTTGCCATTACGGCTGAAAAAGTCTGTGATTCGGTGTGGGATCCCAAAGGTATTATCGGTTTTAACCGCCTGCGTGTGAAGACCCCCGAATTTGCATTGCCGATCATTTTCCGAAAGACTCAGGTCACAGTGGGCAACCGTTCGATCAAGCTGAAGAATGCAACCATGCGAATCGGCCGTTCCAACCTGACAGCTTCGGGAGCCGTCTATAACCTCTATGAGGCCATGAAGAAGCATACCTTATTGCGGGCTAATCTGTCGATTAACTCACGAAATCTGGATTGCAACCAGCTGATCAACTCACTGAATTTCCCGGAAGACTCACTGGCAGTAGAGACGGATACGACAGATACGGCGCCTTTGGAACTGTTTGTCATCCCGAAGAATATAGACTTCGAACTGCAGACCAACTTGAAACGGGTGAAATATGGAAAGATGGTGTTTGAAAATGTACACGGAGCCGTTGATGTCCGTAATCAGGCTGTACACCTCAAGAAGCTGACTATGCGGGGACTGGATGCAGACATTGATGCGACGCTGGTTTACCGGGCACGCCGGAAGTCAAGAGGATATGCCGGTTTTGACTTTAAGCTTCATAAGATCAATATTGGCAAGCTGGTGGATTTTATTCCGTCACTGGACACGATTGTGCCCATGCTTCGTTCTTTCCAGGGAATGGTTAATTTTGAAGCTGCAGCTGAAACTTCTCTGGATTCCAACCTGAATGTCCGTATACCGACTTTGCGCTCGGCTGTTCATATCAAGGGTGACAGCCTGGTACTGATGGATGGTGAAACCTTTGCGGAAATCTCGAAGATGCTTCGCTTCAAGAACAAGGAACGCAATGTGTTCGACAGTATTTCAGTGAATCTGACCGTGGATGATGGAAAGGTAACGGTTTATCCTTTCTTGCTGCAGATTGACCGTTATCAGGCTGCGGTAGGCGGTACGCAGGGACTGGATATGAATTTTGATTATCATATCTCTATTCTGAAATGGCCGATCCCCTTGCTCAAGATCGGTGTTAACGTGACTGGTAATGCCGCTGACCTTGACCATGTCAAGATCAAGCTGGGCAAGGCGAAGTATAAAGATGCTGTAACTCCAGTGGAGATCCGCAGAATCGACAGTACCCGAATCAATATGGGTGAGCGGATCGTCAATGATTTTCAGAAAGTAATGATCCGAGGTAATCGGAAGATGCCGGCACTGGCAGAATAAAAAAATAAACCGGACAATAAAGTCCGGTTTATTTTTTTTCAGATAATCTGTTTATTTCTTACTATACTTTTGCAACAAGTCTTCTGCAACTTTGTCGCCGAGTTCCTTGGCTTTCTCCAGGTTGGCCATGCCTTCCTTGTTCTTTTTCTGCTGGATTTGCGTGTATCCCAGCATTCGGTAAGCTCCTGCATTCTTCGGATCGAGGTTCAAGACCTTCTGAAGGGCGGTTACAGCCTCATCAAGCTGATTGACGCGCAGGTGAATACCTCCTTTTTCAAGCCAGTATTCTACGTTCTGAGGTTCCAGTTCCACCGCCTTGTTGATATCGTTGATGGCTTGCTGGTACATGCGGCACTGCATCTCTGCATGAACGCGCGTCAGATAGAATTCAGCACCAACCTGTCCCAAGACTGCATTATAAATGTCATTGTAGTCTTTTACGGCTTCCCGATGCATACCGGCTTCGGAGCGGAAGCGGGCACGTTCGTACAAGTAGGGAACCGCATCCTTTCCGTAAGGTTCATTGAATTTGGAGACTGCGCTGTCCATTAGAGCAATGATCTCTTTGATATCAGCTTTTGCCAGTTCCTTGGCCTTGGCTTCAGAGTAAAAGCTGGAAGCAGATGCCATATTTGTTTTGTTGACTGCTTCATAACTTGTAACAGCTTCCGGGTATTTCTTCATGGCGAAATAAATGTCTCCTTGCAGCTGGAGGTAAAGTCCTTCGGGAGCCAGTGCTACAGCTTCATTGATTTCCTTCAGGGCCTTGTCGAAATTCCAGTCACTGTACGGCTGTTTCTCGCCCAGGCTGAGGTTGTAGTCGTACAGCAGTTTAGCCGCGTTGTAGTGAGCTTCCTCTTTCTTGGTTGCCACATTGAACATTTCCTCCAGATCCTTTTCGGCATCTGCACCACGGCCTTCCTGAGACAGGTAGAAAGAAGCCCGGCGAAGGTAGCCTTCCATATTGTTCGGATAGCGGGAAATGAAATCGTTCAGCAGTTCCAGATAGTCTTCTCCATTGAGCTGGGATGAACTGATGTACAGGTAAACCAGTGCCTGTGACTCGTCTTCCGGAAGTCCTTTTTTGATTCCGATAGAATTCAAAGCCATGTCAGTTCCGGAAAGTGCACTGATGGACAGGCCTTTTACGAAGCTGATACCGATGGCATAGCTTTCAGGACTGTCTGCTTCCGTATTCTTCTGAAGCATACCGATCACCTGACCTTCAGCGTTCATGATCGGACAGCTGACGGTTTTCTCTGTCGTCTTCATGTTCAGGGTATAATAAAGCGACTCGTTGCTGATCGTGTCTACTTTGGTGATTGTACCCGTTTGTCCTTCAACAGATTTCTGCGTGGAATAGGGAAGGAGATAGATCTGCTCTCCCGTTTTTCCTCCTTGTACTGCGGGATCAAGCGTGGCTGATTTTTTGTTTACTCCCGTTTTGAATTTGATTACATCGTACAAATCATTGGCACCCATGATGTATCTTACAGGAAGCTCTTTTCCGTCAGCCGTTACGATCACCGCATGGTCTGCTCCCTTGAACAGGGAATAGTCGGATACAGCCGTTCCTTCTTCATCGATATAGAAACCGTTTCCTGTGTTCAGGATCTTGTTGTCTTTATTGTATGTAATGACGGAGAACACGGCTTTCTTCGCTTGGTTAGCCCATTTGGGAAGGGTTTGTGCCGTTCCCGTGCAGAAAGCCAGACCGCAGGTTAGCAATAAAATATTTTTTTTCATGTTCAGTTCTATGCAAATAAGGTTAGATTATTCTTCCGGGGCGAAGCCGCGTTGCTTGACAGCTTCATAGATCAGAATACCCGCTGCCACTGAAACATTGAGAGACTCGATGCTTCCGAAAAGGGGGATTTTGATCCATTCGTCACACAAGGCCAGGTGCTCATAAGGCACGCCTGTATCTTCGGCTCCCATAATGATGCAGGTCGGTCCCTGATAATCGGCTTTGGTGTAATCATAGTCTCCTTTCTCGGTAGCAGCTACGATTTTGAATCCGCTTTCTTTCAGGAACTTGATAGTGTTTGTCAGGTTGTTCTCCCGGCAGACGGGAAGGGTATGCAAGGCTCCGGCCGAAGTCTTGATGGCGTCTGCATTTACACTGACGCTGTTCTTCGACGGAATGATGATGGCATCTACTCCTGCACATTCACAGGTACGGGCAATTGCTCCGAAGTTTCGTACATCTGTCACACCGTCAAGCATGATGAGCAGCGGGTTCTTTCCCTGTTCGAACAGGAATGGAACGATGTCTTCTGTCCGCTGATAGGTGATGGGCGAAATAAAGGCAATGACTCCCTGGTGATTCTTCTTGGTAATCCGGTTGATGCGTTCCACCGGAACACGCTGTACCGGGATGAATGTATCCTTCAGTACGGCAAAGAGTTCTTTCGACAAATCACTCTGGATGTCTTTCTTCACCAATACTTTGTCAATCTCCTTTCCGGCCTGTATGGCTTCGATGACGGCTCTTACGCCGAATATCATTTCGTTCTTTTCAATCATATTAAGTTATTTATCTGTTTGGGTTATTGTTCAGTCCCAAAAGAGCCCGGGCATTGTTCAGGGCTGCTTCGGTCATGGTACTTCCGCTTAGCATGTTGGCTATTTCTCTGACACGTTCTTCATCCGTCAGTCTGCAGATATGACTGTTGGTTCCGCTTTCCGTATCTTCTTTGTATACTTTGTAATGGGCACAGCCGCGTGCTGCAATCTGTGGAAGATGCGTAATGCTGATCACCTGCCGGTTCTGGCGTCCCATGTCCTGCATGATAAGAGCCATTTTCTCGGCAATGGATCCGGAAACACCGGTGTCTATCTCGTCGAAGATGATGGTCGGCAGTTTTACTGCTCCGGCTATCATGGCTTTCAGGGAAAGCATGACGCGGGCAATCTCACCGCCGGAAGCAATGGATGCCACGTTCTGAAGCGTTCCGTTCTTGTTGGCAGAAAAAAGGAACACTACGCTGTCCATGCCTTTCGCATCGGGTTCCTTGCGCCGGGTCAGCTCCACGGCAAACCGGACATTCGGCATGCCGAGCGGAATGAGGAGTGACTGCATCTTTTCTTCGATGTGGCGGGCTGAACGGGTGCGGAGTCCGGTCAGTATATCTGCCTGCTCCATTACCTTATTATATAAGGATTCTTTTTGCCGGTTCAGTTCGGCAATATGGTCATCGAACGATGTAATGGCATTCAGCTGTTCCCGATAGCGGTCTGTCAGTGCAATCAGTTCTTCAACCGTGTCTACGCGATGTTTCTGTTGCAGGGAATAGATGAGATTCAGCCTTTCATTGACATAGTCAAGCCGGGAAGGATTGAATTCCACTTCTTCCTGTGCATTGGCAACTTCGAGGGAGATATCCTTCAGTTCAATGTAGCAGCTGTTCAGCCGTTCTGTCCATTCCTGTGCAGGCGAGTACACCTTCGAAATGTTCTGCAACGTCTGCATACATTCCTTGATGAGCGGAAGACTTCCGCGTTCATCGTCGTTGATGGTCTGCTCTGCTTTGTAAAGTCCCGACTTGATGTCTTCCGAATGGCTGAGGGTCTCTGCTTCCTGTTCCAGCGAAGCCTGTTCACCTTCCTTCAGGTCGGCTTCTTCAAGCTGCTCCAGCTGGAAACGGATGTAGTCTTCATCCGCACGGCTCTGTTCGGCACGGGCCACAAGCTCTTCCAGGTCCTGACGGGCCTGCCGCCAGTCGTTGTACAACTTCTGATAGGCGGCCAGCTCGGCCTCATCGTGCGCCAACAGGTCGAGCACGTTCAGCTGGAAGCCCTCCTTGTTGAGCAAGAGGTTCTGATGCTGCGAGTGGACGTCGATGAGCAGTTCGCCCAGTTCCTTCATCTGCGCCAGCGAGGCGGGCGTATCGTTAATGAAAGCACGGCTCTTGCCCGAAGCATAGAGCTCGCGACGCAGGATGCACTCGTCTTCGTACTCCAGTTCGTTGGCTTCGAAGAAAGGCTTCATGCCATAGGCCGAAACATCAAAATGAGCTTCGATGACACACTTCGTAGCCCCCTTGCGGATGGACTTCACGTCGGCACGCTGGCCCAGCAACAGGCCGATAGCCCCCAAGATAATGGACTTTCCGGCACCAGTCTCGCCCGTTATGACAGAAAAGCCACTATCAAAGCGGATGTCCAGCTTTTCTATCAACGCATAATTCTGTATGTAGAGTGAACGCAACATAATATCTTACTCCGTATCTATCGGTTCAACACTTCGGCCAGCCGGGCAACAATGTCGGCGGCCACTTCATCCTTGGTTTTCAGCGGATACTCCGTACGGCCCTCGGCATCGATAATGGTTACCTTGTTGGTGTCGCAGCGGAAGCCTGCCCCCTTGTCGTTCAGCGAATTCAAGACGATGAAATCCAGGTTCTTCCGCTTCAGTTTGTCTTCGGCATTCTGCTGCTCGTTGTGGGTTTCGAGCGCAAAACCCACCAACACTTTCCGTTCGGGAGAAGCAGCCTTCAGCCGTCCCAAAGCGGCGGCAATGTCCTGTGTGGGCTTCAAGGCGAGGGTCATGTCGCCTGTCTTCTCACGCTTGATTTTCTCGTCGGCCACGTGTTCGGGCGTATAGTCGGCCACGGCCGCACAAAGGATGGCGGCATCGGCCTGCGGGAAGAGCGACGTGGCGGCTTCGTACATCTGCGCGGCCGACTCCACATCACGTCTTTCGGCCATCGGATAGCGGGTGTCACGCTGTACGGGACCCGTCACAAGCAGGACACGGGCGCCACGGCTGGCACATTCGTCGGCAAGCGCAAAACCCATCTTGCCCGACGAATAATTTCCGATGAAGCGAACAGGGTCTATCTTTTCGTACGTGGGTCCTGTCGTTATCAGAATGGCCTTTCCCTTAAGGTCACCCTCCTGCGCTGCAAAGTATCGCTCCAGGTGGCGGATGATGTTTTCAGGTTCTTCCATACGTCCCTTGCCCACGAGGTGGCTGGCCAACTCGCCCGTACCCGGCTCGATGATGTGATTGCCATAGGAACGGAGCTTCTCCAAATTCTGCTGGGTGGACGGATGGGCAACCATGTCGAGGTCCATGGCCGGTGCGATGAATACGGGCGCCTTGGCCGACAGATACGTTGTGATGAGCATGTTGTCGGCAATGCCATTGGCCATCTTGCCGATGGTGGAGGCCGTAGCGGGAGCAATCAGCATGGCATCGGCCCAAAGGCCCAGGTCCACATGACTGTTCCACGTACCGTCGCGCTGGGCGAAGAACTCGCTGATGACAGGCTTGCTGGTAAGGGCAGACAGGGTAATGGGCGTGATAAACTCCTTGCCCGCAGGCGTGATGACCACCTGCACCTCTGCCCCACGCTTGATGAGGCCACGGATGATGTAGCAGGCCTTGTAGGCAGCAATGCTACCCGTAATGCCCAGAACAATCTTCTTGCCTTTCAATACATTTGTCATAATCGGAAAGCCTCTCTGATTTATTTATGTGCCAACTCACGCAAGCGGATTTTGGTGAGCATGGCCTTGGTGTTCAACGTAAAGTCACTGTTCAATATCCAGCCATAATAACCCGGATCGCGCTTCAGCACTTCGGCCACAGGCATGCCTTTGTACTTGCCAAAGTTGAAGATTTCCACCCCTTTGTCATCGTAAACCATGCGACCTGCAAAATCCACATTCTTGTTGAAGCTGGAATAGTCGGACAGGAAAGCGACATCGTTCTGCAACTCCGGATAGCGATCGAGCTGCGCCATCAGCACCTCGTAAGTAGCCCTCGTATCGGCTTCAGCCGTATGGGCATCCTCCAGATTCTTGCCGCAATAGAACTTGTAGGCAGCAGAAAGCGTACGCTGCTCCATCTTGTGGAAGATGACCTGCACGTCAATAAACTTACGACGACTCAAGTCAATGTCCACTTCGGCACGCAGGAATTCTTCGGCCAGCAGAGGAATGTCGAAACGGTTGGAGTTGAAGCCGGCCAAGTCGCATCCCTCGATGTCATTGGCCACACTGCGCGCCACTTCCTTGAAGGTAGGGCAGTCGGCTACATCGGCATCATAAATGCCATGAATGGCCGAAGCGGTTTCGGGAATGTGCATTTCAGGATTGATGCGCATCGTCTTGGATTCTTCATTGCCATTGGGATATACCTTGAGATAGCAGATTTCCACGATACGATCGCTATTGATATTGGTACCGGTGGTTTCCAAATCGAAAAACACCAGCGGATTCTTCAAATTCAGTTTCATATTGCAATTCATTATTGACAGCCGACAAACGAACGAGTTGACAAGACCATAAAGCCATCCTGACCGAAGTCCTTTTTTCGCTTTAGCGTCTTGCCAACTCGCAGGCCTTGCCGACCTTTTTCGCTATTTGTTTGTTCAATCGTTCAACATCATAGGCATCAACAACATCAGCAGGTCTTCATTCTCTTCCTGCTCCACAGGAATGATGACGCCCGCCCGCGAAGGATCGGCCAGCTCGATGACCACCTCTTCAGCGGAAATGTTGTTGAGGATGTCCAGCAGGAAGGTCGACTTGAAGCCGATGCTCATGTCATTGCCCTCGTACTGACAAATCTGTGTCTCTTCGGCAGAAGTAGAGAAGTCGATATCTTGAGCTGAGATGGTAATCTGGTTCTTGCTCAAACGCAACTTGATCAGACTGCTGGCCTGAGAAGAGAAGATGGAGACACGGCGCAAAGCTCCTATCAGTGACTGGCGGTCTACCGTCACCTTGTAGGGATTGTTCTGAGGAATGACCGAATTGTAGTTAGGATAGCGTCCTTCTATCAGACGGCACACCATGCGATAGCCTTCCAGCGTAAAGACAGCATTGCGTTCGTCAAACTCAATGACCACCTGTCCCTGTTCCTTGGCAAGCAAGTTCTTCAACAAGTTGGCCGGCTTCTTGGGCAGAATGAAGGCCGCACGCTCATTGCCATGGGCAGCCAGTGTCTTGCACCGTACCAGCTTGTGACCATCCGAAGCAACCATCGTAATGTCGTCCGTCGTAATGTCAAAGTAGATACCGTTCATTACAGGACGGAGTTCATCGTCGGCCGTGGCAAATACCGAACGGTTGATGCCATTCAGCAACACCTGTGCATCAATTTCCACACGAACAGCATTGTCGCCCAACTGGGTCAGCTGAGGGAACTCATCGGCATTCTGTGCCATCAGACTATACTTACCGTTCTGATACTGCACATTGATTTCCAATGTTTCAAGATTGATTTCAAAAGAAAGCGGCTGTTCAGGAATTTCCTTCAAAGCATCCAGCAACGTCTTGGCCGTGACGGCGAAACGTCCGTCAGCGTCACTTTCGTTCACCTCCAAAGAGGTAACCAGAGTTGTCTCGCTGTCCGATGCTGTGACAGACAAGGTTCCGTCCTGCAAATCGAACAGGAAACAATCCAAAATGGGCAAGGCATTCTTCGAATTTATCACACGGCTAACGGCCTGCAAATGACCGGAAAGCGCAGTGCTCGACACAATAAATCTCATATCTTCGTAATATTTTAGTTTTTTATCTCTTCAAGTTGACGTTTGCTGCACAAAGTTAACAAAAGAATTTCCTACTGACAAAGAATATGATGAGAAAAAACTGGGAAGAATGCTTCCTATATTCCTAAAAAAATGTAACTTCGCCCCATCAAAAATTAGAAAAAGCAACAATAACAATGGAATTTACAGGAAAAATTATTGCCATACTGCAGCCTAGAAGCGGTACATCCAAGAACGGCAACGAATGGAAAGTACAGGAATACGTGATCGAAAACCACGACCAATATCCCCGCAAAATGTGTTTCGACGTGTTTGGCGCCGACAAAATAGAACAATTCAACATCCAGATGGGTGAAGAGCTGACCGTATCTTTCGATATCGACGCCCGCCAATGGCAGGACCG
>ENA-OPTA01002290-OPTA01002290.1-human-gut-metagenome-genome-assembly--contig:-NODE-2290-length-10401-cov-3.566692_pt1 | contig 10401 bp, 10 predicted proteins | sample MGYA00241813_ERZ501917 | MGnify/ENA primary metagenome ERZ501917 (study PRJEB25962, sample SAMEA2042408) | human gut metagenome | biome: human gut; feature: human-associated habitat; material: faeces...
TCTTCGGGCTCTTCATCCGATGATTCTTCTTCGGGTGATAATTCGGGGAAATCTTCCTTAGATTTGATTGCCGGATTGCCCGGAGATACACCGGAGGGATTCCACGATACCTTGGAGCAGATTCTTGCGTTAAATCCGGACAGCATTACGGTGCACGCCCTGACTCTGAAACGTGCAGCAAATCTCTTTGCAGAGGGGGAGAGTCAGGTGCACAATCCGGTGGAACAAATGGTGCAGGAGAGTATGCGGCTGCTGCCGGAGCACGGCTATGCCCCGTACTATATGTACCGGCAGAAGAATACGATCGACAATCAGGAGAATGTGGGCTATGCCCGTGCCGGAAAGGAGTCCCTGTATAACATCCTGATTATGGACGAGAGCCAGTCGATTTTCGGTGCCGGATGCGGAGCCTCTACCAAACTGGTAGAACCCTGCGGTAAAATCACACGAATCCATAACTATAAATTCCCCTATGAATACATCCGGCAGTTTGACCAGCTTATGGAAAAGAAGCAGCAGGTGCGGGAGATTTGTGCGCAAATTCGGGAACAGGAAGAGGCGTAAAAATGAGTTTGATTTGCATCCAGGATCAAGATGAATATTACCAAAACGGAACCTTTGCATCTGTTTTATTTCAGCGTCAGATTCCCATTCACATTGACCCAGAGGCAGATATGGCATATGCGGAGCAGTGTGTGGAACATTTTAACCACCTCTCAGACCAGATGATCGATCAATTTTGTAAGATGGCAATTGCCTATTGTGAGTTCATGCGTGAAGAATGGGCAGAATTTGAAGATATCTATCCGGATATTGTAGAAGCCATTCAGCGTGAAATTCCGAAAAGACTGCATGGGAGAGAAGTGTTGTCATTTTTGACCACGCCCGAAATGTACATTGAACCGCCGGAGGAAGCTGTTTGCGGATATAGCATTTCCAGTGCCTGCGTCTGGGAACCGGAGCATGCACTGGACTGGATCATTCGTGGAGATAAAATTCTCTATGTAGGACCTTGTGAGGGTATGGGTGCATGGCAGGAGGAAGAAGATTATGAAACGATCTTCTGAGCTTTAATGGAAAGAAGAATGTATGGACTTTGATAAAATCGGAAAATATCTTTGTTTTATTTTGCGGCATCATCCGGAGAAAATCGGCATCACGCTGGACGAGCACGGTTGGGCAGATGTGAACGAACTCCTTGCCGGTATTTCAGAACGGTGCCCTTTGTGTCGGGAACAGCTGGAAGAAAGTGTTCGTACAGATGCGAAAAGTCGCTATTCGTTCAGTGCAGACGGGCAGCTGATTCGTTGTAATCAGGGACACTCGATTCCAGTAGATGTGGAACTGGAACAGGTGCTGCCGCCGGAATTCTTGTGGCATGGAACGGCAGAACGGTTTTTGCCGGCGATTTTTCAGGAGGGACTGCGGCGAATGAGCCGGCTGTATGTGCATCTGTCTGCCACGCCGGAAATTGCACAGACAGTAGGAGCACGTCACGGAAAGCCAGTGGTGCTGCGGGTGCAGACTGGAAAAATGGCAGAGGACGGCTATGCTTTTTACCGTTCGGTAAATGGTGTCTGGCTGACGGAAGCAGTTCCGGCGAAATATCTGGAAGAAATGAAATAATCGGGCAGCATCGCACAAATGTAAAGCGAATTTTGTGCGGTGTTGCTTCTGTATCAGGCGGTGGAGAGTTGAAAAAGAACGATATTTTTGAAACAGAAATCATTGATATGACCACGGAAGGCAGCGGTGTCTGTCGAGTGGACAACATGGCAGTATTTGTGCCGCATACAGCAGTAGGAGATCGGATTCGAGTGCGAATTGTGAAAGTGCTGAAAAGCTATGGCTTTGGCATCGTGGAAGAATTGCTGGAACCTTCGGCGGATCGTATTTCGCCTGCCTGCCCGTTGTCGCAGTGTGGGGGATGTCTGTTTCAGCACATTACCTATGCCGCAGAATTGCGAGTTAAGGAAAAGGCGGTGCAAGACGCCTTTGTGCGAATTGGAAAGTTGTCGCCAAATTTCCTGCCGATTCTGGGGGCGGAATCTCGATTCAGATATCGCAATAAAGCGCAATATCCTTTTGCAGTGGAGAAATCCGGTACGCCAATTCTAGGCTTTTTTGCGAGAAGAAGCCACCGAGTTATTCCGGTGGAGGATTGTCTGCTACAGCCGGAACTGTTTGGAAAAATTGCAGCAATGGTGCTAGAGTTTGTGCAAAAAAACAGAATTCCGGTATACGATGAAGCCAGCGGAACCGGGGAACTGCGCCATTTGTATCTGCGGTGCGGGCAGCATTCGGGAGAGATAATGGTATGCTTTGTCGTGCGGAAGCCGATTCGGAAAAAATTGATGCCGTTGATACAGAAGCTGACGGAGCAGTTTTCGCAGATACAGAGCATTGTCATGAATTGTAACCCGAAGAAAACCAACGTGATTCTGGGAGATTCTACAGAAACACTGTGGGGGAAAGATACAATTACAGACACTATGTGCGGAAATGCTGTAGATCTTTCGCCGGAGTCGTTTTATCAGGTGAACACGATACAGGCGGAACGGCTTTATGGTGCAGCAAAGGCTTTTGCACAGCTGACGGGGAAGGAACGGCTGCTGGATTTGTACTGTGGTGCCGGAACCATTGGGCTGTCTATGGCAGATACGGTGTCGGAATTGGTTGGCGTGGAAATTGTACCGGAAGCGGTAGAGAATGCCAAGAAAAATGCTGCAAGAGCCGGCGTGGGAAATGCGAAATTTCTTTGCGGCGATGCAGGTAGCATTGCAGCACAATTGGCAGAGCAGGGGATTGCACCAGACGTTATTGTTGTCGACCCGCCCAGAAAGGGCTGTGATGACATCGCAATTCAGGCAATGACGAAAATGCAGCCAAAGCGAATCGTCATGATCTCCTGTAACGCCACCACCGCTGCAAGAGATTGCGCCGAATTAGGAAAATTGGGATATGTGACAGAACAAGTACAGCCGGTGGATTTGTTCCCGGGGACGGGACACGTCGAGTGCGTGGTATTGATGTCAAGAATTACGCAAAAATAACTGAGAAAATGCCTATTTTGCGTGGTTTTTGCAATATCATCAAATCTACGCACTCGGAACATATGCTGTAAGTCAGTTCACGGAAACATATCTGACAGCAAATCTAAGCACTATCAAAATACAGCACTCGCAGGTTGAGTGCTTGAAAATGTTGTATTTCGGGTAGGGTTGAGTGCGTGGATTTGTTGTCACATAGAATCACAAAAAAGCCCTCGCCACTATCGTATTTCCACGACAGCAGCGAGGGTGTTCGCTTATTTCACATATTTACTTCAACAATTACTCCCGACAAAAATTCAAACTCCAATTTATCCCCAAAAACCGTGACTTTTTTCAGCATACGCTTTACCAATGATTCCTCAAAGTTGTTTATTTTTGTCGGCTGCTCATCAATGAAAGATTCAAGTTCTTCAATCCGTTTTAGATAGTCATTTCTCGCATTTTCGCTCATTGTAAGCTCATCTCTCTGCTTGCGGAGAGCATAAATCTCGCTTGCTATGTCGGTGTAGTCCTCATGCTCCTCGGCTTTTGCGACAAGCTGGCGTTCAAGATCTGCAAGTTTTGCATCAATTTCTGCCGTACTTTCGGAATTACCGTCTGTCAGAACGCTCTCGATGTTCCTTTTTAGCTGAAGAAGATACTCTTGCTTTTCTGCAATAATTCTGTTTAGTGCTTCCACAAATGCAGCTTTCAGACCCTCTTCGTTTATTGTCCGTGCGTGGCATCCGTTCTTATCACGCAGCCGTGTCGCACATCGCCACACAATGGATTTTTTACCACGGTTATTCCAGTGAATTCTGTTGAACTGATCTCCACATTCACCGCAGACAATCAGCCTTGTAAAGCAGTGATTCGCCGAAAAACTGCGCTTTCTGCCCTTGCAGTCCTCAACTGAGCCACGCCTTGCCATTTCCTCCTGCACCGCAAGAAACAGCTCTTTCGGAATGATTGCGGGGTGATTGTCGTCAACATAATACTGCGGCATGATGCCCGTATTCTTCACTCGCTTTTTCTGCAAAAAGTCCGTGGTATATGTCTTTTGCAGCAATGCGTCACCCATGTATTTTTCATTTTCCAATATCTTTTTGACTGTGCTGTCATACCAGCGTGTTTTGCCACGACCTGTGAGCATTCCATCACGCTCTAAGCCTTTGGCAATTTTGATACAGCTTGCACCCTCAAGATATTCACGGAAGATTCGCTTGACTGTTTCTGCCTGTTCAGGATTTATCACCAGCTTTCCGTCAGCGTCTTTATCATAGCCCAGAAAACAGGCGCAATTCACCATAACCTTCCCTTGCTGAAAGCGATATTGCATTCCAATTTTTACATTTTGACTAAGCGATTCCGACTCCTGTTGTGCAAGCGACGCCAAAATTGTCAGCATAATTTCACCGCGCTGGTCGGTGGATTCAATGCCCTCTTTCTCGAAAAACACAGGGATATTCTTGTCCTTCAGCTTGCGGACAAAATTCAAGCAATCCACGGTATTTCGGGCAAAACGTGATATGCTTTTTGTGACAACATAGTCAATTTTGCCGTCCATACAATCCTGAATCATTTTGTTGAACTGCTCACGGTATTTGGTCGAAACTGCTGATATACCGTCATCGGCATATATGCCTGCAAATTCCCATGCAGGGTGATTCGTGATGTAGTCATAATAATGCTCATACTGTGCCTCGAAACTGGTCTGCTGTTCCTCGTTTTCCGTAGAAACTCTGACATAGGCGGCAACACGCAGTTTTTTGACCGTTTCTGTATGCCGTGCGGTGTTGTTGCCGATCTGCGGTTTTGGTGGGATTGTTCTAACCATTTATTTCACTCCTATCAGACTGTATAAATATTCTGCCTGCTTTGTAAAATTTTCTTGCGGTTCTCTTTCATCAGAAAGCACAAAATTTGTGCGTATTACCGGTACTTTTCGTCTTGTCTTTCCCGTAGATTTCTGACGTTTTTGCAGTTCTATCTGAACTCGACTGAATAAATTTTCATCCACGATTTTCGGATAGAAACTGTTACCGATGTAACATTTTCTCTGTAAAAGCTGCTTTACCATACTGTGGGTAATTGGATGTCCGGCTGTTTTTGCGGATTCTGTCAAACTCATGCCCGATACATAATTCTGAAAAATCTGACGGACCTTATCAGCGGCTTCTTCTACAATAAAAATTTTTCCGTCTTTTACTTCGTAGCCGTAGGGAATGTGGCTCATAGCAGTGCCTCCTTTAACGTCAGTCCGCATTTCAGCTGAATGCCGATGCTGTGGCGATCATATACGATTATTTTCTCAATAAAATCCGTTGCAAAAAAGTCCTTAAACTCCGTCTGCATTTCTGCACTGTCAAGGAAATGCAAGAGTTTCTCGGTTTCTGCAACCATTTCGGAATTTCCGGTATCAATCTGACTCAACTGCGTGATCTGCCTGCGAAGCTCCTCTGAACGCTTGTTACTTGCGTTCTGATCCTGAATAAACATTGCAGGCTTGATGATCTTGTCCGCAAGAAGATGCCGAAGAACATCAATTTTTTCTGATTCCTTTGCAAGTTCTACCTTCAATTTCTGAATTTCCTCGGAATTTGCATTGCATTTTTTTAATCCTGCAATATACGGTACAAGTATTATTTTTCTGCCAAAAATCAGCTTGTTCATCATCGTAGTGATCGTTGCTTTCAGTGCATCATCACGCACATATTTCATAGAGCATTTCTGAATGTCATCAATATGTGTGGTACAAGCCCATGCGATTTCAGAACCGTGGTCGTGGATTCTCCGCTTGAAAGTTCCGCCACATTCTCCGCAGACGATAATTCCCGAAAACGGGTATCTTACTTGATATTTGCTGTGTCCTTTGACAATGCCCTTTTCAGCAGCTCGCTGCTCTAAAAGTCGGTTTGCAGTTTCAAAAATCTCACGGCTTATTATAGCCTCGTGATGATTCTCAATGAAGATTTGTTTTGACGAATTTTTGGTTTCATGTCTGCGGAAACTGCCGTCTGTGTAGGTTTTCTGAAAAAGAGCGTCACCCGTGTACTTCTCATTTTTCAGCATATCACGAACGGTGGAAGAACTCCATTTTCCGCCTTTTCTTGTAGGCACGTTTCTTTCACGGAGCAGCTTGCAAATGGAATGTGTGCTGTGTCCGTTTATGGCGAGATTGAAAATCCAGCGGACAATTTCAGCTTCCTGTTTATCGGGTATCATTTCACCATTTTCGTTTTTCACATATCCATAGGGTAAATAGGATTGCTTGTATGTACCGTCCTGAAAACGCTTTCGGATAGCCCATTTTTCATTTTCGGAAATCGAAATAGACTCCTCCGCCGCAAAACTGCTGAAAATGGAAAGCATCAACTCGCTGTCCATATTTCCTGTGTCTATATGCTCTTTCTCGAAGTAAATGAAAATGCCTTTGTCTTTCAAATTACGTGCGATTTGCAGACAATCCACGGTATTTCGGGCAAAACGACTGACTGATTTCGTCAAAATATAATTGATTTTTCCTGCATTGCAATCACGGAGCATATTCTGCAAACCGTTTCTCGTTTCAGATTTTGTTCCGGAAACGCCTTCGTCAAAGTAAAGTCCCGCAAACTCCCAAGTTGAATGGGCTTTGATGTACATTTCATAATGCTTTTTCTGCGCGTCAAGGCTCTCTTTCTGGTCAAGATTATCGGTCGATACTCTTGCGTAGGCAGCCACTTTTTTCTTAGGCGTTTTCGGCTGCGGTCTTGCGTCAATTTTTGTAACAGCCATTGACTTTCCCTCCTTTCGGTATGAACATATTAAATGGTTTTTGACGATATATCAAGTCTTTTCGGCAATAAGTCGGCGTAAAGGGGTGAGAAAGTTTGGCGGTTTAATGCGGTTAATTTGTCATATTCGTCAAAGGAAATCAGTCCTTTTTCAAGCATTTTTTCGGTGAGAGTCTGCACCATAAAATAGCCGAGTTCATCATGATTTTCTTTCATTAAAATGCCCCCATTCATACTTCGGAAAAAAATCAGTTCTTGTGATAAAAATTATCCCGGAGCAGTTTTAACAACTCCGGGATAGAAAAAATTTTGAGATAATCAGATGTCAGATTTATTTACCCAACCAGTCACATACTTGCCAATCGGCGTATTACCACAGTTTTTCAGGCTGTTTGTAATTCTCATTCTTTCGCTGATGACCTTGCCGTCGTACAGATAGAACGTACCGGAACGCTTTACACCGGTCTTTGCAGTAGCGGAGGCATAGAACGTCACATCCTTCAGCGTAATTTTCGTACCCTTTGTGTAGGACTTTGCATTGCTGAAAACAACATTCCCATTTGCATCAAAGACAGAATATCCCGTCTTGCAGGCTTTTTTCGCATTTTCCAATGAGGAATATGCCCCAATCTGCGACTTAGCATCAGCCCATGTTTTTCTTACTCGATAAAGCTGTTTTGCAGGTGTAGGAGTTGCCGGTGTAGAACCAGAATTAAGATAAGATTGTACCTTAGCTTTAAAAGCTACCCAATGAGGCAGAATGTACGCAGGACACATCTTGTAAGGATTTCTTGCAGTATTGAGATAATCCACAGTACCCGATTTTCCGTCCCTGACATTGAGCCAGTGGGTGTGGGTAAAGAGGTGGTTAATATCAAGATTGTATTTCTTCAGCAAAGCTGCCGCCAATCTTGCACAATTGCCCTCAGACTTCTTATCTGTCACATTATACGCAGATGACATAATACACTCGATCGCAATTGTTTTACGATTGCCATTGCCACTACCATCAGCGGCGTGCCAGCCGCTCAGACTGTGGGGCAGATTCTGCCATGCACAGACATTGTCCACATAGTAGTGCACACGAACATCGTTCATGTTGTTATTGACGGTTGCCCTTGTGTACTGTTCCGCAGGGGTCGTGCCGCTTGCTACTGTGATCCAGTCGGTGTTATGCACGGTCACACCGATGATTTTGCCCTCCATAGAAGCAGAGGGCATATCAATGTGGTTGGGATTGTGTTTGGTGAGTAAATACTCGTTGATTTTTACTCCGTTCAGAGTCGTTGTTGCATCTGGTCTTAAAATAGTCATATTACTTGTCCTCCTTGTTTGATTTTTCTTCGTTTCTGCCGATTTTTGTTTGCAGAACATCAATTGCTTTTTGAATTGCAGGCGGATACGGGATCCCCATTAAACTTGTATTTTCCACGATGGAAAGCAGTTCGTTCAAACAAAAACTGATGCAAACGGCATCCCGGATGTAGTTGGTATTCAGCAGAATATCCATCCGAACTGCAACGACGATCAGCATTAAAGTGCAGACTTTTTTCGCCAGACCGAACCAGCCAGCTTTGGAAGAAAGTCCGCCGCTTTCTGTGTGTTTGGACTTTTTCATCATGGCGGTGATGATGCCGGTGAAAAAGTCGATTGCCATAAAGACGACCAGTGTTACCAGAGCGGAGTCCCAGCCGCCAAAAATGGCAGTAAAAAAGCCGCCGGCCAAGCCGACAGCTACACAAATGGTATCTTTCATTTTCAACCCTCCAGTACTTTCAGGAATCGGATTTTCGGGTGGGAATTGTTGCTTCTGCCTGCCCATGCAAGGTAATATTCGCCGTCAGAAATGCCGGTGCATTCTGTGATGGTGGTGATAAAGGTTTCCGACTGCAGCCATTGGAAATCCAGAGAAACCGCACGATTTGCATCGATCTCTGTGTTCACATACACACCAATAGGAATGTCGATCTTCTGCGGTTTCTGCACCAGATACAGGCTTCCGGCTTCGCTGGAACCCGACTGATAGGACACCACGATTTCCGCATTTTTCGTCAGAGACAGCGGCTTTGCACAAACGGTCAAGACCGACTTATCCCAGTTAAAACACGTTTGCGAGTAGGACAACATGAAATCATTTTCTGCACTGCAAAACTGCGGATAAGCAGTCAGGAAATCCGCCATTGTCTGATACCTGCCGTCCAGAATCATACTGAGATTTGATGCATAGGTCGAAATGGCATTCTGCCCGGACTGAAACAGGGCGGTGTAATTTCTGCCGCTTGTCAGATTATCGATTTGCTTTTGCAGGCTCTCCAAAGTACGTTCTGTCTTTTCTGAATAGACTGTAACCTTTGTGCTAAGCCCATTGATTTGTGTGCCGAAACCATCCCATTGTGCGATTTTAGCGGCAGTGATTTGATCCAATGCGGATTGATTTTCGTGGGTATGCGATTTATCTTCCAGGTGTGTGATGGAAAGTGTATGCTCCTGCAGGGTGTACGTCAGACTGTCGGACAATTCCTGCACTTTTTCATCCACATAAGTAACCTTAGCATAGGGTGTAAGGTCTACGGCTGCACCCTCTGTCAATGTCACTGTAGTTGTACCATTTTTATCTGTAATGGTGATTGTGATAACACTGCCATCCTTCACAACATTCGCAATCGGGGAAAAGCCGTCTTTGCCAGCTACGCCAGCATCTCCCTTTTCACCTTTTTCTCCGGGAACGCCCTGCAGCCCTCTATCTCCGGGATCACCTTTTTCGCCTCGCTCACCAGTATCACCTTTTTCACCTTTCAAGGATAAAAGCCATTTTTCCTCGGAGTCTTCGTAGCCATGCTCCACTGCAATTGCATATGCTGACTTTCCATCTGCACCATCTTGACCGGGATTTCCTTTGGCTCCTGTATTGCCTTTTTCACCTTTATCACCTTTCAAGGAAGAGAGCCAGTCTGATTCAGAGCCTTGATAACCTTGTTCTACCGCAATTTGATATGCAGATTTACCGTCTGTACCTTTTTCTCCGTTTGCACCATTATGAAGCGTTGCAGAAGTTTCACCATCGGCATCGACAATGGTAATTACAACACCAGACTCCATTTGCTCCGCCCTTACTTTTGGAGAAAATCCATCTTTTCCATTTTGAAGTCCAGCAGCCTTTTCGTCCAGTTTTTTCAAAAGCTGCGTATACAGATCCGGAGTCGGCGGAATTGGCGTATCCCCATCTGCGACAAAACCGGACGGTCGAATGTGAAGTGTGACGGGTATTGTTGTTGCACGCAGTGTAGTATCGCTTTCCTCATCGTAGCCAAACAAACTCATCTTCACCGCACCGGGATGCAGTTCGGCAGGCAGCAAACAGGTTGTTCCATCTATGCCAAGCACCAAGTTGTATGTTTCTTCGCACTGCGTGAACTGCACCACTTTGTGCAGCGTTTTCCAAGCCCCATCGAATACGAACTTCACCGAAACAAATGCGATCTGGTCAGAGGCAATGACCTCTCGCTCCAGTGCTTCGATTTTTTGCTGTTTCACTAAAAATTTCATCATCCGTTTTTCACCTCGTTCCATGTATGGGTTTCCGTATCATATTC
>ENA-OPTA01002291-OPTA01002291.1-human-gut-metagenome-genome-assembly--contig:-NODE-2291-length-10397-cov-2.842003_pt1 | contig 10397 bp, 9 predicted proteins | sample MGYA00241813_ERZ501917 | MGnify/ENA primary metagenome ERZ501917 (study PRJEB25962, sample SAMEA2042408) | human gut metagenome | biome: human gut; feature: human-associated habitat; material: faeces...
CATTGTGCGCAATGACAACGGCATGTCCATCAACAAAAACGTCGGCGGCATGGCAACGCTGCTGTCCAAGCAGCGCGTGAAGCCGAGCTATCTGCACTTCAAGCAGTTTTACCGCAATACCGTTGGCAAGGCGCGCGGACTGTATAAGGTGCTGCACCATGTGAAGGAACATGTGAAGGATCTTGTCCTGCCGAACAACATGTTCGACGATATGGGCTTTTACTACATCGGTCCGGTGGACGGGCACGATGAGCAGCAGTTGGAAAAGATGTTGCGCTGGGCGCGTGACCTGCGCCAGCCGGTGCTGCTGCCTTTGGAGCTGCTGCCGGAGCGGCCTTAGGAGCTGCAACCGGTGCTGCTGCCGGAGCGGAAACGCTGCCTGTTTCTTCTACAGTAACTTCATATGCTGTTCCGTTAACGGTAATTGTATAGTTTTTCATATTTTAATCCTCCATTATTTAACAGAATGTTTTCTTGGTAAAGTATTTTCCCTTTTACCTGCAAGAATATCAAGTGCAGAAATAACTTTTGCACGGGTATCGGCAGGAGCAAAAATATCATCAACTGCGCCACAAGCTGCGGCAGTAAATGGTGAAGCAACCTTTTCAATATATTCTTTTTCAAGGTCTTGCTTGCTTTCGCCGTTTGCAAGTCTGTCATTAAATAAAAATTGAACAGCAGACTCGGTAGGAAGCGGAGAAGCAACACTCTTATCCCAAGCGAAAGTAAAGTCTGCATTTGAGCCTTTACCTGCAAGAACAATATATGCAAGGCCGACTGCATTACCTGTAATTACAGAAATTTTAGGTGTAGTTGCAGTTGCATAAGCACTTGTAAGTTTAGTAAATGCTGTAAGGCTTTGATTTTCCTTGCCCGGCTTATTAACAGTACCGTTTGCATTAACCAAAGTTACAACCGGAATTGAATAAGCATCGCAAAGCTTAACCATAGCTTCAGCCTTATAAGAACAGCAAGGGCAAATAGGTTCACCTTCAAATGCAACAAAGCCTACTGTTGTGCCCATAACTGTTGCAAGAGCTGTTTTACATTTCTTTTCTGAATATACGCCCTTAAGTTCAACTACTGAATTTGCATCTGCAATACTGTTAATAACAGCCATTGCATCATCACCGTCATTTGCAAAAGTGCTTGGTGCTTCAAATTCAAAAAGAGGAGAAGGGGCAAGGTTATTTGACGGAAGAAGCGAAGCAAGATTTTTAACCTGTGCCACTGCATCTTCAAAAGTATCGCAAAGAATATCAACAGTTCCTGCTTCATAGCTTTCTTCGGCAGTAACTTCACTTGGAGCTGTTACATAAAAATCAGCATCCTTAACCGCTACTACAACATCAGCCATATTTGCAATAAGAGCAGATGTGCCGAGGCAAGAACCTGCAACAATTGAAATTTGAGGGCATACGCCGCTCATTGATGTTGATGCTTTAACAAGATCACCGTAAGCATTCATAACTTCAAAACCTTCGGTAAGCTTAACACCATTTGAATCATACACGCCGATGACCGGGCAACCGGTTTTTAAAGCGAGTTCATAAATCTTTTTAATTTTAGCACACTGTGCAACACTTACAGCACCGCTGTCAACAGTTACATCCTGTGAAAATGCATAAACTGCACACTCATTAACTGTTCCGAAGCCGGCAACAACTTCAACTGAGCCGTCAGCTGATTTAGCATAAGCATCAATTTCAGTAAATGAACCGTCATCAAAAAGTGCTTCAAGTCTTTTAAGTGCTTTTGAGTCGTTCACTGTTTTGTCCTCCTTAAATTGTGACAGAGCATTTATGAAAAATTTAAAATATTCCAAATTTGCCTATTATAGATTTTAGCACTTTGGGATAGTAATATCAATATTTTTTATAAATTTTATTATATTTTGCCTATTTTGTTAAAAAATTATTTAATATATTAGTGGCATTTGAGCATAAAATAAAAAAATCAAGACTTGGACCGTGAAGCCCAAGCCTTGATTTAATGATATAAGGGAAATATTATATCTGTCTTTATTACTCGCTGAAAAGCGGAGTTGAAAGGTATCTGTCACCTGTATCAGGTAAGAGAGCAACAATTGTTTTGCCCTTATTTTCAGGCCTTTTAGCAAGTTCCTTTGCTGCCCAGAGTGCTGCGCCGCTTGAAATGCCGACAAGTACACCCTCTTGCTTAGGAAATGCTTTACCTGTTGCAAATGCATCTTCGTTTTCAACTGCGATGATTTCATCGTAAATATCTGTATTAAGAGTATCAGGAACAAAGCCTGCGCCGATACCTTGAATTTTATGAGGGCCTGCTGTACCCTTTGAAAGAACAGGTGATGTAGCCGGTTCTACTGCGACTACCTTTACATTAGGATTTTGGCTCTTAAGGTATTCGCCGACACCTGAAAGTGTACCGCCTGTGCCTACACCTGCTACGAAAATATCGACTTTGCCTTCGGTATCGTTCCAAATTTCAGGGCCTGTTGTTGCCTTATGAGTTGCAGGGTTTACAGGATTGGTAAACTGGCCTGCAATAAAGCTGTTTGGAAGTTCGCTTGCAAGTTCTTCTGCCTTTGCGATAGCACCCTTCATACCCTTTGCACCGTCTGTCAAAACAAGTTCGGCACCGTATGCTTTCATAAGGTTTCTTCTTTCAACGCTCATAGTTTCAGGCATTGTGATAATGAGTTTATATCCCTTTGCAGCAGCTACACTTGCAAGGCCGATACCTGTGTTACCGCTTGTAGGTTCAATAATAACTGAATCTGCTTTAAGCTTTCCTGTTTTTTCTGCGTCTTCAATAATTGCCTTTGCAATTCTGTCTTTAACAGAACCTGCCGGATTGAAATATTCAAGCTTTACAAGAACTGTTGCTTCAAGATTGTTTTCTTTTTCAAAATTCTGTACCTCAAGAAGTGGTGTTTTACCAACGAGGTCAAGTGCTGATTTATAAATAGCCATAATAAATAATCTCCTTAAATTTAATCAAATAATTTAGAATTTAAAATTAGTCGATTGCGGCGAAAGCTTCGTCGAGATCGTGAATAATATCGTCAATATGCTCTGTACCGATAGAAAGTCTGATTGTATTAGGCTTAATATCCTGTTCTGCAAGTTCTTCAGGGCTAAGCTGACTGTGTGTTGTGGTTGCCGGATGAATAACAAGTGATTTAACATCTGCTACATTTGCAAGGATTGAGAAAATCTTTAAGCTGTCAATAAACTTCTTGGCTTCAGCTTCTCCGCCCTTAATTTCAAATGTGAAGATAGAACCTGCACCGTTTGGAAAATACTTGTTATAAAGTTCTTTGTATCTTGGGTCGATGCTTGGATGATTAACCTTTTCAACTTTAGGGTTATTAACAAGATATTCAATAACTTTCTTTGTGTTTTCAACATGGCGTTCAACACGAAGTGAAAGTGTTTCAAGACCCTGAAGAAGAAGGAATGCATTGAACGGTGAAATTGTAGCACCGGTATCACGAAGAATGATTGCACGAATGTATGTTACAAATGCTGCCGGTCCAACTGCTTCTTGGAATGAAATACCGTGATAGCTTGGGTTAGGGTCGGAAATCTGTGGGTATTTGCCACTTGCTTTCCAATCAAAATTACCGCTGTCGACGATTACACCGCCCAAAGTAGTACCGTGACCGCCGATAAACTTAGTAGCACTGTGAACTACAATATCTGCACCGTATTCAATAGGTCTTAAAAGATAAGGCGTTGCAAATGTTGAGTCAATAACAAGAGGAATGTTATGTGAATGTGCAATATCTGCAAGCTTTTGAATATCAATAAGATTTGAATTTGGATTGCCGAGTGTTTCAATAAAGATTGCTTTTGTGTTATCCTGAATTGCATTTTCAAAATTAGCAAGGTTATCAGGGTCAACAAAAGTTGTTGTTACACCAAACTGTGAAAATGTATGTTCAAGATAGTTATAAGTACCGCCGTAAATTGTTTTTGCTGATACAATGTGGTCGCCTGCCTGTGCAAGAGCTTGGAAAGTATACGCAAGTGCTGCTGCACCTGAAGCTGTTGCAAGAGCAGCCACACCGCCTTCAAGAGCTGCAACTCTCTGTTCAAAAACATCTTGTGTTGAATTGGTAAGTCTGCCATAGATATTGCCTGCATCTGCAAGGCCGAATCTTGCCTGTGCGTGATCGCTGTTTTTAAATACATATGAAGTTGTTTGATAAATAGGAACTGCTCTTGAATCTGTTGCCGGGTCCGGTTCTTCCTGACCTACATGAAGTTGAAGTGTTTCAAAATGATATTTATATTCTGACATAATGTTAATTTCCTTTCGATGTTAAAATTAGTTTTTAAATTTGTAATAAGTATTAAAGCTAAAATAATTTATGGTTTTACATATAACATCGAAAGCACATTCGTTGATTTTTAACATTAGCGACTGTTAATTTGCTGTAAATTTTAGTCATAACAATCTCTCCTTAAATATTCCCCTTATTACCTACGAGGTTTGTAGGTTATCTCTGTGATGTCTACACTATACAACACATTACCTATTTTGTCAATAGGTTTTTAGTATTTTTTTAAATATTTTTTCAGAAGACAGAAAAATGCCCGAAAACACAAGGTTTTTCGGGCATTTAGTTTTTTGATATTTTCAATTATTTAAGTACAAAGCCTACTTTTTTCATAACTTTATCAAGTGTGCGCTGGGATACACGCTGTGCCAAATCAGCACCTTGAGTCCATTTTTCCTGAAGATAAGCTTTATCTTTCATAAGTTCATTATAACGCTTTTGAACAGGTTCAAGCTCGGCAACAACTGCTTCACCTACTGCGGTTTTAAAATCACCGTAGCCTTTGCCGGCAAATTCACTTTCAATAGCATCAAATGTTTTGCCGGTAACTGCTGAATAAATTGACATAAGGTTATTTATTCCGTCTTTACCCTCGGCATAGCGAACACTCATTTCACTGTCGGTTACAGCACTCTTAAACTTTTTCATAATAACATTAGGTTCATCTGTAAGATAAACTGTACCTTTAGGGTTAGGGTCTGACTTACTCATCTTTCTTGTAGGGTCAGCAAGGCTCATAACCTTTGCCGCAGTTTTGGTAATATACGCTTCAGGAACAGTGAATACATTACCATATATACCGTTAAAACGCTCGGCAATATCCCTCGTGATTTCAAGATGTTGCTTTTGGTCAACACCAACAGGAACAACATCTGCCTGATAAAGAAGAATATCTGCCGCCATAAGTGAAGGGTAAGTAAAAAGACCTGCATTTACATTATCTGAGTGTTGCTGTGACTTATCCTTAAACTGTGTCATTCTGCTAAGCTCACCAAATTGAGTATAGCAATTAAGTATCCAAGCAAGCTGTGAATGTTGCGGCACATGTGACTGAATAAAGAGAATGCTCTTATCAGGGTCAAGTCCGGTAGCCATAAGTAAGGCATAAAGCTGGGTAGTTTGGGTTCTGAGCTTTTGCGGGTCTTGCCTTACGGTAATTGAGTGCAAATCAGCAATGCCGAACACTGTATCAAAATCATCTTGGAAATCTTTCCAGCCACGCATTGCCCCGAGATAATTGCCCAAAGTAGGCACAGAGGTAGGTTGGATAAGTGAAAGACTTCTTTTTTTGCGTTCTTTTTTAATTTCTTCTGCCATTGTTTTTCTCCGATTATCTATATAATTTAGCTACTTCGCCCAAAGCCTTAACACCGTTTATAATACCGTCATCGGTAGGGGTTGAGAAATTAAGGCGAATGTAGTGTGATTCCTGTGTATCATCCATTAAAAATGCATTACCCGGAACGACTGCAACATTCTTCTCAACTGCTTTTTTAACAAATTCAAGCATATTTACATCATCAGGCAATTTGCACCAAACAAAAAGTCCGCCTTCCGGCTTAACATATTCTACAAAATCGCCAAGATGTTCATCAATACATTCACACATAAGATTAAGCTTATTTCTGTAAATGCCCTGAATATGCTTAATATGAGCATCAACATCATAGTTTTTAAACCATTCATCAACAATCATTTGATTAAGGCAAGGCGTATGCACATCGGAAGCCTGCTTGCCTACCGTCATTTTAGCCATAACCGTTTTAGGCGAAATGCAATAAGCAACACGAAGGCCCGGTGAAAGAATTTTTGAAAATGAACCGGCATAAATAACTATTCCGTCCTCATCCATTGATTTAATAGTAGGAAGCGGAGTACCGCTGACTCTTAAATCACCGTAAGGGTTATCCTCCAAAACCATAACACCGTACTGTTTAGCAAGTGCATAAAGCTTCTTTCTCTTTTCCAAAGACATTGTAACACCCGAAGGGTTTTGGAAATTTGGAATTGTATATATAAACTTTGCATTTTTTGTAGATTTGAGTGCTTCTTCAAGCATAGCAATATTTATTCCGTCTGCTTCAACAGGCACACCTTTAAGCTTACAACCGTAAGAACGGAAGCAATTAAGCGAACCGATAAATGACGGTTCTTCACAAATAACGGTATCCCCTTCGTTACAAAGAACTTTGGTAGTTAAATCCATAACCTGCGTTGCACCTGAAACAATAAGCACATCGTCAAAGTCCTTGCCGATATTTTCGTGATTTTTCATCCACTTTTTAACTGTATCACGCAACGGCTGATAGCCCTCGGATACGCCGTACTGAAGTGCATCAATAGGGCGGGAATCAAGTATTTCTGCCGCAATTGCCCTTACCTCTTCAACGGGGAAAGCATCCGGTGCCGGATTGCCTGCTGCAAGTGGAATAATTTTAGGGTCTGCTGTTGCTTTAAGTATTTCTCTGATAGCACTTGGCTGGAGAGAAGAAATTTTGTCGGAAAATGTATAGTCCATTGTTTTGCCTTCTTTTTATATTTAAGCAATCAACATAGAAATAAATTTTGCAAGAATTTCTGCATTGTTTGCTTTTGAATTTTCAACATATTCGCTTTTAAATTTATACAACATATCAAAATCATAGCTGTTTGATTTAATTGCATTTACAAGAGCTTCTGCATCTTCAAAAGTCGCGCTTGGCATTTCCTCTTTAAGATTAACATTTATTCCCCGTTCTTTTGAATATTCTTCATAATCGGGTACAAAGAAATAAAGCGGTTTCATCAAAACGCTAGCTTCAAAAGCACAAGCCGAATAATCGGTTATTATAACATCGGCAATTTTCATCAAATCATATGTTGAAAAATCACCGCTGTAAGAAAATTTATCCTCAATCTTAATTTTAGAAAACAGAGGATGCGCGCTAATTATCAAATGATAATCAGCAAGTTCGTCAAATTCAACCTTAAGCTTTTCTGCTACATAAGCATCTCTTTCACGAAAAGTAGGAAGATAAAGAACAATTTTTTTATCACTTAAAGCCGGATTTTCTGTAAAAAAGCGGGAAGCACAGCCGTTATCAGTTAATATATCGTCAACCCTTGGCAGTGAGCAAATCTTAATTTTAGAATTATCACAGCCAAACGCTTCCATATAAAACTTCGCTGTTTTTTTACTCGGTGCAAGAACATAATCATAATTTTTATGCATACACATAGCACGGCTGATTTTTTCATCCCTGCCCTCTTTTGTACCGACACTTTGAAGCCCAAACTTTTTGAGTGCGCCCAAAGCGTGCCACATTTGAATAACTTTAAGGCTCTTTTTATGCTTCAAGCAAGAAACAGTAATTGAATAAGTATCAATTATTGCTACCTTTGATGTTGCAAGATAATACATATCACCTATTATTGAAAAGCAATATGCAATTTTTCCCGGCAAGCTTTCAGGTATCATTTTAAGCCTGAAAACCTGCTCGGTATTTGGACATTCATTATTTATTGCTTCTTCAAGAAGCTTCATATCAAGGCTTTTATCATTGCTTTGCCTTGAAAGATAAACTATTCTGTTTTTAGTTTTAAAAAGCTTAATGGGAGCATAAATAATTTTAAGTAATATTTTTAATATTTCAATCAATAAGACTTTCATATTATCACTTCTTTAATTATTCATAAAGAGGATATTTTGCACAAATTTCGGCAACACCGTTTGTGATATATTCCTTTTGATTATCAAAATCTGTAACAGCAAGAGTAATGTACTCTGCAATTTTATCCATATCATCAGTATTAAGACCCCTTGTGGTAGCGGCAGGAGTACCGATACGAACACCGGATGTAACAAACGGTGAAAGAGGTTCATTAGGAACAGTATTTTTATTAAGAGTAATATGAACATCATCAAGTCTGTTTTCAAGTTCCTTACCTGTTACACCTGTACCCCTAAGGTCAAGAAGGCAAAGGTGATTATCAGTACCGCCCGAAACAAGCTTCATTCCTCTGTTCATAAGTCCGTTTGCAAGAGCCTTTGCGTTTTCAACAACTCTCTTTTGATAATCAGCAAATTCAGGCTTAAGAGCTTCGCCAAAGCAAACTGCCTTACCTGCAATAACATGCATAAGAGGGCCGCCCTGTGTACCCGGAAATACTGCTGAATTAAGCTTTTTAATAAGATATTCATTATTGCAGAGAATAAGACCGCCGCGTGGACCTCTTAATGTTTTATGAGTTGTAGTTGTAACAACATCGGCATATGGAACAGGTGACTGATGAAGCCCTGCGGCAACAAGGCCTGCAATATGCGCCATATCTACCATAAACATTGCACCGTTTGCGTGTGCAATATCAGCCATTGTTTTAAAATCAATTTCTCTTGGATAAGCGGAAGCACCTGCAACCACAAGTTTAGGTTTAACTTTATTAACTTGCTTTGCAAATTCCTTGTAATCAATAAATCCGTTTTCATCAACGCCGTAAGGTACAAAGTTGAAATACTTACCGCTGATATTAGCAGGTGAACCGTGAGTAAGGTGACCGCCGTTATCAAGGCTCATACCCATAACTGTATCACCCGGCTTAAGAAGTGCAAGGTAAACAGCAGTATTAGCCTGCGCACCTGAATGAGGCTGAACATTAGCAAAATTGCATTTAAAAAGCTCACACGCTCTTTTAATAGCAATGTTTTCAACAATATCCACATATTGGCAACCGCCGTAATAACGCTTTGCCGGTAAACCCTCGGCATACTTATTTGTAAGAACACTGCCCATAGCAGCCATTACCTGAGGGGAAACAAGGTTTTCCGAAGCAATAAGTTCAATATTATCACGCTGGCGTTTTAATTCAAGTGCCATTGCGTCTGCAACTTCCTTATCCGTTTCGGCAACTTTGCCGATTGAATCATAATAATCCGAATACATAATAAAATCCTCCTGAATATTTATACAAATTTATATAATTATACACATCTATAATATCATATAATAAGTAAATATACAACATCAAATTAAAAAATAAGCATACAAATATAAATTGTAAGTGCATGTAATATTGTGCAAACTTAACTCTTGATATATAATAAATAATATGTTAGAATATTTAAGTTAAAAATTCACATACGGGAGTTGAGAAAATGAGTGGTCATAACAAATGGAGCACCATTAAAAGAAAAAAGGGTGCTAATGACGCAGCAAGAGCAAAAGTTTTCACAAAAATAGGAAGAGAACTTGCAGTAGCAGTTAAAAACGGGGGCCCTGACCCTAATAATAATGCCAAACTTCGTGATGTTATTGCAAAAGCAAAGCAAAACAATGTACCAAACGATAACATTGACAGAATGCTTAAAAAAGCAGCCGGCGAAGGCGACAGCACTAATTTTGAAGAAATCGTTTACGAAGGCTATGGCCCAAGCGGTATCGCAGTAGTAGTTGAAACGCTTACAGATAACAGAAACAGAACTGCATCTGAAGTAAGGCATTACTTTGATAAAGCAGGCGGAAATATGGGCACACCGGGTTCTGTAACCTTTATGTTTGACAGACAGGGTGTAATCATAATTGAAAAAGAAGATGTTGACGAAGACCAGCTTATGGAAGACGCACTTGAAGCAGGTGCTTCCGACTTTCTTACCGATGAAGAAGATATTTTTGAAATCAGAACAGAGCCTAACGATGTAGGCGCAATTCGTGATGAACTTGAAGGCAAAGGCTATCACATCATTTCAAGCGAACCTGCTTATGTGCCGCAAACATACACAAGGCTTGAATCTGAAGAAGATATGAAAAATATGGCAAGAATGATTGAAATGTTTGAAGAAAACGATGATGTTCAAAACATTTGGCACAACTGGGAAAATGAAGACGAATACGAAGGCTGATTTTTAAACTTCGATAAATATTTAAGGAGAACTGGTAATTCAGTTCTCCTTTCAGCGTGTAGAAAACATTAAATTATAAATTTCTACACGCTGGTAGATTTCGAAAAAGTGAGATAAATTTTGTATTTTGTGAGCGGGAGCTGTACGACGGTACTGCCCCCGAACAAAAGACAAAAAGCGCCAAAAACAGCTTGG
>ENA-OPTA01002298-OPTA01002298.1-human-gut-metagenome-genome-assembly--contig:-NODE-2298-length-10381-cov-2.725257_pt1 | contig 10381 bp, 10 predicted proteins | sample MGYA00241813_ERZ501917 | MGnify/ENA primary metagenome ERZ501917 (study PRJEB25962, sample SAMEA2042408) | human gut metagenome | biome: human gut; feature: human-associated habitat; material: faeces...
CGGCAGCCCGGCCGATAAAGTTTCTTCCTGAAACGAGACGGAAATCCGTTCCGCGGTGTGGACCTTCGATGCAGATCAAAAAGCCGACTGCCGGATCAATACCGATTTTCTTTTTCATCACAGCGACTGTTTTACCGCTGTCGAAGGCTGTCGCAGCAGCTGCTGCCAAGGAGTCCTGCGTTCTGGAGATGGCAAAGGCCTATCGCTCTGAGGTAATTCCGGTAATGGATGCACTTCGTGAGGCTGTGGATAGTCTGGAAGTTATCGCACCGTCTGAAAAGTGGCCGGTTCCCGCATACAGCGATATCATCTTTAACGTTTAATCTATCTGGCAAAAAAATAATCTGGTAATACCTCCATTTTCTTATAACCGCTCGGAGTTCCGGCCTTTGGCTGGTGCTTCGGGCGGTTTTTTTCGACTTTTTCTTGACTTTTTTCAGAGAGTATGGTATACTGGTTCTAGACTGTTGTATGGATGATACAACAGTTAAAACGGAAGAGAAAGGAACGAATGGATATGACAAGAATATGGAATCGAATGCGGACTGGAATTGCAGTCATTCTTATTATTTTGTTGATGTGCGGCAGCGCCTTCGGCATTTGGAGCGCTGTCGATGCACGAAAGGCATACGATGTTCCGGCACTGACAGAGGCGGAACTAACTGACTTAGATCTTTCCCATGCCAAACGGCTGATGATCGTGGCGCATCCGGACGATGAAACAATCTGGGGCGGGGCGCACCTGTCGGAGGGCGGATATCTTGTAGTTTGCCTGACCAACGGAAACAACCAAACCCGTGCTGCTGAATTTCAGGCAGTGATGGCGCAGTCCGGTAATGTGGGGCTGATTCTCTCCTATCCGGACAAGGTCGGAGGAAAGCGGGACAATTGGAATCATGTTCAGGCACAAATGAAACAGGATCTGGAACTGGTAATGACATATCGTCCGTGGGAGCGCATCGTCACCCACAACGCTGCCGGAGAATACGGACATATCCATCACAAGATGGCCCATCAGTTTGTCACGGAAATCTACGATACTTCCAAGTTGGATATGCCCCTCTATAACTTCGGTAAGTACTACCGTGCTGCGGTTCTCCCAAGTGTGGAGTCAACCTTGACACCGGTTTCTAAGGAGGCGCTTCAGGAAAAGGAATCGCTGCTCACGCTGTATGCTTCACAGGAACGAGTGGTAAAATCGCTGTCCCATATGAATCCCTATGAGATGTGGACGGAAACTAGAGGTGGAGATTGGTCATGATACGTCGCTTGTTTTCCGGTCGGCTGCGGGAGAGCTGGGTGCACTGCGGAATTTTAACGCTGTTTCTAGCGGTTGTGATTTTGGTGGTGCATCTGGTGTATCCGGATTCGGTCTACGGCTCTCAGACAGACTGGAGCAACCAGCACTTCGCCATTCCGGAATATTTCCGAACCCGTTTCTACGCCACCGGAGAACTTTTCCCGAATTTCGCATTGCATCTGGGCGGCGGACAGAACATCTACAACTTCGCATATTATGGGCTGTACAATCCGATTCAACTGCTCTCCTACTGCTTTCCCCATGTAACGATGGCGGTCTATCTGCAAGCGGTCAGCATTTTGAACACATGGCTCAGCACCATGCTCTGTTATGTCTGGATGAGAAAATGGCATCCGGCAAAGATGTCCTTTTTCCTGTCATTTCTGTTTTTGACAGCAGCGCCTGTTATTTTTCACGGGCATCACCATGTAATGTTCGTCAACTATTTCCCATTTCTTTTTTGGGGACTGCTGGCAATTCATCGGGCATTGTTCAAAGGCAGAAGCCTCTCTCTCATTCTCGCAGCTGCGTGCATTTTGCTGTCCAGTTTTTTCTTTAGCGTCGGCGCATTTCTGGTGCTGTTCTGCTATGGCATCGTTCTGGCGCTGCATTGGCATCATCTGCATGTAAGACAGCAGGTGTTTCGGGCGTGCAGCATTGTGGCGCTGCACTTGATGCTGGCTGCCATGCTGGTCATGTTTTTCCTTATGCCTGTAGTTTTTACCCTGCTCTCCGGCAGAGATATTTCCAGTGAGAGCATTTCCCTCTGGAAACTGTTTTTTCCCGCAGTGCATTTGCGCTATCTGACCTACAGCCCATTTTCCATTGGGACAACCGCTATCGGCATCTTTGCCACAGTCGCTATGCTCCGCACGGAACGGCGGCCCTATCGGGCGCTGGCGTTTCTGTTTGTGCTGCTGCTGTTTCTGCCGTTGTCTCTCTATCTCATGAACGGCACCATGTATTTGGATCCGAAAGCGTACATTCCTTTTCTACCGCTTTTGCTGCTGCTCTGCGGCGGCTTCCTGGAGTCGCTGTTTGCACGGCAGATTCCGCTGCGCTCTGCCATGCTTCTCTACGCAGCGGTAGTTGCACTTGGTCTGATCTTCTATGATGGGACAGGCATAGAACAAATTGCAGCCGTCATTGACGCACCGCTGCTTTTGATTGCTGTTGCAGTGTTCTACCGCTGGAACAAGCGGTGGGTTGTATGGGGACAGGTTGCAGCGTTTAGCATGCTGATTTGTTTTTCCGTCAATCTCGGCGATGGCTACATGAAAAAGTCCAGTTTAGAAGTCATGTACTCGCCGGAAATTCAGGGAATCGTGGACTCGATTTCTGAGGAGGACAGCTCGTTTTATCGCATCTCTGAGGAGTACCACGCCGGCGACACTGTGAATTGTGTCTGGGGACCAAACTGCTATCGGAGTTCGGTCTACTCTTCCGTTCATAATGCAGCACTGTCCGATTTCTATTTCAAGACAGCGTACAATGAGAACAGTATTCGAAACAAAACCATGATGGTACAATCCAAAAATCCGATTTTCGGTGTGCTCATGGGGGAAAAATATCTTATTACCAAAAAACCCATTTCCAGATATGGCTATCAGCTGATTGAAAAGCGTGGGGACTATCTCTGTTATCAGAACATGCTCTCCTTCCCTATTGGATTTGCGACTTCTCATGTGATGACGGAGGAGCAGGTGCGAAGCATGGGGTATCCCACGCAGTTAGAGGGACTTTTGGAAAACGCTGTGGTCTCCGAATCGGATTTGCCGGAGAGCGTGGAAACACAGATACAGATTCCGGAAAGCACAAGGGAAATTACGCCAGCCTATCATGTTTCCGCCTACGACTCCAGCCGTATTACGGATGTTGGTGAGGGATACTATGTTCACAGCGACAAGGATTTTGTGGTAACTGTGACGCTGGACGAGCCGATCGATGCCATGCTATTGCTTCAGATGCATGCAGATAACGACTTTGGAAAAAAAGAGAACACCGGCGATATCAGCATTACTGTCAATGGCGTGCGCAACAAGCTGACCGACCCCAAGTGGAAGTACCAGAACGACAACAATTTCTTTCAATATACGCTGTCCGCCGATGAACCGATTCAGACGCTCACCATTCGGTTTTCTGCCGGAAACTATGTGATCTCAGATTGCAAGATGTACACGCTGAGCTACAGTGTGCTGGAGAAGGCCGGAAAATCTGTGGATGCATGGCAGCTCGACCACAATCAGATGGGCGGGGACTCCATGTCCGGAGATATCAGCGTGCAGCAGGACGGCTGGTTTGTTCTCTCCCTCCCCTATGACAACGGTTTTCACATTCTTGTGGACGGAAAACAGACGGAATATTTCCGAACAGATTCTGATTTTATCGGCTTCCCCATTGCCGGGGGAACGCATCAGATTTCCGTTTCCTATCGTGCGCCGGGGCTTTCCGAGGGAATTTTGTGTAGCAAAATCGGCATCGGATGTGTAGTGTGTTACTTTATCAGCGCTTATTTCATGGAAAAGCGAAAGAAAACGATGCGAAACGCAAAATCGCATGCAAAATGATGCGCTTTGGAATGTTTGGCTTTATTTTATCATATTATGAATGCTTGTATTGACTTTTCAGGAAAAACATGTTATACTAAAAGCAAGCCTTTGAAAAAAGGATATAGGTATGGAATAAGGAGGATGTTATTCATGAACGAAGTAAATCCTGGTGCACAGCCGCAGGCAAATGCCGGAGCGGTTCCGACGATGGAAAGAACCAAGTTCTGCAAGCACTGCGGACAGAAGATTCCGGAAGATGCTGTTATTTGCACACAGTGTGGCAGACAGGTTGAGGAGCTGCGTCAGGCAGCACCGGTTCAGGCGCAGCCGCAGATCATCATCAACAACGACAACACAAACACCAATACCAACACGAACAACAATTACGTTGCCGTTCCGAGAGGACGGGAGAAGAACAAGTGGGTGGCACTGCTGCTCTGTCTCTTCCTTGGCGGAATTGGCGCACACAAGTTCTATGAGGGCAAGATCGTCATGGGCATCATTTACCTCTTCACTGCAGGTTTGTTCGGAATCGGTGTTCTGGTGGATTTCATCTCGCTGCTGTTCAAGAAGAATCCGTACTACGTCTGATGAAGCCGCTTCGCGCACTCTTTTCACAATCATAAAAACAAATCCGCCGCATGGGAGAAATTCCTGTGCGGCGGATTTTTGCGTTGGAGGATGCGAATTTTAGTGGTTTAGTTCTCTCTTGTTGGTTCGTTCCAGCAGGTAATCGATGGACACCTGATAGATATCCGCGATGCGGATCAGAATTTCCGTGGGCATGTCGTGTCCGCCGGATTCATAGTAGCTGTAGGTGCGCTGACTGATGAACAGCTTTTTTGCCATGTCCGTCTGCGTGAGATCCATATCCTCCCGTAAATTTCGAATTCGTACATATTGCATAAAATACCACCTTTCCTATGTTTGGTTTTATTTTATGCTAGCATGAATCATTCTATTGACTTTTAGAACAAAACGTGCTATAATGAACTTGTCACAAAAAAGAAAAACGTGACAGATATTGTAAAGGAGGATCTTATGAAACAAAAATGGATTGCAGGACTGCTGGCAGTTTCTATGATGGCTGCAATGGCAGGATGCGCAGAGACCACAGACAGCAGCTCTTCACAGGCAGAGGAAACCTCGGCAGCTGAGAGCAGTGCAGCAGAGAGCAGCGCAGCAGAAGAAACGGAAGCAGAGGACATCACGGAGGCTGCTGCGGAAGAAACCGAATTTCAGGTAGAACTGCTCGGAACCAGTGTCAGTCAGGACTATGAGGGCAAGCCGGTCTTGGTTGTGGAGTATAACTTCACCAACAATTCCGATGAGGCGCAGTCTTTCATTTTCGCCTGCCAGGACAAGGCATTTCAAAACGGAATTGAATGCGACGACACGGTCATTGGCTGCGACGACATCGATTCCCAGCAGCAGATGAACGAAATCCAGCCGGGCACCACCTACGCTCTGAAAATCGGCTATCATCTTCAGGACACCACCTCGCCGGTTGACATCGAAGTCACCAGCCTGGACTTCATCAATGAGGACACACTTCTGAAGCAGACGGTAAACCTGCAGTAAATCAATCGCACATATTCCAAAAAACAAAAAGCACTGTGCCGTTTTTGTAAACGAACACAGTGCTTTCTGTTTTTGGAAAATGGAGTGCAATTTTACTCCTGTGCTTCTGCCTTCTGCTTCCGGCGAGCTTCCAGCTCCTCCAGAGCATCCTTGCGGGAGAGGCTGATCTTTCCATCCTTGATCTCCATGACCTTGACGATGATGGCATCACCGACAGAAACCACGTCCTCTACAGATTCTACCCGCTCCTTGTCCAGCTTGGAGATGTGAACCAATCCGTCCCGTCCGGGAGCAATCTCAACGAATGCGCCAAACGGCTTGATGGAAACGACTTTTCCCTTGTAAATCGAGCCGACTTCCGGATCGATGGCAATGGTTTCGATGATCTGGTATGCCTTATCGCAGCCCTCCTGCGAGATGCCGCTGATGAATACGTGACCGTCTTCATTGACATCGATTTTAACATCGCAGTCTGCAGAAATCTTCTGGATCACCTTTCCGCCCTGTCCGATGACCTCGCGAATCTTGTCTACCGGAATCTTGATCTGTACCATCTTCGGCGCATACTCTGCCACATGGTCACGAGGCTGTGCAATTGCCTTTGCCATCACTTCGTCCAGAATGTACAGGCGAGCCTTACGGGTCTTTTCAAACGCTTCACGGATGATCTCCGGTGTCAGACCGTCAACCTTGATGTCCACCTGAATTGCCGTGATGCCCTTCTTGGTGCCGCCGACCTTGAAGTCCATATCGCCGAAGAAGTCTTCCAGGCCTTGAATGTCCACCATGGTCTTGAATTCCTGACTGTTGGGGAGCGTGATTAGACCGCAGGAAATACCGGCAACTGGTGCCTTGATAGGCACGCCGGCATCCATCAGTGCCAGTGTAGAACCGCAGATCGATGCCTGCGAGGTGGAACCGTTGGAGGACAGCACCTCCGACACCAGACGCATTGCATACGGGAAATCCTCTACCGAGGGCAGTACCGGAACCAGTGCACGCTCTGCCAGTGCGCCGTGGCCGATCTCACGACGTCCCGGGCCGCGGCTGGGCTTGGTCTCACCAACGGAGTAGGACGGGAAATTATACTGGTGCATGTAGCGCTTGGTGGTCTCTTCGTCCAAACCGTCCAGCTTCTGGCTCTCGCTTACCGGTGCCAGCGTTGCAACGGTCAGAACCTGTGTCTGTCCACGGGTAAACAGTCCGGAGCCGTGAACACGCGGCAGAAGTGCGACCTCTGCGTCCAGCGGACGAATCTCATCGATGCCTCTGCCGTCAACACGCTTGCCCTCATAGAGCCAGGCACGGACGATTTTCTTCTGAATCAGATACAGGCACTCGTCAATGCAGCCGGTGTCTTCGCCGCAAACCGGATCAAAGGTTTCGTGTGCCTGATCGATAATCGGGCGCAGGCGTGCGTCCCTCTCGTTCTTATCGTTAGTGTCCAGTGCGTGCGCCACCTGATCGTGTACCAAATTGTCAATGTTCCGAAACAGTTCCGCATCTACTTCGTGGGCATCGAACTGGAACTTTTCTTTTCCGATCTTCGCCTGAATCTCGGAAATAAATGCGACCATTTTCTTGATCTCTTCGTGTCCGGTGAGGATTGCCTGGAGCATGGTGTCCTCCGGCACTTCATTGGCGCCGGCTTCAATCATGACAATCTTGTCCTTGGTGCCGGCAACGGTCAGCTGGAGGTCGTTGTGCTGACGCTGCTCCAGCGTGGGGTTCAGTACGATCTCGCCGTCAACCAGACCAACGCTAATGCCGGCAATCGGGCCGTTCCACGGAATATCCGAAATGGAAATGGCAATGGAGGTTGCCAGCATTCCGGTGATGTCCGGTGCACAATCCGGATCAACTGCCAGAACGGTCATAACTACGGAAACATCGTTGCGCATGGATTTTGGAAACAGCGGACGAATCGGACGATCAACCATACGAGAGGTCAGAATTGCCTTTTCCGAGGGCTTCCCCTCCCGCTTGGTAAAGGAACCGGGGATTCGCCCTACTGAGTACATCCGCTCCTCATAGTCAACAGACAGCGGGAAGAAATCAATGCCCTCCCGTGGTTTTGCGCTGGCTGTGACGTTTGCCATCACGACAGTATCCCCATATCGAACCCAGCAAGAACCGTTTGAAAGTGCACAAGTTTTGCCGGTCTCCACGACAAGCGGTCTTCCGGCAAATGTCGTTTCAAATTTTTGATATTGTTCAAACATGATTTTTCAGATTCCTTTCTCGATTTCTGTTTGCTGCTCTGTCCTTTCAATTCTGTCAAATCACAGGAAATCGATTCCATACACAGAAAGGCAGACAGAGGAGACCTCTGTACTGCCTTTCCTTCTTTTGTCAGATTCTTACTTACGAATACCCAGCTTCTCAATGGTAGCACGATACCGTGCAACATCCTTCTTCTTCAGGTAGTTCAGCAGGTTTCTTCTGTGACCTACCATCTTCAGCAGACCTCTTCTGGAGTGATGGTCGTTCTTGTGTGTCTTCAGATGTGCAGTCAGGTCGTTGATTCTCTGAGTGAGAATTGCGATCTGTACTTCCGGAGAACCAGTATCGGTCTCATGGGTACGGTTGTTTTCGATGATTGCAGTTTTTTCTTCTTTCAACAGCATGTTCTTTCACCTCATTTAATATTTCGTCAAGCACATAGAAAAAGGTAAGGTGACTTCCCGTATCGGGCTTATTCCAAAATCCAAGTACATGACAAAAATTATTATACCATATTTTCTGCGCATTGTAAATATCTTTTTTGTGAATTTATTTCAGTATAGTTTCTAAAGCAACAAAAGCGGGCAGCATTGCGCTGTCCGCCTGAAAAGGGCGTTATATGGCGCTCAGGAAATGATTTTTCCCTTGTGAGAGCGGGAACTTGCCCTGGAACCGGTGCTTTTCTTTGCACCGCCCTTGGCAGGCTCGATGGGCTTTTCTTTTCCGCCCATATCCTCGAATAGCACCTCATCCTCCGGTGTTTCCTGAAGCAACTCCGGATTTACCTCGCCACGCTGCTCATAGTATGGATTGATGATATATTTTTGAATGATGGGATAGCACTGAAACACAATGACCAGCCCCAGCCAGGCAGCCGGCAGAAACGGCAGCAGGAACAGCAGAATCATGGAGTAGCGGAGGTCGATAAAGACAATCGCCGCTGTGAAGAGTGCTGTAACACCGCCGACAATCAATGTGGTAACGATGTTGGTTTTCAGTGCGACCACAGTCAACGCCAGAGAGTTTTTCAGCAAATTTTTGAAAGACAGATTGGTGGAGATCAGCATGGGGAAAATATAGAAGTTCATCAGCAGAACGATGATGCCGATACTGATGGTGATTGCAAAGAAAACGTAGAGCAGCTTGTTTCCAGTCTGGCTGATGAGCTGCGGGTAGACATAGAACGCTGCAGCAAGACAGCATGCCATCAGGCAGTCCAGCATTCCCACTGCGCAGGAATATTTAAATTCAGAGCGAAAAGTCCGGAAAAATTCGTGCACCAGAAATGTCGGCTTTTCTATCACGAAATTTTTCAGGATCTTGGTCATCGCTGCGGTTGCCGGACCGAAGAGTACAGCGAATCCAATCGCAAAGATTCCTGCCAGAATCAAACCAAAGGAAAATGTACTGTTCCACCAGAGGAAAAAGAACGTAATTGCCGCCAGAAGCGGGAGAAAGAACACAAAATACAGTAGATTTAGTTCGATCAGCTTCCAGAATTTTCGGCCGAAAATCTCCATGTACCGAAAAAAGCCTTTTTTCTTCGGTGCATTTTTGGCGATTCCCACGCCGGCACGTTCGTAATTGTTTTTGAAGAGACCCATTTCTTTTTCATCAAGTCCTTTCTTTTGATCGTCCGTTTTAGTCCACGAAACGGTGCTTAAATTTGAGAAATACACAAAAAGCGGCAGCAGACCAGCAGTGCTATGAGAAAAATCAGCAGGACAAGAAATCGAAGACAGTACATCCGAAGGTGATGGTACATGTTGTCCGCTGGCTCGTCACGAAAGAGATAGCAGGCGGATTTCGCAGAAAACCGCAAAGATTCTCTGGCAGCTACCACAAAAATCACGGAGAGTGGCACAAAACAGATCAGCAGTCCGACACTGTGGAGCAGAAAGCTTCCGGAAGTGCGGAGCTGCCCTAAAATAGTTATACCCATGCCGACTCCGTAACACATCAGAATGAGAATGGTGAGTGGCTGTCCGATTGCGGAAAAGCCTGCGAAGAACAGGACTGCAAACAGAAGCAGCCAGCCCCAGCTTCCCCACTGGAGGTTTACAGTGTCAAACAGACGGAATACACCGGAGGCTTTTGGCACGGTATCCTGCAAGAGATATAGCAGCACACCTTCGCCGGCGTGAAGCAGCACAATTCCTGCCAATATCCAGAAGAGGCGCTGGCACTTTTCAGAGGATGTCAATGTTGTCCGTTTTCGGATCATGAATAAGACCACTCCTTCGCTTTGAAATACTTGATCTAGGTAATACAAGCATATGAAGCGAGGAGCGGTTTAGAACCACTTATTTTGCAAGTTCGTATGCACGCCTGGTGCAGTGGTCACAGGCATCCTGCACTACATCCGTCAGATTCCCCGCATAGAATCGATCCAGACCGGCAAGAGTCGTTCCGCCGGGCGCGGATACCTGCCGAATCAGTTCTGCAATGGAGTAGCCGGAATCGGTGATCATTTTTGCAGAGCCGATCAGCGACTGCGCAAACAGTTCCTTTGCCACATCGCCAGAGAGTCCAACCTGTTCCGCATAGTCCAGAAATCCCTTGGCAAACAGATAGATGAACGCCGGACTGCTGCCGTTAATTGCGATGATTTCCTTCATCTGTGCCGGTTCAATCACAGCAGTCATGCCGCAGGCATCGAAAATACGGCGTACAACAGCAAATTCTGCATCCGATACCGGTGCTTCTGTGGCAAGTGCCGTTGCACCGC
>ENA-OPTA01002299-OPTA01002299.1-human-gut-metagenome-genome-assembly--contig:-NODE-2299-length-10380-cov-2.353608_pt1 | contig 10380 bp, 9 predicted proteins | sample MGYA00241813_ERZ501917 | MGnify/ENA primary metagenome ERZ501917 (study PRJEB25962, sample SAMEA2042408) | human gut metagenome | biome: human gut; feature: human-associated habitat; material: faeces...
CGGAGGTCAGTGCGCGAGATAGATCATTTCCCAGCTCCAATGCATATTTTTCTCCGCGGCCATAGGCATAGCCATTGCGCTTGCCCTGCGCAAAAATTTCCCGGAAACGCCCCAGATAGCGGGAAATGTCCTGCAGCGTTTTACTATCGCGCACACGCTCTAAAAGCGCCGCATTTGCGTCTGTCTTCCGCATATCACCGGGGGCGTCGCTCCATGCGCCGAGGATCGTCTGTACTTCTTCCGCCCTTTCCGCGGCAGCAGACACCGCGCGGGCGATCAGCGCACCGGCTTCTGCCTGATTCTGCGCAAGGCCAGCGTCAACGAGCTTAAATGTGTGAGAGAACATATTGCCGGCATGAGCATGAGAGACTTTGCTCGTGTCCGCCGGTCACTTGCAGGGATGCCCTTGGAATGGCCGCGCATTTGGCGGAGAACATGGAGCAAGTCCAATGGAGCCTGACCTACAACAGCCTGAAGGACATAAAGCCCTATCAGCTGTGTCTGGTCGGGAAATGCAGGATCTGCGGCGGGCGGCTGTGCATGGAGCAAAGGCCCGTTGAGGCGGATAGCACTGACGGTTTCCTTGCTGCGGTATACCGGCATTTATACCATTTTCACCGCTCCATCGGTCAGTGCTTGCCTCGCGCGGCGTTTCGCACAAAGTTTGTAGAGATGTTCCGTAAGGAGGATCGCGCCGCTGTTGAGGACTGGCTGAGCATGCCGGAAAACCAGTCGATCCATGCCATGATCTGCGGAAATGCGAAGAGAGTCTATACCATCGTCCACTCCTGGGCGGATGCGGATCAGGGCAATTTTCCTGCTCCGGAAGGTATGGCAGCCTTCACTGTGAAGGAGGAGGCCCGCAAGGAGCTTGCGCGCCTTGTGGCGGAGGAAAAGGAAAATCGGACGATCCCGTTTCCGACAGAAGAATACTGTGAGGAGTACGGCGAGGATTTCTGGGAGGCTTACCGGGACGGCTATGCCGCCGGATGGTTTACCCGCTATGAGATCATCGAAAGTCCGCTGTACGCAGAAAATATCGAAGAAAAAGGAGGTGCGGCTGATGATGCTGCGAAAACCGAACTGCTCTGATTGCCCACATAATCTCCAATACATGGAAAGCTTGCCGATCAAGAAAAAGGGCGTCACCATGCACTTGGGGGAGCGTTTCTGTGTTGCGGGAAAGCGCGCGAGGAAATTCAAACGCAGTGATCCCAAAACCTATGTGCCAAGCTGGTGTCCCAGGCTCAAGGCTCCCTGTGAGCTGCGGATCTATGGCTTCAAGAATCAGCGTGAATGGAGGATGCACCGCAGTATGCGCGCGTATCTGGGCGAGGATACTTCTCCATCTGCATTCCGCTATGCGGTGCGCTATGAAGGACATACCGATCTGGCACCGTATGAGTTTTTCGAGTGCTGCAATGAAAAATCGGATGATGAGATTTTGGGTGCAGCAGTCCAGCACTACGATGTTGTGGAAATTGACGACGGTATCAAGCCTGCCTTTTTCTACAAAACGGAGCATGGCTATGAGCTTTTATTCTCGTTTGATGCCAAGACTGCCAAGAAGAATATCAGGGAGGAAATTGATTGAAGGAAACTGTAAAAAGCTGCAGCAACTGCCGATATTCCTATGATCTGCCGAGCAATCGCGGACCGATGGCAAAAACGCAGTACTGTAGAAACAAGAACTATAATTCCGTGAACTATACCACCAAAATGTTGCTGGAGGACTGGGACCAAGGCCACTGCCGCTTTTGGGCGTCCATACCAGAGGAAGGAAACGACAATGAAAAATAATTACTCAATCGCTCAGCGCAACGCCATTGTGGAAGCAAATCTTTGGTGCATCGACAGCGTGATCCGTCAGAATCGCCCGCTCATGAGAGCGGCTCGGCTGGAATATGACGATGTGTACCAGCAGCTTGCCCTGCGGCTTATCAAGGCTGTGGCGGGCTATGACCCGGAAAAGGGACGCCTGGAGCAGCACATTTTCGCCCAGCTCAAGTATGAGCTTCTTAGCTGCAGATCGGCCTACCGGCTCTGCGGTATGCTGTCTCCTTCTTTTTCTCTTTGTTTTGTTCCTTTTCGCATAGCCGGATCAGCTTCTGGCACCGATCCATCTCAAAGCCTCCGATGTGGGCAAGCTCTTCAGAGAGTCTCAGCTTCTTTGCCATCCACTTATAGCCCTGCGTTCTGCTCATGCCCCGCTCCTTCCAGAAGCTGTCAAAGACCTGATGGGTCTCCATCCGCTTCATGCGAAGGGCTTCGTTGGCAAGATTGCCCAGCGGCCGCGTGCTGCCCTTATGACAGCCCACACGGGCATTGCAGTTCTGACATTGATAAAATTTCTCGCGTTCCAAGCCCAGTCTTTTTGCCGCCGCGGGGCCATACACCTTTGCTGCGGGAACAAGATGGACTGCGCCGCCGCAATAGCGGCAGATCATCGGAATCTCTACCAAAGGCATCCCTCCTTACGCCGCTTTCGCAGCAGCCGGCTGCGCGGCTTTTTGAGTTTTCTTCTGTGCTTCCGGCCGCATGGCGTTTTGCAGATAGTAAGCATCCTGCGTGGCAAGCGTCAGCATTCCGCCCTGCGCGATCCCCAGCGTGACCGTGCCGCTCAAGGCTTTCAGGCAGGTGACAAGTTGCTTTGCGTTGAACCAGTAATCTCCCGCAGGGGTGCCGGTCAATGCAATTACCTCAATGGGTGCCGATGCGCTGACGCAATCGCCTGCGCATTGGAATACAAGGCGCTGATCCTGAAAGCTCAGCTTCACCCGGTTTCCGGTGCCAATGCTTAGGACGGACGAGAGCGCCGCTCTCATGTCGTGAATATCCGTCAGCACGGTAAACGCATTCCGGATGCTGCCTACCAACTGATCCGTATCGATGTAGCCGCCCTCCATGAGCCGCGCGCTGAAAAGGAAGTTCTCGCGGAAAAAGACGATGCTCTTTCCCGTGGTGCCGACACGGAATTCATCCTTGTCCTGGCACATATTCGAGAGCTTTCCAAGCGAGGCGGCGGGGATGAGCAGGCTCACATCACCCGTGCTCTGATTGTCACCTCTGGCCGTCACGATACAGTTTCCGTTGCTGCCGGCCGCGCGCAGTCCCGTGCTGGTAAACATGAGATTGACGCACTTGAGAAGCGGCTTGCTGTTATCCTGTGCGGTTGCAAATACGGTGTGCTGCGCCATAGCGGGAATCCCGCTGAGTTTGACGGTATCCTCCGGAAAAGGAAGATCCGGCTTTGGAAAAGCGCCTCGCTCCCATACATCCACTTCATAGCAGGCGTCTCCGCTTCTGAGCGTCATGCGTCCCTGATTTTCTGCCCGGCAGAGCTGCACGGTATCCTGCGGCAGCCGTGAGAGCATTTCTGCAAGCATCTTCGCGCCAAATACCAGCGCCCCATCCTCCTGAACGGTACAGGGGAGCTTTTCCTCCAGCGCCGCCTCCAAGTTGGTCGAGGTGACGGTGAGCTTTCCGGCGGCGGCATCCGCCTCCAGCAAAGCGCCCCGGAGCACGTCCAACGGCGAATCCGCCGGTGCGATGGCTGATGCACGCTTGATGGCGCTCAGCATTTCCGCCCGATTGATCGTTACATTCAAATAATCTCCTCCTTTACGCAGCAAAGCCGAAGATCGACAGCTGGTTTTCATCCACCTCTGCCTTCTTCGACTTCCGTTTCTTCTGTTCTTCCGCAGTCCTGGCAAGCAGCCCTTCATAAAGTGCCTGACGCACTTGCGCCTGCGCCGTGCGCACGCCGAAGGAATCCTTGGCTGCGGGTGCTTTTTGTTCTTCTGCCGCAGTCTCTTTCAGCTGCGCAGCTGCGATGTTCTTTTTCCGCTCCGGGTTCATGACCGCCATTTTCCGAAAGGCCGCCGCAATATCCTCCACATTATCCCGGATTCCCAGCGCCAGCTCCTTTGCCATCTGTGAGGTCAGGTCCTTTACATCACTCATGGCCGCAAGGCCCTCTTCAGAAAATGTCCCCTCGATGATGCCCGCTACCGCCAACTTGGATGCCATCAGCTTCATAGCCTTTGCCTGCATGGTATCGGCGTAGTAGAGCATATATACCTCCACTCTGGGGGCGGTCTGATTGATCCGCCACGACCGGCGGGATGCCTGCCGCAGCGTAAAGAGGTTATAGCCCATGGAGTAGAAGATAATGGTGGTAAAGGCATTGAGGTCAAGGCCGGTTTCCACGCAGCGCGGGTTGGTAATGAGCACCTGCAAACCGTTCTTGACACGCTTGTTGACCCAGTCCTCCCGCTTATCCGTAGCGATCTGCGGCGTCAGGATCTCTGTCCGATAACCTTCCGAGCAAAGAAGCTTCTGGAGCTTTTTCTGTGAATCCGTGCGCGTCCAACTGGTATAGATGAGCACGCGCTCTCCGTTTGCCGCTTTCTGCCGCACCAGTTCCAATACCCGTTCCTCCTTGGGAAGCAGACGGGAAAAATCGCCGCAGTTCTTTGGCGTTACAATGGGCATTCCGTTTATGGGATGCACTACCTCCGCTTGATCGTAGGGCTGATCCGGGTAAACCGTCAGCAAATTGAGATAGGTGGACAGGATCTTCTGCGCCGCCTTCCGGTCTGTGCGCAGGACTTTCTGCAATTTGTGTTCCGCCTCTTTATAGGCCGTGCGTACATCCTCCGGCATCTCCAGCGGTACGGGGATCTCTTCGTAGTCCGGCAGGTCTTTGCCCATGTCGGAGAGGGAGAGAAATGCCGTGTATTCCAGCAGGAAACGGGAAAATACCAGCGGCGATACGCCGGGCAGCTGCTTTGACTTTGTTCTGCGCTTACTGGTGCGCCTATTGGAATTGTACTCCGCATCCTGTATCTCATAGGTATTTTCCACCACGCCGTACTCCGCATCGAAATCACCGGGGCTTTTGTAGCGTTTGCCATCCTTGAGCATCAACCCGGGAACAATGCGGTAGAGCAGGTGAAAAATGCCGGAGGAATAGCCGTTGATAAGCGTTGCCGTCATTCCGACAAAACACCTGGACGCGCCGTACAGCTCTGCCATGGCATCGCCCTGCCCGCTATTGTTGTTGTACTCGTGCAGCTCATCGCAGAGGAAGCCGTCGATGCGCCCGCGCAGCTTTTTCTTGATGTAGGTACTCAGGGGAAACCGCCGGTGCGCTCCGCGGATCGGATAGAATGCATCCGGATTTTGGGCGATCTCAGTGAGCTGATCGAGAACACGCTCGTTTTTGGTACGATGCAGATGTGCCTGCGCGCCGTAGCGGTAGACCCATCCGTATTCTCCGATCTTCACCCAGTCGATCCGTTTGTCCGGATTGACCGCGGACCATAGCGGCGTACCGCAATGGGGACAGGTGTGATTTTTCTTGTGCTCCTTCTGAAAAAAGAACTGGTCGGCCGGCACCGTATAGCGGCTGCCGTCCTCGCTGATCTCCATTTCGATCACACCGTCGCAGTCTGGGCAGAGAAACGCGCGTCTGCGTCGATTCCAACGCACGGCGGGGTAACGCATATAGCCATCCCGCGCCTGCTCCTTGGAAAAAACAGCAAATACACTTTTGTCGCCCTTCTCGTACATCGCATACAGACGGTTGAGATCCTGAATCGTGCGCACCACCATGCCGTAGGTATCCGGGAGCGTTTCTCCAATCTCCCGCACCCACTTTTGTGTGACATGAGAGGGACACATAACGATGCCAAAGGATTTCCTGCCGTCTTTCCTCTTCTGATCGGCCCACAGCCCGTGCAAAGCACCAAGAGCAGTCGAACCGATCTTCGTTTTGCCACTACCGCATTCTGCGATAATGAGCGCCACACGCTTACGCGCAAGCTGCCGCTTGACAGCTTCTGCCACCGCAAGCTGCGCATCGTAGAGAGAATATCCCACACGGCTCATGATGCAGTCGTTGATAGCGAGCACTTCATCGGAAAGCGGTTCCTTGGCAGGATCAAAAAGGGGCATGAACTGATTGCGGATACGGTCAGCTACGGTAACACCAAAGGTATTGAGATAGCCTGTGACATTTTCCACATTCTCAAAACCGTCTGGCATATTGGGGACTGCTCCGGGGATTTGGATATCTCCGCTCTGCAAGCCCCGCTCCAGCACCTCCACCACATTCTGATCCTGCGGCTTCAGATCCAGCACCCATGCGTCTATCCGCTCTTTCAGGGAAATGACCTCCAGTTGCCGGAGATCTCCCCGTTGGCGCAAACTGCTGAGCACATAGTCCTGAAATTCCGGGATCAGCGGCGCTGCCGTTTTGTGATCCAGTTCCTCAAAGAGCCGCTTTTGATCCCTGGCAGGACAGAAGATGTAGCACCTGCGGGGCTGCAGCTCCATCTGCTCCGTATCTACGAGGTTTGTATCCTCGTCTTTTTCATGCTTGCCGCTTCTGTCATCCTCCTGTACGGTGTCCGCAGCCATCAATGTTGCCACGGCGTAGATCCCATCGTGCGTGATCTGCCGCTGATAACTTTTGAGGCTGCTTTGGAGCATTCGGGTCGTGTCGTTTTGGGCGGCTTCTATCGTCGCGCCGCCGTAGATGGCATCTGCCATTGCCCGCACCATTTCGGGATAGCCGCCGAAGCGGATGGCACTGATGATGCTACCGTTTTGATCGTGGTCGAGTACCAGCGTATCCGCATAGGCCGACAAGCGCACCTGTGCGGATGGGTCATAGTAACTCAGTTCGATCAGCTTACTATTGGACATCCATTGCCTGACTCCTTTCTTTTGACGAAACAAAAAAAGACCGCAATCACTCCTATGAGCAATTACGGTTTCGTTCTCGTCCTTATTATATTTCAAGCCGTTTGGGTTCGACGGTACTCGCAAGGAGCATGCCACATCTCTAAGCGGTAAAACCGCCATGAGCTGTGCAAAGGGCATACTACCTCCTTTCCACTCTTTCTTTCCTAACTTACTCCGCCCTAACTTACTTCGCCCTGAAATACAGCTTCATTGTAGCATCACAGGGGAAGGCTGTATAGTTGGAGTTTTTCCACAATTCTGAGTTTTCACACATAACTCCTTATGGCATAAGTAAATAGCGCTCACACGTTTACAATCCGTTGCACTGCCTCTCTTTTGATATAGGATAAGTTCGAAAGGAGAACAGCTTATATGAATAACGAAAAAAAACTGCTTGAATTTTTTATGGGAACAGAAAACGCGGACCATCTGTACATTTTGATTTTACTAGTAATCTTGGACTACATAACCGGCATTTGTGTAGCAATACATCAAAAGCGCCTATCGAGCAAAATAGGATTTAAAGGGATATCATTAAAAGTCATGATTTTTGTCGTTTTATCGATGTGTCATGTACTCGATGGATATCTGCTCGGTGATGGATCAACAATCCAGGCAATGACAATTTTGTTCTATTGTGCAAACGAAGTCGTAAGCATATTAGAAAACTCTGTGGCAATAGGGCTGCCGCTACCGCAGAAGTTGAAAGAGGTTCTTTTAAGCTTTAAGGCGAAGGACAAGGGTAAAGACTAGCTAAATTATATATCCACAACCGATATCGAACTACAAATACTCCAAAGGAAAATATAGTATGAGCTTTTTCAGGTGAAGTTGAAACTTCTATGTTTACATCAGAAAAATTGTGGTCTCTTTAATAAGTAACTCAGAACTACCTGGCGAAAAAGCCTTGGACAAGCTTTTTCACCATTATGTCCAAATGGTAATCTGGGAACAAAAAATGGAGGTTTTTACTATGGCTACTTATAAAATTGTTTCGCACGGTGGGACCGGTCTCCCGTTGAATGTCTACGGCACCGGCACCATCACTTCGCGCCGTAACGTTTGCATTTGGACGGACACTGGCAGTGTTGATCAGCAGTGGGCCATTGACAGTCTGGGTTCCAATCAGACTGTTAGATCCGTGAACAACCAGAGCTATATGCTTAATGCAAACCGTTCTGGTTCCACTTGGAACTGTGATGTCTATACTCTCAATGCTGACTGCTATGTGAATTTCATCTCACTTGGTAATAATGTGTATCGAATTCAGCTCAAGAGTGACACCACTAAATACCTCAAGGCACTTGGCACTTCGAGCAATTCTGATGTCAGATGGGCTGTTTTGGATACTGCTTCTAACGCGCAGAGCTGGAAGATCACCGAAGTGTCCGGTGGTTCTGTTAATCCTGGTACGGGTTCTGTCACGACGCTAATCGCCGCGGCAAACGCTTGTATTGGGAAGAATTTAGCACAGTGTGCCAAATACTTCGGCGTTTCGAACCCTAACTGTGAGTGGTGTGCATGGTTCGTTCGTCAGTGCGGTATCAAAGCAAATATGAACTTCGGTACTTCAAATATTGCCTCTCAGGTCAGGGGTGTAAATGGTAACGTAAGTTTTTCTGCTACAACCCCAAAGGTTGGCGATCTGGCACTTATCGATACGCACGGCGGGAGCAGTGTTGGACACGTAGGCATTATCACAGCCATTACAGGCAATAACATTACTACTGTTGAGGGAAATATGAGTGGTTCGGTAACGACCAGTATCGTGAAGAATGCCTCCTATGATGCCTCTGGATACAGTTCTACTTTTGGACGGATTGTTTATATTGGCAAAAATAGCTAATAATACAACATAAAAATCTCAAAGAAGACTCGGGGAATCCCCCCGAGTCTTCTCTACTTTTGTTTGATACGCAGTACGAGCAGCGATATGCAAGGTAAGTAGTCACTATAAAATTGACAGGAAATCATTTCGCCGCTATTCATCGTGGGATAACTTTTAAGCGAGCTCAAGCCAGTGGAAATCTCTATCCAAAATGTGCCCCAACAGTCAAGTAAGCGCCTGCAGTGGGACATATATGGAATGGGAGTTTCGCTGGCAAACGTCAAAGTAAGTAGGTATTCTTCCCTGAAAAATCGCCTTTAGAATATAACATTTCGAGACGATGTTTCACCTTGCTTTGCGCTGTGTAGAAAGTCAAATTAACAGATGGCCTTTATGTGAGCAATAATAAAATCTTGCTGCGCAGCAAGGGCTTGGTAGGCTTCTGCCAACGCAGAATCGGACTCACTGTATTCGACATCGCTCGGTGTTCTGAGCAGATATGTATAGTCTTCCGTTTGCGCAACAACAACACTATGGCCTGCTATGACCGGCGGGTTGTCTTCACTCCATTCGCCAGGATAGCAGTCGATAAAGAAAAGAATTCCACCCTCGCCGTTGTCGTGGGTCGGTTTGTGATAAAAGGTAATGCAATTCCCGCCATTTTGGTGATGAAGGCCATATTCCTCTTTGATTTCAACTTGCCCTATCCAGTCGAGAGGCAACTCTGCGGAAAAGCCTAGGCGTTGATTCACATAAAGGATTGCTGATGAGTTCTCAGGGAACGTTAGCTGAGCCTTTGCAGCATCTGACATATATGTTTGATACTGCGTTTTCTGATTTTCCGAACACGAGCTCAAGCACAACGTAAGTGTTAGCAACACTGCAATTCCTATAAAGAAACGGTTGGATTTCTCTTGCTTTAGCGTTTTCAAATTATCTTTCATTTCCTGTCTCCGTGTTAATAAACTTTTCTTGCTTTGCTTGCAAATCGATAGTAATTTGATGTAATTGCAAGGATGATAGCCCTTAACTTGACGTCTTGCGCCTGAGTTTTTAGTGCGCTTCTGTTGCTATTGGCACTTTTTTGTTACGCTTTGCTCAGGCTGGGCAACGCCATTGACGCTATAGTTCAGTTTCAGTGTATAGCTCTTCCCTCGGGTTACGCTGTGTTGTCCAGAGGCAATCGCTCTGTATGTTCCTTCGCTGCTCCACGAGTCTATATAGGTGCGCGTGTACTCATAGCTTGTTTCCAGCCGCTTGTCGCGCTCATCATCGGTTTCGTCCCAGCGTGGATAGGGATATGCCTGGCCCGCACTATACGACACCGCGTCAGGGAGATGAGGCATTACCATAAAAGTCGATTTCTTCTATACCGTCCCACTCGCCGAGAAGTTGCATATCTGCCTGATTCGGCGTGGTAAAGGCATCAAAACGCCAGCCTGCGTCAGTATAGATCAGAGTGACCGGATAGGTGCGCGTGTACTCATAGCTCGTTTCCAGCCGCTTGTCGCGCTCAGCCTCGGTTTCGTCCTGACGAGGATAGGGATAAGAGTAGTGCGCCGTCACCGTGAAGTCGATCCGATCATCCGCCCGTGCAGTCAGAGCAAATTCGTCGGGAATGTTGCTGTTGTAATATTGGTCGCCGTAGGCGCAGTCGAGGATAAAAAGCTGGCCGTCGTGCTCGAGGTAGATCGGCGCGTTGCCGTTGTCATTGCAGGCAGACCAGAACGTATCGGTAAACAGCGCGTGGATAACGCGGTCAAAGTCAGCCCAGGACGGGGTCGGTTCTGCTGGAGGTCTTC
>ENA-OPTA01002307-OPTA01002307.1-human-gut-metagenome-genome-assembly--contig:-NODE-2307-length-10369-cov-3.556913_pt1 | contig 10369 bp, 8 predicted proteins | sample MGYA00241813_ERZ501917 | MGnify/ENA primary metagenome ERZ501917 (study PRJEB25962, sample SAMEA2042408) | human gut metagenome | biome: human gut; feature: human-associated habitat; material: faeces...
TCCTTGTGCAAGCACAAATCTGCACTTGGCTCATCGTATACACAAAAACAGGTGCCCACTGGGATATATCACTAAGATATACTTACGTGGACACCTGTTTTCTATTTTCATTTACCTGTTATTCCACACCGTTAAAGCAGTAGGTACATACCTGGCATGCATCAATCCCGATTGATTTGATCAGATCATCCAGTCTGTGATAACGAAGTGAAGTGAAATTCTGTCTCTTGCGGATTTCCTCCAGCATTGCTGCATACCGGTCACTGTTCGGATCCGCATATTCACCCAGTACATTGACATCATTGTCGCCTTCCCACTCACGGATGATCCTTCTTGTGATCAGATCCAGGTCTGATTTGGAACGGGAGAAGTTCAAATATTTGCATCCGTACAGAAGCGGTGGACATGCCGGGCGGACATGCACTTCTTTTGCGCCACTCTGATACAGGAACTCTGTCGTCTCACGGAGCTGTGTGCCACGCACGATAGAATCATCGATCAGCAGCAGGCTCCTGTCTTCGATCAGACTATGTACCGGGATCAGTTTCATTCTGGCGATCAGATTACGCTGACTCTGTGTTGTCGGCATGAAGGATCTTGGCCAGGTCGGAGTATATTTGATAAATGGTCTTGCATACGGAATACCTGATTCATTTGCATAGCCTATCGCATGAGCGATACCCGAATCCGGAACTCCTGCAACAATATCCACGTCGATCGAATGGTCATCTCTCTGTGCTAAAAGCTTTCCACAGTTGTAACGCATTTCTTCTACACCAACCCCTTCATAAGAAGAAGTAGGATATCCATAGTATACCCACAGGAACGAACAGATTCTCATCTTTTCACATGCAGGACTTACAGTCTCCACAGATTCCGGTGTCACGTAGACGATTTCCCCAGGTCCCAGCTCTTTGTAATCTGTGTATCCAAGGTTGATATATGCAAAGCTTTCAAAGGAAACGCAGTATGCATTCTCTTTCTTTCCGATCACAACCGGTGTACGTCCGAGAAGGTCTCTGGCTGCATAAATTCCATTCTCTGTCAGAAGCAGAAGCGTCATCGAGCCTTCAACTACTGACTGCACATAACGGATTCCCTCAACAAACGAATCCTTTTTACAGATCAATGCCGCAACCAGCTCTGTAGAATTGATCTGTCCATTGGTCATAGACTGAAAATGTGTATGTCCATTTTCATAAAGATTCCGGATTAGCTGATCCGCATTATTGATCTTACCTACTGTCGTAATTCCAAAGCACCCCAGATGCGACTGGATCAGAATTGGCTGTGGATCATAATCTGAAATACATCCAATTCCAATATTTCCCTTCATTGTATCAACATCTTTCTCAAATTTTGTACGGAACGGCGAATTTTCAATATTATGAATCGCTCTCTTCCAGCCATCACTTCCGTAAGTAGCCATACCTCCGCGGCGGGTTCCAAGATGCGAATGATAATCTGTTCCATAAAAAAGATCCAGATTACATGCTTCTTTTGATGCAACGCCAAAAAATCCTCCCATATCTGTAGGTCTCCTTTCTTTATCCCAATGCCATAGCCTGTATTTTTCATCTATTTTTTAGTGTATCATGCATTTATGGGCGGAAACAATAGCAAAACCCCGAATATATTGCAAATGGCTATAACTATTTCTAATCGTATTTATAATTGTTTGAATTTTCTGATATATATATTACAATTTCAATTCTTTCTAATTTTACCAAAATTATTTCAAAATTATATTGACAAATAAGTATTTGGGTGTTATTATTAAGTCAATCCAAAAGAAAAGAAGTTCCTGACGAGAAAGGGAATTTCAAAAAGATATTTTTTTAATCTGTTACATAGTTTCATATATACTCGCCAAGAGTATAAGATGAAGAGCCAGATCAGAAAAGGGTAACAAGAATAATTGTTATTTGAAGGTTAGAAAGTTTTAAAAAAGCAACTATACATTTTGGTTATGAGCGTTTTGTAAGCGGAGTGTGTAGAGAACAATTTTTAAAATTGATAATTTATAATAATAAGAGAAAATTGATATCTGACTTCTGAACAGAAAAAAGTATAAGAGAAAAAAAATATCCGGATAAAATTTTGGAACGAGAACGAAAGGAAGGAGGCTTTGACCGTTGGATATTTCATCATCTAAAACTCAATATGTTAATGGTATGGCAAATGTAAATTCCTGTGAGATGAGCCTTAACCATAGATTATAATCCGGTAAGAGAAAAGTTAATGATAAAAAAGGTCGGAGTAGTAGATAAACCGGAAGCGATTATAAGATATAAAAAGATTCAGCATTTGTTGACATATTGAAGTAAATACCACAGTAATTCAAGATCAGAAAATGTGTAAAGAAACATTCATTGATAAGTAAATTTAACAGTGACGAGAAAGCTGATAAATACAAAAATTGAATTACCTGATTATATAAAATAACAAAAGATCAGAATTGATCAAAATCGATTCATATGATTTCATTTTTATAAATTTTATAAAATCTGAATATCATATGAAATGCTCAAAGAACTTACAGGAATAAGAATTACTTAATTCCTCCGATATAAAAATAAAAATTATAAAATAAAAATTACAATTGAATATTCCGAGACAGCCATTTAAAAGATGGCTGTCTCCTTTTTTTCTGTTACCAGCTCCCAATTTGTGAATTTTTTGTAATATTTTTTTAACATTTCTGAAAAATATCAGCCGTAATTTTTGACATTGACAACGCTCTATGATACACTTAGTAAGTAAAATTATAAGACTTTTGTTTTCCGTTTCTGGTACAAAAGTCAGACTTACTGAGGAAAAGTAAAATAATTAATAATAATCATATGAGGTGAGAAACGTTGGATAAATATGAATATCGCGCAAAGACAGAGCAGATGCTTGCGTATGCCGAACAGAAGTCTTACCAGAAAGCGATGTCGATTGCAGATACGATCGACTGGCGTAAAGTAAAAAATACCGCCATGCTCTCTACCGTAAGCGAAATCTATGAAAATGCGGGGGAACTTGGTAAAGCACGTGATACCTTATTTATTGCGTATGATAAAGCACCTTCCAGCAGAAAGGTTGTATACCGCCTGGGAATTATTTCTCTGAAGCTGGGACATTTCGATGAAGCAGCTGATTGCTACGAAGAATTTGTCAAGCTTGCTCCGAAAGATCCAAACCAGTACATTCTCCGGTATAAGATCTTAAAAGCACAGAAAGCGCCAGTCAAAGAACAGATTGAAGCTCTTGAAGATTTCAAGCATTCTGAATACGTTGAAAAATGGGCATATGAACTTGCCAGATTATACGCTGAAGCTGGTATGACTTCCGAATGTCTTGATGAATGTGATGATCTGATTCTCTGGTTCAGCGAAGGTACTTATGTATACCAGGCAATGGAACTTAAAATGAAATACAAACCGCTGACTCCACTTCAGCAGGAAAAATACGATCATCGAAATGATGGTATCGGCCGTAAGGATTCTTCCAAGAGAAAACCTTCCTTCCGAAAATCCAAAGGACGTCCGGAACCGAATCCACGAATTGCAGACAAGGTCCGCAAAGATGTACATGTCACCGACAGTATTGATCTTCCGGATCTTCCAGAGCCAATGGCCCGGACACATGCTTCCGAACCAGAAGCTGAGTCACAGCCAAAAACCCGGATTCGAAGCACTTCCGATATTTCCACAACCATTTCCGGTGCTTCCCTTTCAGATGCCCTGAAAGCCGGTGTTGCCGTTGCAAGTGGTGCAGTTGCTCCTGAATCTGCTTCAGACGATTCACAGATGACCGGTAAGATGAAGATTGAAGAAATTCTTGCCAACTGGGAAGCAACCCAGCGTGAAAATGCAAAGATTCTTGAAAAGAGCCAGGAGGAAGCTGAGAAAGAAAAAGCCCTGCGCGAGAAGAAGAAAGAAGAAGAGGAAGTTCTTGGAGCTACAAAACCAATCCTTTCTGATGATATCCGCAAACTGATGGAACAGCTTGAAAATGGTGAAGAGCCTGAAATCACCGATGAAGATGCTGAAGATTTCGTTGATGATGAAGAAGATGAAGCGACTGAAAGCCCGGAAGATTCATCCAAAGAAGCTTCAGACACTGACGAAGAAGATCCGGAAGAAAATGATTTTGAAGAAATCGTTGACTCCGAAGAAGATGATGAATCGGATGCGGTTTACGATGAAGAAGCTGAATACGAGGATGAGGATGATTCCGAGTATGATGACGACGAGGAATACGAGGATGAAGACGATTCCGAGTATGACGACGACGAGGAATACGAGGATGAAGATGATTCCGAGTATGATGACGACGAAGAATACGAAGATGAGGATGATTCCGAGTATGACGATGAGGAAGAATACGAGGATGAAGACGAAGATGACTACCAGATTGATGATGAATTAGATGAAGATCATAAAGAGGATTTTGATTTTGAAAAAGAATCTGCTCTCGATATCGATGATCATGATTCTGACGAAGATGATGGTGATTTTGCAGACCTTGATTCCTTTGAAGATGAAGAAGAATTAGATAGCAGTGATGATTATCTTGATCTTGAATTTGACGAGAAACCGGCTCCTGAGCCAAAGAAAGAAACTTCAAAATCAGCGCCAACTCCTGATATTGACGAAGTTCTTGAAATCGAAGAACCGTCAGAAGATGAAATCACTGAACGCATGGGTAAATTCGATACCGGATTCGTTGTACAGGGTCGTTACGATCTGAGTGCAACAAGTGAGATCGGACTGAAGCTTGGACTTACTGAAGAGCAGAAGCAGCTGTTCTCTTACTTCGTACCGATCCGTGGTGTTAGCGAACAGCTTGTTGAAATCCTTGATAACGACAAACGTTGCCGTAACCGTTATGGAACTTCCCGCACAGGCAACATCCTGATCCTTGGCCGCAAGGGAAGCGGAAAAACAGTCCTCGCAGTTGATATTGTAAAAGCAATCCAGAAACAGCGCAGACTCAAACAGGGTAAAGTTGCAATCGTAACCGGTGATTCTCTGAACAAAAAGGACATCGGAAGTATCATCGATAAGCTGAACGGTGGCGCACTGATCATCGAAAAAGCTTCCAAGATGAATGACAGAACCATCCGTGAACTGAATGATATGATGGATGAACAGACCGGTGAACTTCTCTTCCTTCTGGAAGACCAGAAGAAACCGCTGGAAAGAATGTTTGCATCCCATCGCGAATTCAAACGTAAATTTACTTCCAGACTGGAGCTTCCGGTATTCATCAATGATGAACTGGTTACATTCGGTCAGACCTATGCTAAGGAAAACGGATACCGTATCGATGAAATGGGAATCCTTGCATTATACAGCCGGATCGATATGATGCAGAGAGAAGATCATGCGGTTACTGTTGCAGAAGTAAAAGAGATCATGGATGAAGCAATTTCACATTCCCAGAAAGCAAATGTAAAACATCTTGTGAAACGGGTATTTGGAAGAAACACTGATAATTCAGACCACATCATCCTGAAAGAAGATGATTTTAAATCATAAGATTTCTACAAAGAACGCGCTTCCGGCGCGTTCTTTTGTATATGCAGACCAAACCGATAACTATAAACAAAGAGTTTTAGACATCTTACATAAGAAGTGTATAAGTTGTCCAAAACTCTTTCTTTTTATCGCTATTTCTAGTATAATATTCCTAAATATCTTTGATAGAAGGTGAATGGGATGGCAGTAAAAAAAACAACAGCACAACAGACCAACACGACCCGCAAGACGGCCGTAAAAAAATCTACTGTAAAAAAACCGGCAGCTGCTAAAACTGCTGCTAAAAAGTCTACAGCTAAAAAGTCTGTAAAAACTGTAACAAAAGATAAACCCGCTGATTATAGAATCGGCGAATTAGATCAATATTTATTCGGACAGGGAACCCATTATGAAATCTATAAAAAAATGGGTGCACATTTTGTAAAAGATGGAAAAAAAACCGGCGTATATTTCGCAGTATGGGCTCCACACGCCAGATCAGTTGCCGTAGTCGGTGAATTCAACGGCTGGAGTGAAGATGCAAACGTTATGAAGCGTCAGGAACCACTTGGAATCTATACCGCATTTGTTCCGGAAGCACAGCTCGGACAGCTTTACAAGTACTGTATTGAGACACAGACCGGAGATAAGCTTTACAAAGCTGATCCATTTGCGAACAGTGCAGAGTTGAGACCGGGAACTGCCTCAAGGATTGCTGATATCTCCCATTTAAAATGGAGTGACAGTGTCTGGATGAAGCACCGGGCAGAATGGGATTTCCATTCCTCACCGATTTCCATTTATGAAGCACATATCGGTTCCTGGATGCGCCATCCGGGACGTGAAGATGATGGGTTCTACAGCTACCGTGAATTTGCGCATGCAGCTACAGACTACATAAAAAAGATGGGGTATACTCATATCGAACTGATGGGAATTTCAGAATACCCATTTGACGGCTCCTGGGGATATCAGGTGACCGGATATTATGCTCCGACCTCCCGTTATGGTACGCCGGAAGATTTCGCATATATGATCAATTACTTCCATAAGAATAAGATTGGCGTAATCCTTGACTGGGTACCGGCACATTTTCCACGCGATGCACACGGACTCGCTGACTTTGACGGCACAGCTACCTTTGAATATGCAGATCCTAAGAAAGGGGAACATCCGGACTGGGGAACCAAGATCTTCGATTATGGTAAATCAGAAGTTAAGAACTTCCTGATCGCCAACGCACTGTTCTGGATCGAACATTATCACATCGATGGTCTCCGCGTAGATGCTGTTGCTTCCATGCTGTATCTTGATTACGGTAAAGAAGACGGTCAGTGGATCGCCAACAAATACGGCAGCAATGAGAATCTGGAAGCAATCGAATTTTTCAAGCATCTGAATTCCGTTACTACCGGACGTAACCCTGGCGCACTGATGATCGCAGAAGAATCCACTGCATGGCCAAAAGTAACAGGAAAACCGGAAGATGATGGTCTTGGATTCAGCCTGAAGTGGAACATGGGATGGATGCATGACTTTACCGAATACATGAAGCTGGATCCATATTTCCGCAAAGGCGACCACTACGGTATGACATTTGCCTTAACCTATGCATACAGCGAGAATTATATTCTTGTATTATCACATGATGAAGTGGTACATCTAAAATGCTCTATGCTCAATAAGATGCCTGGTCTTGGATTTGAGAAATTCGCCAACCTGAAGGTCGGTTATGCTTTCATGATGGGACATCCTGGAAAGAAACTTCTCTTCATGGGACAGGATTTCGGACAGCTCCGCGAGTGGAGCGAGGCGCGTGAGCTTGACTGGTATCTCCTTGCAGAGCCGGAGCATCAGGCACTCCAGAATTTCTACCGTGACCTGCTGCATCTTTACACACACAACAAAGCCATGTATGAACAGGATACCTGCATGGAAGGCTTTGAATGGGTCAATGCAGATGACAGCTCACGAAGTATTTACAGCTTCATCCGTCATTCAAAGGGCGCAAAAAAGAACCTTTTATTCGTATGTAACTTCACACCGATCGAACCACCTTTTTAGTGAGAGGAGATAACTCCTCTCATTTATTTTTTATCAATCTGTTTGTTTTTTGTAGAACACAATTCAAAACTATTTAAGATAATTTGTGTATAATATTTTTTCTTACCTTCTTTATCTGTGTATTCACTGATATTGATATTCCCTTCAATCTGCATTTTATCGCCTTTTTGTATACCTAAATCTCCCATTATTTCAGCAAGCCTACCAAACACTACTACATTATAGTATTGAGCTTTCTTTTCTTTAGTTTTTCTATCAAATATATTTTCAGCAAAAGGAAATTTCAAAATACATATCCCTTTGGGGCTATAATCTATTTCAAAATCTTTAGCAACTCGTCCTACGCCATATATTTTCATTGTTTTTCCTCCACTTCTTCAAATAATGAAAATTCATCTTTATTTTCTTTTGTACAATTAGATTTAGTATTATCTTTTTCTACTATCTTAGTCGGTTTATTCAATTCATCTAAAACTGATTGATACTTATTTATCAATTTTTCTATATGATTTAATGCTTTTATCTGTGATTGCAAATATGCTTTTACAACATTATTATTTTCTGCATTAGGTTGACTATTATCATAAAGTATTAACCTATACATATCTTCAAATATTTTATTTTCCATAGAAATCATTCGTTGTAATTGCATTACATCAATTTTAGAAATATCACTATCTATGGTATTTATATCTAACATTATTTTATTTCTCCTTTTGTAGATATAGAAGGTATACCTTCTATATCTACATCTAATATTAAAATGGTATAAATTTTGCACAAGGTTCTTGTTTTATAAATTTAATATGTTCATATTTTAAATTTTCTATATATGCTTCTATTACTGTTGCTTCTTCTTCATTAAAACCTACTGCAATTATTCCCTCTGGTGTTTCTATGTCTTTTTGAACTAATACATCTCCACATAAAACTTCTTCATGCTGTTTATATCCAAATAATACTGAAGCTTTTTTATTAATAGCTTTATCTGTAAATAAAAATTCATCATCAAATACTAGACTTATATTTAAATTTAACTCATCTAGTTTTAATCCTTTTATGTCTATATAATCACAGTTTAAAATATCAGTATATTCATTTACAGACATTTTCTTATCAGTAATTATACGTTTTAATTCTCCATTAGATTTCAATAAAATATTTACTTGTTTCATATTTATCTTCCTTTCTAAGCGACTTTTTTGTCGCTTTTCGCACGTTTTTATAACAATGAAAAAAGCTATTACAAGGACAGCTTTACGCTGCAACGTTTATCCTTGTAATAGCTTTTGTAATTGTTATAATTAAGCGAAAGAAAAGCAATATATTCTATATATCATTGTTCTATTTTTAAAATATTATTTTCATTTAATAAGTATTTTACAAATATAGTATATTCTATAAAAACTGATGAGTAACTAACTGGTAGTAAACAAAACTATCATTATAGCCTTATTTATCAAGATATATATTTACCAAGAGTTGTATTTGAATAAGCTATTTACTAGATTTAGGCAAGATATACTCTCCTATTTTACTACCTTTCCATTCACTAGCAGCTGCATCAATAGCAATCATAAAATCTTTACCAGGTTCATATCCTGCTATTTTTACCGCTTCTAAAATTACTTCAATAGTCTCCTCATCATAACAATAAAATTTAACTTTAACAAGTGTTGTACAAAAAATAAAAGCTGTAACAAAGAGAATTTCTCAATGTTACAGCTTTTTTTACTAATTTTATAATGTGGAAAAGAAAAAGTTTATTAAAATTGGTACGGCTACTGAACATAATACACCATTAATTACAGATATAATAATAAATTCTTCACTACTATATTTTATAAGCATAGGCAAAGTGGAATCTTCGCTTGTTGCACCTGCTGCTCCTATAGCTGCAAATGTATTTAAATATTTTACTAAAACTGGAATCATCATAAAAGCGATAAATTCTCTCATCAAACTACTCAAAAAGGCTATTGTGCCTATCTGTGCATTTGCTAGTGATTCAAGCATTACCCCTGATAAACTATACCAGCCCATAGATGCACCAATAGATAAACTATATACCAAATTCATATCAAAAATATAACTGCAAATAAATCCGCCAAAAACAGACCCAATAATTACACCTATAGGAATCAATAATATTGTCAAATTATAATTTTTTATCTTCTCAATTATTGATTCATTCATACCCACGCTTATACCTACAGAAAACATCAATAAATATAAGACATAATCTGCTAATTCACTACATAAATCATGCCATGTACTATCAAGTACAAATTGACCAAAAATAATTCCTAAAATTAATGCACATAATGCAATATAAACCATCTACAAACCTTCTTTTACTATTTAATTTTTTACAATAAATAATTTGCTAAAAATGTATACTATAATTACTGAAAATACTGTAGGAATTATAGCAAATACCAAACTTTGTAATCCCATGGTCAGCATCTTATGTGCAAAATCTTCCATACTACCTAAATTTATTCCCATGATAAAAATAATTAAAGCTACTGCTATTAACTGTACCTTATTATTTAAATTTACCACAGCTATTCGCCTATGATCTTTCACTTTTAACAGGCTAAATCCTGCTATTACACCTAATACCATAATCAATGTTTCTACCAAAAATTTCACTCCTTAAATTTGTATATTTAATTATTTAATCTATATAAATTTAATCTTACATCTAAATATACTTCAAAAGTCCTTGGCCATGGGAAAAATACATCAACCTGCAAATTGCGAATAGTCAAGTCAAATACTCCCTCTGGTGTTTG
>ENA-OPTA01002311-OPTA01002311.1-human-gut-metagenome-genome-assembly--contig:-NODE-2311-length-10358-cov-6.692323_pt1 | contig 10358 bp, 9 predicted proteins | sample MGYA00241813_ERZ501917 | MGnify/ENA primary metagenome ERZ501917 (study PRJEB25962, sample SAMEA2042408) | human gut metagenome | biome: human gut; feature: human-associated habitat; material: faeces...
AAACCAGCCGATAAAATTGTCGTGGCGGAATATAGAATGGTTACATGCACTGATCTATGAAAGCAATGCAGATAATCAATCGTTTTTATCTATTTACCGAACACGAATAAAAAAGGATTTATTCTTTGACTGAAAACGTGGGGATATTGTTTCAAAAATGTCTCGACGTTTTTTTATTTTTTGTACAAAAAATAAAATGTTTTGTACAGATTTTCGGGCAAACAAGCTGAGAAACTTTTTCTTTTCTCGCAACAAGATTGACGGAGCTTCATAATAATCTCTGTATAATACGAAAAGGACTTTTTCCCAAAATACAATGATACCAATAAATGCCCCTATACTTCTTTCCAATATTTCCTTAAAGGCTTTCACATCTATAAGAAACGTTCTAATATTTTTATAGCGTATGGCATTGCTCACAAGCATAATATGCTTTTCGAAAAATCAAACATGCCCTAATCTATTAATATTTCCCATAAAATAAGCCAACTAATTTGCCTTCCTTTGGGGAAAGTACAAATTAGTTGGCTTTTAATTTTTCCGACTGAAATTCTATCTTTCAAAGAAGAAGGCGTCAGCCTTCTATCTCGCTCAGTTCCAGCCAGCGCATACTCTTCTCGTCCAGTTCATCGTTCAGTGCCGGAAGACGTTTCGATTTTTCCGTCAGTTCTTCCACACTCAGCGAACCGCTGCACAAGGCTTCCTCCAGCGCTTTCTTTTCCGCCTCCAGTTGAGCAATGTCTTTTTCCAACTGTTCAAATTCCTTTCTCTCCTTGAAAGTCATTCGGCGCTTGTCGTTTAAGCGGACACGCTGCGTCTTTTCCTCTTTCGGTTTGGCAACTTCCTTTTCGTGTTCCGCCTTGGCCAGTTTCCATTCGCGATAATCGGAATAGTTGCCGGGGAAGTCGCGTATATCACCCTGCCCTTTGAAGACCAGCAAGTGGTCCACAACCTTATCCATGAAATAACGGTCGTGGCTGACAACAATCACGCAGCCTTTAAAGTTTTGCAGGTATTCTTCCAGCACCTGAAGCGTCACGATATCCAAATCATTGGTAGGCTCGTCCAGCACAAGGAAGTTAGGATTCTTCATCAGTACCGTACACAGATACAACCGGCGGCGTTCTCCTCCACTCAACTTATACACATAGCTGTGCTGTGTTTCGGGTGTAAACAAGAAATGCTGCAAGAACTGCGAAGCGGTCAGTCGCTTGCCGTTACCCAGCTCTATCACTTCGGCAATGTCCGTTATCACGTCTATCACCTTCATCTGCTCGTCGAACTTCAATCCGTCCTGCGAATAATACCCGAAACGTACCGTTTCGCCGATATCGAGTGTACCGCTGTCCGGTTTCTCCAGTCCCATCAGAATCTTGATGAACGTAGACTTTCCGGTACCGTTGTTTCCAACGATACCCATTTTCTCGTAACGGGCAAAGATATACGAGAAGTCATCCAGAATCTTTATATCGCCGAAGCTCTTGCACAGATGGTCGGCCTCAAAAATCTTTGAACCAATGTACGAAGCCTTCACGTCGAGCTTCACGTTCGTATCATACGTACGCTGCTTGGCAACCTTCTCCAGTTCGTAGAAAGCCTCTTCACGATAGCGCGCCTTATGACCGCGTGCCTGAGGCATACGGCGCATCCATTCCAGCTCTGTACGATACAGATTGTTGGCACGTGCAATTTCTGCATTGGTGGCATCGATACGCTCCTGACGCTTCTCGAGGTAGTAACTGTAATTTCCTTTATACGAATAAATCTGCTTGTTGTCTATTTCGATGATTTCCGAGCAGACACGATCGAGGAAATAACGGTCATGCGTCACCATCAGCAAGCTCAGATTGGCACGGTTCAGGTATTCTTCCAGCCATTCGGTCATATCGAGATCCAAGTGGTTGGTAGGCTCGTCCAGAATCAGCAGGTCAGGTTCGGTAATCAAGACATTCGCCAGTGCCACACGCTTGAGCTGTCCTCCAGAAAGATGCTTGATTTTCTGATCGAAATGACAGATTTTTAACTGTGAAAGAATCTGCTTGGCACGGCGCTCATAATCCCACGCCTTTTCGTGTTCCATGCGTGCCAACAAGTCCTCCAGTCCCGGATTCCCAGGAGTTTCCATGCATTTCTCGTATTCCTTTATCAGCTCGACGGTACTGTTTCCGTGATGGAAACAAGCCTCCAGCACCGTCAGCTCTTCCGGATAAGAAGGACTCTGTTCCAGATAACCTACCCGCAGGTCACGGCGGAATGTAATGGTACCTTCATCGTAGCCTTCCTTTCCGGCAAGTATATTCAACAACGTTGTTTTTCCGCTTCCGTTCTTGGCAATCAGTCCGACGCGCTGTCCTTGCGCTATACCGAACGATATTTCATGGAACAACAACAGGTCGCCAAATGATTTTGTCAGGTTTTCGACTTGTAAATATGGAATCATTCTTTTTTGCTATAAATTAATTCTATGTAATCAGGCTTAGAGTACAGCTTCCACTTCCGAACGGATGCGCTCGTACTCGGCTTTCAAATTGCAAGGCTGACCGTTTCTCACCTTATCCCATATCAGTCGGGCCGGATTGACCATCACATTTGTCTGACCGAAACGCAAGGCAGGATATTCCTTCTCTCCGTCTATCACTGTCACCCAGTCCATCCCGTCCATTTCATTTACGAGAATCGCTCCGAAAGCAAATCCGAAGTTTTCCCATGCCGACCGCTGGTTCTTGTTGAAACGTCCGCTGTCCATCACTTTCTGTATGTTTTCTATATCGGCTTCACTCGAAGTAAAATCTTTGGTGAGCTGCTTCTTGATGGTAGATACCGCCCAGTCGTATGCTTCATTGATAGCATTTATTTCGAGTACACGTACCGGAATGATTTCCTTCCACGGCTTTTCTCCTGTACCACGTACATTCAGCGAAGCTATAATCTGCTCGGCTACCTTTGCACTTTCGCCCTTGGTTACGGTAAACGAGCATTCTACCGAAATACTATCCTTGCCCGTCACCCAGATATGAGAGGTATACCATACGCCGTTTTCCTGAAAGCTCTCGGTCAGGTACGCACAGTTCCACTTGCCCACCTTGACCAGCTTTACTCCACGACTGTGCTGCATTTCATACTCGATGCACTCCTGTGCATAATTCCGATTCTCGCCCTGATAGGCCGAAATACGGAAGTTTCCCGTCCACTTGTCGGGATTGTAAAACAAGAAACTGTCTTCTGTGTCCTCAAACTCACGCCAGTCGGACGGATATTCCAGTGAGAACCACGAACCGGGGGATATATATTTCATCATAACCATGTTGTTTTTAGGGAATCTATTCTAAGACTTACACACAATATCTGAATCCGCTATTACTTGACCGGAAGAATTTCTATCCAGTAATCGTCCGGATCGTTAATGAAATAAAGTCCCATAGCTTCATTTTCGAAACATACGCAACCCATTTCCTTGTGGAACTTGCGGACTTCATCGTAATCTCCCTCTACACGCAAGCAGAGATGACTTTCGTTTTCGCCCAGTTCGTATGCTTCTGTATGGTCACGCAGCCATGTCAGTTCCAGCAAAAAGTTTGAATGGTCGTCGGCCATGTATACCAGAATGAACGAACCGTCGCTTGCTTCCTTACGGTGTGATTCGTGCAGCCCCAGTGCTGTTTCATAAAACTTGATACTCTTTTCCAGATTAGTCACATTGATATTAAAATGATCGAATCGTCCTTTTACTTGCATAATACGTTATTTTTTATTGAATTCTAAACTTATCTTCTGTCCTCTCGAGCGTATTTCAGGCATCACTGCACCGTATTCCCGTGCAATCGGAGCGAATGCAGCAGCCTTATCGTATGCCTCATCGAAATGCATCGGTACAAAGATAGAAGTTTTTATCTGTTCTACAAATTGACGAGGGCCACGCATATACTCCCTCCCCAGACGCGGATCGACAGGAAACATTACCACATCCATGCTGCGGGTATAGCGAGTAATATCAGCCAATTCGCAAAGAAAGTGCCTTTCGTAGCCTCTCCATTCAGCTTCATCGCTTTCGTCCATCCAATGCCAGTTATTCAAATCGCCTGCATGAAAGATTTTCTTTCCTTCAACTTCAATAAGGAATGACCCCCCTATGTCGGTCGATCCGAAAGCATGTACCTGCAAGAGTTCATCGGCATAATGTTCTCCTTTACCCAGCCATACCGCATCTTCCGGTTCCACCAGCTTCTGCTCCAAAATATCCCGCGAGAAAATGTATAAAACGTCGGCATGTTCTGAACGAAACGTGAGCACGTTTTTATTGAAATGATCGGCATGAGAATGGCTGGAAAGTACATACAACTTGCCGGGACGTTTCAGCAACTCATCGTGTACAATGCCGCTTGTTGCCGAGACCGAATCTTCAAAGTAATCCATGATAATGGTGAAGCCCTCGCCCAGCAAGGCGAATCCACTGTGATACAAATAAATCAGTTCCATTGTTTTCTTTTGGGTTTATTTCCCGATAGGCTGTATATAGGCACGGGTTGCCTTGTCTATCTCAAGAAACATGTAGTTCACTTTACCGGAGTGTATCAGTTCCTTATTTTCATTATACATACGGGTAGCATACTCTTTCGACTTGTCGAACATCAGCCGTGAAACACTTTCCTGCGACTTGCCTGCAACCGTAGAATCCAGTTTTTCTTCGGGGAAGAAATCATCCAGATTAACATCGCCAATCATTGAAGTTTCCAAGAAATGCATATTCCGGTGCATGCGGTCGGTATAATATCCTACAAACATGTGTCCGGGGATACGTACCAGAATAGGATTGATATTGATAGCTTTCAGCAACGAAGCAAACAGTACACTGCCGTCCACACAATTAATCTGAGCCGACTGCAAAGCATCATCGAACGTACGAACACGCTGGGTAAACACCACATTCGACGACAAGCTACTGTTACTGATGGAACTGTATTTGAAGTTTCTTTTCTGCAAAACATACCACAAAGCATACACCTGCTTGTCGACAATGTCTTCGCTTTTACCCTGATACCCCCAGAAACGATTTACAATGCGTGTATTCAATGCTTCACGCAATATCTGGTCTATCTTCGGATTATCCTCATTGACATAGGCTGCAAAAAATTCGCCGGTATCGTGAAATTTCAGGCGACTGTCGATATACCCCAGCAAACATTCGTTGATACTGCGTACAGAAAAAGTATGTACACTGCTACCCAGTTCACGCTTGTTCAACTCTACATGAATGGATACACTGACCGGAACAGCCTGTTCATTTTCCCGCAAGGCGTTATAGTCCCATACAATATCGGGAAAAACTGTATATTCTTTTCCCGCCTCGGGCAAGATAAATTCTGACACGGAGCGAGAAAAGAAAGGTGTTTCATCTACCTCTATTCTTAATTTGCTGTTATTGTAAGTACTCTTTATCCGTACGGCGATACATGACTTTGAATTACCTATATAATCGGTATCGGCAGGAACGATCAGATTTGCATCGGTAGTAGCCGTCGAAAGAATAGTCACCGGAAAGATATTTCCTCCCAATTCGTCGGTGATCTCAAAATCGGAACGGAACGGTTCATACCGATATATATAAATAACCGCTATCAATATGACAACGACACCCAGCACACATGTAGACCATTTCCACTTATTGCCAATACGAGAAAAGAATTTCAATCCATTCATATCATTTTATTTAAAATAATGTCATTCAGGGGAAGGCGCGCCCACACCCTGAATGACAGCATACTCAATGTAATATCCGGTTATCTAACCGCAATACATTCAATTTCTACCAATGCACCTTTCGGCAATGCCTTTACAGCTACAGCCGAACGAGCAGGGAAATCACCTTCAAAGTAGGTTGCATATACACCATTCATTTCTGCGAACAATGACATATCGGCCAGAAACACAGTGGTCTTTACAATATTGGCAGTAGTCAAACCTGCTTCAGCCAGAATATTCTTAATGTTTTCGAACGATTGTGCTGTCTGTTCTGCTACCCCTCCAGGAGCAAATTCACCGGTTGCCGGATCAACAGGCAACTGTCCCGACAAGAATACCATACCATTTGCTTCGATAGCCTGGCTATACGGACCGATAGCAGCAGGAGCCTTTTCTGTAAAAATAACTTTCTTCATGTTGTTTTGTTTTGTTTTTAGAATTAAAAATCCAAGAGTTAAATTCCAACGCTAAAATAACACTTTTCTCGCAAACAGAGGAAAAAAAGAAAAAAAAAGGCAAGTTTATTGGATAATATCAGAAAAAGGCTTACTTTTGTCAATGTAAAAACTCCTTTTTTACTTATTACATCAAATAACAAAACAATCATTAAACTGTAATTACTGATAAGCGTAAATGAATACAGGCTATTCCTTAGCTTTACATACCTGTGCGTAATCTTGTGCGCTACGCTTTCATATAGTTACTAAACTCATTACACTATACTTATGTATAACATCATTCAACTAAATGACAAAGATTTGACTGAATTGCAGCAGATTGCCAAAGAGTTGGGACTGAAAAAAACCAGTACGTTACGTAAAGAAGAACTGGTATACCGCATTCTGGACGAACAAGCAATCGTCGGTGCTACCAAGAAAGCGGCAGCTGCCAAGTCAAACGAAGAACGCAAAGAAGGGCAACCTCGCAAACGCTCACGTATCAGCGTGAAAAAAGAAGGTGACAAGGTTTACACTGCAACCAAGGACAAAGCACAAAAACTGGAAGCCAATACTCCTCCGCTGCCTACACCCGCTCCACTTTTCAAAGATGAGAACGTTCAGGTTTCAGAAAATCAGGCAGAAAGTGTTGCCACTCCAGTAAGCGAAGATAAACCTAAGTCTAAACGTGGACGGAAACCTGGAAGCAAAAATAAAACGACACTGGAAAAAGAGCAACAATCAAATCAAGAAAATACAGAAAAACCAATCCAAGAAAAAGTAGTTCCAGCACCAATAGACACTGATGATATGGAACTCCCGGAACTGGATCTTACAAGTGGCGACGACTTTATTCCAATCGAGGATCTTCCATCTGAAAAGATCGAGCTTCCGACAGAGTTACTGGGAAAATTTGAAGCTACCAAAATGGAAGCTGCTCCGCAAGCAGCACCGGCAGAGAAACCAGAAAAGGATAATAAGCCGAATAACAATAAATACCAGCAGCGCCAGCAACGCTATAATAACAACAACCGTAACAATAACCAGAATAACGGACGCCAGCAACAGGCTCAAAATAACAATCACATCGTTCCCCAAGGCACTACAGCCAACCTTCCGGCTCCACAGCCGGTTGTAGCAGAGCCTGTCCAGCCCAAACCGGTAGAAAAACCGTACGAATTCGATGATATTCTGGCAGGTACAGGAGTTTTGGAAATTATGCCCGACGGTTACGGTTTCCTTCGCTCATCTGATTATAATTATCTTTCTTCACCAGACGATATTTATGTTTCTCAGTCGCAAATTAAATTATTCGGATTGAAAACAGGCGACGTAGTAGAAGGTACAATCCGTCCTCCCAAGGAAGGTGAGAAATATTTCCCGCTGGTAAAAGTTTCGAAAATTAACGGACTGGATCCCGGACTGGTACGTGACCGTGTGCCGTTCGACCATCTCACTCCGTTGTTCCCTGATGAAAAATTCAAACTCTGCAAAGGATACGACGACAACTTGTCGGCACGTGTAGTCGATCTCTTCGCCCCTATCGGTAAAGGTCAGCGTGCATTGATTGTGGCACAGCCTAAAACAGGTAAGACTATCTTGATGAAAGATATTGCCAATGCCATTGCAGCCAATCATCCGGAAGTATATATGATTATGTTGCTTATCGATGAACGTCCGGAAGAAGTTACCGACATGGCTCGCAGCGTAAATGCTGAGGTCATCGCTTCAACTTTCGACGAACCGGCAGAACGCCACGTAAAGATAGCAGGTATTGTACTGGAGAAAGCAAAACGCATGGTAGAATGTGGACACGACGTGGTTATCTTCCTCGACTCTATCACTCGTCTGGCTCGTGCATACAATACAGTATCGCCTGCATCGGGTAAAGTGCTTTCGGGTGGTGTCGATGCTAATGCACTGCACAAACCAAAACGTTTCTTCGGTGCTGCACGTAACATTGAAGGTGGAGGTTCACTGACTATCATCGCTACTGCTCTGATTGATACGGGTTCTAAGATGGATGAGGTAATCTTCGAAGAATTCAAGGGTACCGGTAATATGGAACTCCAGCTGGATCGTAACCTGAGCAATAAACGAATCTTCCCGGCTGTCAACATTACTGCATCAAGCACACGCCGCGACGATCTGTTGCTTGACAAGACAACATTGGACCGCATGTGGATCTTACGCAAGTATCTTGCCGACATGAATCCGATAGAAGCTATGGACTTCGTAAAAGACCGTCTGGAAAAGACCAAAGACAACGAAGAATTCCTGATGAGCATGAACTCTTAACAAGGAATTTCTATATAACATTTTGCCCTGCAAGCATTACCCAAAGTGGGATGCTTGCAGGGCATTTTATTAATCATCGATATCGATAACGCGATATTTACTGTCAAAGGTAATTTCCCAGTGATTGGAAAGTTTTATCTCATACTCTTTTCCCTTACGCTCTATCTGAAGAATTTTTTCGTTAGGATAATTCTCTTTTACATACGACCGGATAGCCTTTGGAATAATGGCAGCAGGGACTTCCGACTTCGGACATTTTACTTCTGTCCAGTCACCCGAACGATCGAATTCCAATTTTTCTCCATTCGTAAAAATAACATCATAATTTTTATAAAACACCCCAGACTCCATTTTAGCCAGAGCAACTTTATGCCCCTTAAAATAAGTTGTTATGAGTGTCTGAGCCTTTGTAGGCAACTGCCCTATCTGAATAGGTTTGTCATTGTCTGCCCATAGCATTGTCTGCACTGAAAAAAAAACATACCAGCAAAAGAATCAGCTTTTTCATATTTCACTATTTTATTAATTATTATTCGGATTTCCATAGTACAAAGATGCAGAACGAATCTGAAAAGAAAATGAAATCGGTATAGAAAAATGTCAATCTACTCCTGCCGGGTGATTGTAAAGAGATGCCTGCCTTCTGTATAGGCATAAATTATCTGTAAACGATTCGACTTACAGATAGAATCAACCAAAGCTAGTCCAAGCCCAGTAGAACCTTCCTTTTTCCGCCCTTGATAAAAACGTTCGAATATACGTTCGCTATCCAGTGCCTTGTCCCCCTTATTGCTAATCTCAAATAAGCTGGGAGTGATTCTGATATGAATGAAACCGCCATCCATGTTATGAACAAAAGCATTCTTCAACAAATTAGTCACCAAGACGGAGACCAATGAATCATTCATGTCTACACAGAACTTACCACTATCTTCTATTGTAACTGAAATATTCCGGTAGGCATACACTTCTTTATAATCCTCCAGATAACGACTAAGAACTTCGTTCAGACAGACCGGATGGGTATCGGCAAACTGACCATTTTCAATCTTACACAACAACAGCAGAGAACGATTCATCCGGGTCAGATTCTCTAATGTCTGATGAGTCTTCATCAATTCATTAAGCTGCTGTTCCGTCAATGTTTCATCCTCCATCAGCATTTCCAGGCGGTTGCGGCAAATAGCCAGCGGTGTCTGCATCTCATGTGAGGCATTTCCGATAAACAGTTTCTGCTGCTCATAGAGTTTCTCACTGCGTTCTGAGAACATATTGGCCGCCTCATTCAGTTTCCGGAATTCCACAATCCGAAGTGATTCATCGAGCGGTTTTTCCTTCGTTCCCAAACGATAATCTTCCAGCCATTTCAACAAAGTATAAAGTGGCCGCATATTGCGATGGAACACCCAGGCATTAACCGCTAAAATCATCAGGAACAGCAACACATAAAGAAAGACAATCCACCCTAAAACGGCACGCTGAAGGTCGAATTTCTCAATGGTAGGAGTATAGACCACCAGCTCCATGTATCCCCCATCCTCCTTTTGGAAAATGGTCATTAATATTCTAGCAGGTTCCGTCTCTCCTTTTTCGGTAATATATACCATTTCGTCCCGATAGGATATATTAGGATAGGAGGCTGCATATTCTGGAGTGACCTCATACAGAAAATACTGATTGTTCGAGCCGTTGCTTGTATCAGGCATCTGTTCTCCCGACAGGGAACGGATAATCAACGACTCGGAATAATCGCTCAAGGAATCATCCACTTCGTCGTTCACCTCCTCCATAATGGCCAGATAAAACAATACTGCCCAACACGTCAGTATGACCACTAAGATGGTGGACATACGCCACATGACCAACTGAAACAGTTTCATTCTT
>ENA-OPTA01002318-OPTA01002318.1-human-gut-metagenome-genome-assembly--contig:-NODE-2318-length-10339-cov-4.095099_pt1 | contig 10339 bp, 6 predicted proteins | sample MGYA00241813_ERZ501917 | MGnify/ENA primary metagenome ERZ501917 (study PRJEB25962, sample SAMEA2042408) | human gut metagenome | biome: human gut; feature: human-associated habitat; material: faeces...
GATTGCTCCGTGCTACGCACTCCCACAATCCTCCCAATATTCGCATATCGTGGGATTATCATCCCACTTTTCTGCTCCTATCGGGGTGGGTCCTAAGGTCTTTCACCCACCTATGTGCAAGCACACGTGGTTTCAGACCTTTTGCCCCTGACATCTCGTTAATTATAGAATCGGAGAGGGACAGATGTCAAATAATTTCCTGTGGAATCCGGATGTAAAAGAAAACGGGAAAGAAACAGGGCAGAAAGAGTGGTGAAACGGGTGTACGGAAAGAAACCGGGACGAAACAGGAAGATTGACTTTTATCTGAAAAAAACGTATTATAAATAGTTAGAAATCTCAGTCTTGAAAGAGAGAAAAGAATGGAAAAAAGAAAGAAAAAAATTTCACGAATCTATATTGGAGCAGGCTGTATTACTGTGCTGATTCTTCTGGGAGTCGTGATCCACGGAGTGAAGCAGTTTACAGCAGAAAATGCAGATACAAAAAAGGGAATTGAATATATTCAGTCAAAGGAAAATGAAGAGGTCAAGGTGATCGAGCAGAAGATTGCCAGCCTGGAGGCAAAAGACCCGGCATCAGGGGATACAGAGAGAAGTCTGAAAGATCGTTTTTCAGGTGCAGTGGTGATGGGAGATTCAATCAGCAGTGGATTCAGTGAATATGACGTACTGAATGCCTCAAGTGTTGTTGCAAAGAGGGGGATACAACTGGAGGGACTGGACGAGCAGATCAGTCAGGCAAAAAAGCTGAACCCACAGGTCGTGTTCCTGTCGTATGGGATGAATGATGTGATCGCAACAGACGGAGATACAGAAGCGTTTATTAAGAAATATGCAGCGGTGATCGAGTCGATCACGAAAGAGATGCCGTCCGTCCGTATTTATATCAATTCGATCTTTCCGGTCAGTGCATCTGCGGCTGAAAAAGAACCGGCACTGGCGAAAATTGCAGATTATAATACTGCATTGCAGGAAATGTGCGATGGAAAGCATTTGGGATTTATTGATAATACCGGACTTGTGCAGGAAAATTATTATGAAGAAGACGGGATTCATTTCAAGGCAGAATTTTATCCGGTCTGGGCAACGAATATGGCGGAGGTAGCAACATTATGATAAGACAGAGACAGGGAATATGGAAAGCTGCATCGTATGCGGTGTCCCTTCTGATTCTCGGTTATATTGCCCTGCTTATGATTTATGTAAGCGGAAGTAACCGCTCTTTTTCAGAGATGGAGAGTTCCATGGAGAAAGTCATTGATACGACCGGAATGAAGAAACTGGACGGTCAGATGCTCAAGCGGAACTTCGGGCTGAACAGTACAGATTATGAGGGCGTGATGTATTATTCTTCTGAATCAAGTATCGATGCCGAGGAAGTCCTGATGATCTGTGTCAAAAAGAGCAGTCAGACGGAGCAGGTGACAGATGCGGTAGAACAGCGGGTGCAGGAGCGGAAAAAAGATTTTGAGGGATATCTGCCGGAGCAGGAGAAACTTTTGGAAGAGGCACAGACCAGTGTCCGTGGGAATTATATTTTTTATGTAGTATCTTCAAAGGCATCTGAGTACAGAGCTGCTTTTGACCAGAGCTTGTAGAAGGGAAAGAAGGATGTTATTTAGCAGTCTTACGTTTATATTTTTATTTTTGCCGGTCGTTCTGGCAGTATATTATCTCGCACCGCTTAAGATACGCAACTTACTACTTCTGCTGGCAAGCCTGATCTTTTATGCATGGGGTGAACCGGTGTATGTGGTTCTGATGATCTTAAGTATTCTTCTGAATTATTGCTGTGGAAGAGAGATTGCGGCAAATGCAGAGGATGAGAGAAAGGCTCACCGGGGAATGATCTTTACGGTGGTTGTGAATCTGGCTCTTTTGTTTTTCTTTAAGTATTACGGATTTTTCCTGGAACTGGTCAATTCCGTGACTTCAGCGGAACTTACTTACCGCGAACTGGCTCTGCCGGTGGGGATTTCTTTCTATACTTTTCAGGGCATTTCCTATGTGGTGGATGTCTATCGGGGAAAAGCAAAGGCACAGAGGAGTCTTTTGAATTTTGCACTTTATATCGCCCTGTTCCCGCAACTGATCGCGGGGCCGATTGTGCGGTATGAAGATATAGAACCACAGCTTGCACAGAGGAAAGTCTCCGCAAGAAAGCTGGGACAGGGGGCAATGTTGTTCCTGATCGGTCTTGCAAAAAAGGCAGTACTTGCGGATACATTTAAGACAGTATTTGAGGAGATTTCAGCCATTTCAGCAAGTAACCTTTCTGTTCCGATGGCATGGATCGGCTGTATCACATATGCGTTTGAGATCTATTATGATTTTAGCGGATATTCTGATATGGCGATCGGACTTTCGAGGATGTTCGGTTTTGAACTGAAGAAGAATTTTGATCATCCTTATGTGTCGAGAAGTGTGACGGAATTTTGGAGAAGATGGCATATTTCATTGAGTACCTGGTTTCGTGAATACGTCTATATCCCTTTGGGCGGAAACCATTGCAGTGGAGGAAGGCATATCCTGAATCTGCTGATCGTCTGGACGCTGACGGGAATGTGGCATGGAGCTGCCTGGAATTTTATTGTGTGGGGATTTTATTACGGAGTCCTGATGGTGATGGAAAAATATGTATGGGGTTCAGAAGTGGACCGGTTGCCGTCACCGCTCAGAAGAATCTATACGGCAGTCTGCGTGCTGGTCGGCTGGGTCTTCTTCTTTAGTCCGAGCCTGGGAGCAGCCTTCCGTTATCTTGGAGCAATGGTCGGAACAGGGGGCGGGCTGCTGGATGCGGGGGCAGGGTATGTCTTCTTTTCCCACTGGCTGTATTATCTGCTGGCGGTGGTCGGAATGTCGGCATTTGGAGGCAGATTGCTGAGAAGGATCATCAGTTTGCCGGAGAGTGAGACGGCACGAACAGTTGTAGCTGGGATTTTATTTTTCGGAATGATGGCAATTTCGGTGGCATTTCTGGTAACAGAGACATATCAGCCATTTTTATATTTCAGATTTTAAAAGAAGAAAGACCGGAGCCAGAAGGTGAATGAAAATGCGTAGCCAAAGGGCTGATTCAGGTGAAAGAGTATGAAGAAAAAGAAGCAGAGAGGCTCATTAGAGCGGGTGACAGGGACAATTTTTATTTTGGTATTGTTTGTATTTCTTTTGATCAATATCATTGTACCGGATAAAGAAAAGTCAGTGCAGGAGAACAGAATGCTTGCATCTGCTCCGAAATGGAACTGGGGAAATGTGATTTCGGGCGATTATATGGAAAAGTTTGAGCGGTATATGTCAGATCAGTTTGTCGGCAGAGATTTCTGGAGAACGATCAAGGTCGGTGTGGACAGACTGGCAGGTGTCAGCAAGGAACATGGAGTATATATAGGAAAAGACGGACAACTGCTGGAGGAGATCGAGCTGCCGAACCAGGAATATCTGGCAGACAATCTGAAATCCATTCAGAATTTTGCCGAGACGAATACGGATCTTCCGGTGAGGATGATGCTTGTACCGGATGCGGCAGGGGTTCTTGGAGCAAAGCTTCCGGCTATGGCAGAAGTGGAGAATCAGACACAGCTCATAAGCATGGTAAAGAAGGAACTGGGAAGTTCCGTTGAATGGATCGATGCAGCCTCAGCCCTGAATAAGCACCGGAATGAAAAGATTTATTATAAGACGGATCATCATTGGACTTCCCTGGGGGCTTTTTATGCATTTCAGGAGGCAGCCCCTTCGCTGGGAATAGAGGGAGACATTTCAGGGAAATATGTATCTTATGCGGTTTCCAATGATTTTAATGGAATGCTGGCATCCAAAAGCGGTGTTTATCTGAGCGAGAAAGAGCAGGTTGATATTTATGTTCCGAGTGACAGTGATACAGATGTGATCGTAGATTATGTAGATGAAGGAAAAAGGACGACTTCTCTTTTTGATTCTTCAAAGCTGGATACAAAGGATCAGTATGATGTCTTTTTGGGAGGAGATTTTTCTGTTGTAGATATTAAGACGGTGTCGACAGAAAGCAAAAGACTGCTTCTGATCAAGGACTCTTTTGCAGACTGCTTTGTGCAGTTTTTAACACCGTATTACCGGGAGATCGTTGTGGTCGATCCGAGATATTATAGTGGCACGATCGAGGAACTGCTCAGTTCCTACAGGATCTCAGAGGTGCTGTTCCTTTACAGTGGAAATACATTTTTTACAGATAATAATATAAGTGGAGTGTTGACAGGTGAGTAATCGGATCAGAGAAGAATTTATACAGAAAAAAGAACCGGTAAGACTGAATAAGTATTTAAGTGAGGCGGGAGTGTGTTCCAGAAGGGAGGCAGACCGCCTCATTGAGACCGGAAAGGTGAGTGTGGACGGAAAGCGTGCCGGAATGGGAATGAAGATTTATCCGGGACAGACGGTCAAAGTGGGAAATAAGACCGTATCAAGGCAGGATGAGATGATCGTGCTTGCGGTAAATAAGCCAAAAGGCATCGTCTGCACAGAAGAAAGGCGGGAACGCGACAGCATTGTGCGTTTCCTGAATTATCCGGTGAGGGTGACTTATATCGGAAGGCTGGACAAGGATTCCAGAGGTCTGCTGTTGATGACGAATAATGGAGATATCATCAATAAGATCATGAGGGCGGCAAATTATCATGAGAAAGAATACAAAGTAACGGTGGATCATGAGATCACAGAGGATTTCCTTAAGAAAATGTCCCGGGGAGTGGCAATCCTGGATACGGTGACAAGACCGTGTAAAGTAGAAAAATTGGGGAAATATACATTTAAGATCATATTGACGCAGGGATTGAACCGTCAGATCCGCAGAATGTGTGAAGCACTGGGGTATGAGGTAAAAGATCTTTTGAGGGTCCGGGTGATGAATATTACGCTGGACGGACTGAAAGAGGGAAAATACCGCAAGCTGACAGACCGGGAATTAAATGAGCTGGATCAGTTACTGGAGCAGTCTTCCAGTCTTCCGGGCGGACGGGAAAGCAGGCAGGAGAGAAAAGATGGAGCAGGAAAAAAATAAAATGGAGCAGGGAAAAAGTAAGCAGCAGCGGATGCGGGAACTGGTAGAACTTCTGAACCGGGCGAGAAAGGCATACGAGCAGGACAATACAGAGATCATGAGTAACTATGAATATGACAGGCTCTATGATGAACTGGAAGAACTGGAAAAAGAACTGGGAACAAAGATGGCGAACAGTCCGACGGTCAATGTCGGTTATGAGGTGGTCAGTGGACTGCCGAAAGAACGCCATGAGCGGCCGATGCTGTCACTGGATAAGACGAAGGAAGTAGAGCGGCTGAAAGAATTTCTTGGCACGAAGAAAGCGATGATTTCCTGGAAACTGGACGGACTGACCATTGTTCTTACGTATCAGGGCGGAGAACTGGTCAAAGCGGTCACAAGAGGAAATGGAATCGAGGGAGAGGTCATCACGAACAATGCAAAGGTCTTTCAGAACGTGCCGCTGCATATTCCGTACCAGGGTGAGCTGGTTCTGCGTGGAGAGGCAGTGATTTCCTATAAAGATTTTGAGGCGATCAATGAAAAGATCGAAGATGTCGATGCAAAATATAAAAATCCGCGAAATCTGTGCAGTGGCTCTGTGAGGCAGTTGAATAATGAGATCACCGCAAAAAGAAATGTGAAGTTTTTCGCATTTACGCTGGTGCGTGCGGAAGAGGTGGATTTTCATAATTCAAGAATGTATCAGATGCAGTGGCTGAAGGAGCAGGGATTTGATGTGGTGGAACATCATCCTGTGACGGCAGAAACAATCGAAGAGGAAGTAGCATGGTTTGCAAAGGCAATCGGGAAAAATGAAATCCCGTCTGACGGACTGGTACTGGTCTATGATGATATTGCCTATGGACAGTCACTGGGAACGACCGCAAAGTTTCCGAGAGATTCTTTTGCATTTAAATGGGCAGATGAGATTCGGGAGACAACGCTTCTTGAGATTGAGTGGAGTCCGTCAAGAACGGGACTGATCAATCCGGTTGCGGTTTTTGAACCGGTAGAACTGGAAGGAACGACGGTCAGCCGTGCCAGTGTGCATAATATCAGTATTATGGAAGAGCTGGAACTGGGAGTCGGTGATACGATCCAGGTGTATAAGGCCAACATGATCATTCCGCAGATCGCAGAGAATCTGACACGGAGCGGTGTAAAAGATATTCCGACAGTCTGTCCGGTCTGTGGTGGTGCGACAAAGATTTCCATGGAAAATGAGACAAAGACGTTATTCTGCACGAACCCGGAATGTCAGGCGAAGCACGTAAAAGCGTTTAGCCTGTTCGTAAGCAGGGATGCGATGAATATCGAAGGACTTTCAGAGGCAACACTGGAAAAATTCATTCTGCATGGGTATGTGAAAGATTTTACGGATCTGTTCCATCTGGACCGGTATGAGGAAGAAATTAAGAGCATGGATGGATTTGGAGAGAAATCTTATCAGAAGCTGCTCAGAAACATTGAAAACGCAAGGAAGACAACGCTGGCACGACTGATCTACAGTCTTGGAATCCCGAATATCGGAAGTGCCAATGCGAAGGTCATCTGTAAAGCATTCGGAGATGATCCAAAGCGTGCGGAAGAGGCAACCGAAGAAGAACTGGTAGAGATTCAGGGCATTGGCGGGATCATGGCAAAGACCTATGTAGAATATTTTGCTGATCCGAAGCATCGGGAGATCTACCGCAGACTGCTGGACGAGGTAGAGCTGCAGAAGGAGGTTGTGACAGAGGACAGTCAGAAATTCTCGGGGATCAATTTCGTGATCACAGGAAGTGTGGAACATTTTGCCAATCGGGCAGAGGTAAAAGCGGAAATAGAGAAGCGTGGAGGAAAGGTAACCGGCAGTGTGACATCAAAGACCGGTTATCTGATTAATAATGATGTAAATTCAACTTCTTCAAAGAACAAAAAGGCGAGAGAACTTGGAGTGCCGATCATTTCGGAAGAGACGTTGATCGGGATGCTGGAACAGTAGTGTGGTGTTAAAATTGTGTAAGAGTTCACAGTTTATTTATTTGAATATTTGAAGTGATTGTACTATAATGAACTGCGGATCGTCAGGATTCTGCAAAATGAAACAGAGGTTGGAGACCTCTGGCTGTGATATTTATGAATTTTTCAGGCAGGATACGACGGGACGCAGGAAGCAAATGAAACAGGAGAAGAAAGGGAAAGCGTATGTCAGATCAGGATTTCGTTATTGTGGACGAAGAAAAAGATTCTGAGATTCCACAGGAAAAAGAGAACCGGACAGAGGATTCCCGTAAGGAAGTGGTCAAAGACGCTGAAAAGGAGCGTGAGGATGATGACGGTTACGAGAAGATCTGCTTTATCTGTCACAGACCGGAGAGTGTGACCGGGAAGATGATCGATCTTCCGAACAATATCTGCGTGTGTCCGGACTGTATGCAAAAAAGCTTTGATGCAATGAACAATATGAATTTTGGCGGGATGGATTACAGCCAGTTTATGAACATGGGACCAATGATGGGATTTGGAGACATGGATGCACAGATCCCGAAGAGCCAGCGTGTGAAAAAGAAAAAGCCGGAAGAAGAAAAAGAACCGATCCTGAATATCAAGGATATTCCTGCTCCGCATAAGATCAAAGCGAAACTGGATGAATATGTAGTAGGACAGGAATACGCCAAGAAGGTAATGTCGGTTGCTGTATACAATCATTATAAAAGAGTGGCAACGGATACAATGGATGAGATTGAAATCGAGAAATCCAATATGCTGATGATCGGACCTACCGGCTCTGGAAAGACGTATCTGGTAAAGACACTGGCAAAACTTTTGGATGTGCCGCTTGCAATTACCGATGCGACCTCTCTTACCGAGGCCGGCTACATAGGGGATGATATTGAAAGTGTAGTATCAAAGCTCCTTGCAGCTGCGGACAACGACGTAGATAAGGCGGAACAGGGAATTATCTTTATCGATGAGATCGACAAGATTGCGAAGAAGAAGAATACCAGCCAGAGAGATGTCAGCGGAGAATCCGTACAGCAGGGAATGTTAAAGCTTCTTGAAGGAGCAGAAGTGGAAGTGCCGGTGGGAGCCAGCAGCAAGAATGCCATGGTTCCGATGGTTACCGTTAACACTAAGAATATCCTTTTTATCTGTGGTGGAGCTTTCCCGGATATTGAAGAGATTATCAAAGAACGTCTTAATAAGCAGGCATCTATTGGTTTCCAGGCAGATTTGAAGGATAAATATGATAATGATGAGAATCTGTTACAGAAAGTAACGGTAGAAGATGTAAAGAAGTTTGGAATGATACCGGAGTTTATCGGAAGACTTCCGATTCTCTTTACCTTGGAATCGCTTACCGTTGATATGCTGGTTCGTATTTTAAAGGAGCCGAAAAATGCTATCATCAGGCAGTATCAGAAGCTTCTGGCATTAGACGAAGTGAATCTTGTATTTGAAGAGGATGCATTGCGGGCAATTGCAGAGAAAGCAAAAGAGAAGAAGGTCGGAGCCAGAGCACTTCGTTCCATTATTGAAGAATTTATGTTAGATATCATGTATGAGATTCCAAAGGACGAAAACATCGGCCAGGTAACGATTACAAGAGATTATATTGAGAAAAAGGGCGGTCCGCTTATCACTATGCGTGGAGTGGCAGCATTACCGGTAAACGAATAAAATAAAAGAAAATAAGTGCCGGAGCTTATATGGAAGATTGTAAAGACGCACCATACTCGGAAGAATATTACGACCTTCTGGTTTCCTATCTGAGACTTGAAAATGAATATCTTCCGGAAGACTGTATCCAGAATATTGATAAAGATTTTAATGTAGTCTATTTGCAGAGTGCAGGCTTGCCGAAGCTGGATATTGACCAGTATACCTATTCGGCAATTCCAAAATGTTTTACCACATTAGACGAAGAGGCATTGCAGGCAGGCGGAATCATAAGGGTACAGAGTCAGCCAAATCTTGCTTTGAGAGGGCAGGGTGTTCTGATTGGATTTGTGGATACCGGAATTGATTATCAGAATGAAGTATTCCGTAATTCCGATGGCAGCAGCCGTATATTAAGAATCTGGGATCAGAGCATTCAAAGCGGAGATACACCAGAGGGATTCCTCTATGGAACGGAATATACAAAAGAACAGATCGATATGGCATTGTTAACAGATGCACCTCTTCGGGTAGTACCTCACCGGGATGAAGAAGGACATGGTACCTTTATGGCAGGTCTTGCGGCAGGAAGCGAAAAACTTTCGGAGAAATTTGCCGGAGTAGCACCCTATGCACAGATTGCCATGGTAAAGCTGAAGCCGGCAAAGGAATATTTAAGGCGTTTTTATTATATTCCGGAAGGTGCAAAGGCTTATCAGGAAAATGATATTATGGCGGGGGTGGCATATCTGACCAGACTGGCGGAACGATATCGCCGCCCTCTGGTGATTTATCTTGGGCTTGGAAGCAATTCCGGGGATCACAGTGGAAACAGTGTGATTTCGTATTATCTTAATTATGTTTCCTTAAAGCGTAATACGGCAGTTGTGGTAGCAGCAGGGAATGAAGCTACTGCCAGACATCATTATTACGGAGAAGTTGCATTCGGGCAGCAGAGTGATGTGGTAGAAGTAAATGTGGAAGATCCAGTGGAGGGTTTCCATATTGAAATGTGGGCAAAGGCTCCGGAGCTTTATTCGGTGCAGATTATATCGCCAACGGGAGAGCGGACGGCAGGTGTCCGGGTGCAGCAGGATGGCAGAGAGGTATACCGTTTTGTATTTGAAAATACACAGGTTACCATTGATTACCGCATTGTTGGCACTGCCACAGGAGATCAGCTTATTTATATCCGGTTTGACCAGCCCACCAGAGGCATCTGGACGATTGAGGTAAATGGCAATTATAGTATAGAAGGAAGGTATCACATGTGGCTTCCGATTACCGGACTGATTGCCGGTGATATTTCCTTTATCCGCTCTAATCCGGATACGACGATTACCATGCCGGGAAATGCAGCTGCACCGATGACAGCAGGTGGATACAATGCAGGAAATGGCAGTATTTATCTGAATTCCAGCAGAGGATACACTGCATCGGGACAGGTAAAGCCGGATTTTGCAGCACCGGGTGTCAATGTAATTGGACCGGTACCGGGCAACCGTTTTGAGGCAAGAAGTGGTACCAGCATTGCAGCGGCAATTACTGCAGGAGCTGCAGCACTGTATCTGGAATGGGCAGTAGAGCGTGGTTATAATACTGATATTACAAATGCAGAAATTAAAAATGATTTTATCCGCGGCGCGGTGCGGCTAGAAAGCAGAGTCTATCC
>ENA-OPTA01002320-OPTA01002320.1-human-gut-metagenome-genome-assembly--contig:-NODE-2320-length-10335-cov-2.361381_pt1 | contig 10335 bp, 9 predicted proteins | sample MGYA00241813_ERZ501917 | MGnify/ENA primary metagenome ERZ501917 (study PRJEB25962, sample SAMEA2042408) | human gut metagenome | biome: human gut; feature: human-associated habitat; material: faeces...
AGGCAGATGCTCTCCCAGCTGAGCTATGATCCCTCATCACATTTATGCGACTTGTTTAGTCTACTATTATTTTCTACAAATGTCAATACTTTTTTTAGTTTTTTTACAGATTTTCTCTTTTTCTGTCAGCATATCTCCCCCTTACTTCCTGCTTTCCAGACCATTACCTGTAGATTTCTTCCCAATGCTCTTTTGTCATAACATTCGTATGCTCGACCCGCACCTCATGTAAAAGCGGCACAGGAACTTCATTACAGGTATGATGATAAACAAATCCCAGCTTTTCCTGCACTCTTTTTGATTTCAGATTGCCATCATAATAAGCGCACCAGATTGTTGTCATGCCAAGATCTTCAAATCCATGTCTCAATAACTCTCTGGAAGCTTCCGGCATATAGCCTCTTCCCCAGAATGGCTGTCCAAGCCAATATCCAAGCTCGCACTCATCGTCACGCTTTGTTTTATTCGTGTATCCATTCAGTTTCAGTTCCACAGCACCTATCGCAATATTCTTTTCCCTTTCACAGATTGCGTAGCACTCTGCTCCATCAAATACATTTTTGATGACAGCTCTGCTTTCCTCCACGCTCTTATGCGGCGGCCATCCTGCAGCAGGTCCGATCTCCGGATCTTTTGCATATTCAAACAGACTTTCCGCATCTTCCTCTGTCCATTTTCTCAGTATTAATCTTTCGGTCTCCAGCATACTCTTCCACCTCAGTCTTTATATTTAAATTTTTAATAAATTTGTTTTCTTCAATTTCTATTCTATACGTTAATCTGTTGTCCCAGTATATCATAAGGATTTTATAGTTTCAACATTCCACATTTGCATGGTTATACGTAAAACGTATTTCAATAATTCATTTTTTCTATATATCGTCCTATTTATAGTTATTTTACACATTTCACCATATTCATTGACTAACTCATTCGTCATTTTGTACAATATTTTATATGGATAGCGACAAAATATATGGATACTAACAAATCGTCATTGTATAAAAGGAGGAAATGAAAATGGCTGATTATGAAAAAATGTGGGAAGATCTTGGGATGGATGTCAAAAATCATGACAATCTCTGTCAGGTTCTTCCGACAGCAGTTGGGGATGTATTTATGACACAGGAAAACCGTCCGAAAGCAATGGATTTCTGGGATATGGTCATCGCTGAGGTTCACGGTATCCGCCCGGCTGAATTAATTGAAGAGCAGAAAAAAGGACGTAAAGTATTCGGAACATTCTGCGTTTATGTACCGGATGAAGTAATCATCGCTGCAAATGGTATCGTAACCGGACTTTGCGGCGGTTCCCAGTTCTGGGTTCCAGACGGCGAAAAAGTCCTTCCGAAAAATGTCTGTCCGCTTGTAAAAGCTTCTGTAGGAGCAAGACTTGGACGCACCTGCCCATTCTTCCGTATCGCAGATATGTATATCGGGGAAACTACCTGCGACGGCAAGAAGAAAGCTTACGAAATCCTTGGAAAAGACGTTCCAATGCATATTATGGATGTTCCACAGATGAAGCGTGAAAAAGATATTATCAAATGGAAAGAAGAAATTACAGATTTTGCAAAGATTGTAGAAGAATTTACCGGAAACAAAATCACACCGGAAAACCTTGCGGAAGCGATCAATATCTGCAATGAGAAACGTAAAGCTCTTCAGAGAGTTTATGACTGCAGAAAATCAAAATGTCTGCCGATTTCCGGACGAGATGCTCTGCTCATGACCCAGATTTCCTTCTTCGATGATCCGGTACGCTGCGCCCAGATGTGTAACCGTCTGGCTGACGAACTGGAACAACGAATCAAGGATGGTGTATCTGTTGTACCAGAAGGCACAAAACGTATCCTGATCACAGGAACGCCTCTTGCAGTTCCGAACTGGAAATTACATAACATCATCGAGACAAGCGGCGCTGCTGTTGTCTGTGAAGAGATGTGTACAGGAACAAGATATTTTGAAAATCTTGTAGACGAATCCGGTGAAACACTGGATGAACAGTTCATGAATCTGTCCAAACGTTACATGAAGACAAACTGTGCATGCTTCACACCAAATACGGGACGTATCGACGATATTCTCCGTATGGTCGACGAATATCAGGTGGACGGCGTCATCGACTGCAGTCTGATGTTCTGCTGCCTGTACGACACAGAAAAACTTGCAGTTTCTGAAGCATTGAAGGCGAAAAATATTCCGGTACTCTCTCTGGAAACAGATTACACCGATAAAGATGCTGAACAGCTTCGTACAAGAATCGGAGCATTTGTGGAGATGCTGAATCAGTAAAATGGAAGAAAAAAATAAACATATCCGCTATTATATTCTCTTTGACAATCACACACAGGGCATGATGCTCCATGAGCTTCTGGATAAGCAAGGCCTTCCTAACCGTATTGCACCTGCCCCGCGTGACACTGACGGCAAAGCTGCCTGCGGAATGGCGCTTCTGATCCATCCGGATGACATTGATGCCGTCAGAACATGCATCGAAGAGAATCATGCCGAATATGTAAACATCGTTCCATTGGAAAATCAGTTGCAGAAAAAGAGAGACCGATATTGTTAAATGCAAAGTATATGATAAATGAGGAGAGAGCGAAAAGCTCTCTCCTCATTTTGACTCATCATATTCAAAAACCGCTGAATCATCTCATTTTCAGCGGTTTTACAGGTATGGACCTGAGGGGAATCGAACCCCTGTCCGAAAGCTCTTCCATAAAGGCATCTCCCATCACAGTCATTCTTTTGACATTCCCTCCATAAGCCGCCGAACAACAGGCTGCTTACTTTAGTAGCTTCATAAATTCTTCCATTCCCTCAAAGCTTTGGAAACGAAGTGCCTCATCTGGTCGAAGCCGGTTACTTAAGCGATGAGAGACTCAAGGCCGACTGCTGCAACTAGGCAGCGTACGCTAAATTTTCGTCTGCGTTTATATTTAGTTGGAACTTTTAACGTAGTGTCCCGCTACGGATGGCTTCCTTGACTTCCGTGCCCCCGTCGAAACCAGTACAAGCCCTGGTTCTTGGAAGCCGTATCATCAAAAATACGCTTCTGCAAACAAGATCCGTTCAGAAGTCAACCTTCTTCCCTCCCATTTGCTCTATATATTATATGCGGACATCCAGGCTCATGTCAAGGCATCTCCGCATATAATTTACTCAATCTGTCATTTTACGCTTCTTTTGTCTTCCCCACTTCCAGCATTCCGCTCTTTGCAAGTACCGGTCGCAGTGCATTGTAGATGATCACTACAACGATTGTAGAAAGGATTGCATTTACAAAGGTAGTAGCTGCGCTCCATTTTGCAAGAACCTCTGCCATCTGCTGCGGCTGTCCCAGAATGTACTGTTTGTAAAAGTATCCGACGATCGGATCTGCAATGACATTAAATGCAAGTCCGGCTACAGATGCCAGCAGGCTCCATTTGAAAATGTATTTCTTATCGGTACTTTCATTGATCTTTGCGATCTTATGCGCTACAAGTCCTGTGATCAGTCCGATGCAGAGCTTCAGGATAAATGTCTTCGGTGCTCCGGTAATATAGATCGGATCCATCACATCCGCGATTCCCATTCCGATCGCTCCTGCAAGTCCGCCGTACCAGCCACCCAAAAGAAGTGCGGCAAGCACACAGAACGCATTTCCAAGGTGGATTGATGTTGCATCTCCTCCCGGCATCGGTATTTTAATCTGCAGATACGTAAAGATTACGTAGCAAAGTGCAGCAAACAGCGCTGTCTGTGCAATTTTCATAACGGTTGAATTTGTTTTCATAGTCTGTCCCATCCTTTCTTATTCCTTGTGAAACACTATAGTACATTGATTCATCAGGTTATTGAACATTGTACCGCGTCACTGTATCTGTAAAAATATACAATTTTCACTTTTTTCAAGGGGACAGTTTTGTTTTATCCGAAATTGCGGATCTTGAATTCTCTTTCTGCCTCACGCTTCTGGTCTTTTTTCGCGATATCATCACGCTTATCGTATAGTTTTTTACCTTTTGCCAGTCCGATCTCTACTTTGACAAGACTCTTGCTGAAATACACCTTCAGTGGCACGATCGCCATTCCTTTTTCCTTGGTCTTACCGATCAGTTTGTTGATCTCCGATTTGTGAAGAAGGAGCTTTCTCACACGCAGAGGATCTTTATTGAAAATATTTCCCTTTTCGTATGAGCTGATATGCATTCCATAGATGAACACTTCCCCATCCTCAATACGGATAAAGGATTCTTTGATGCTGCATTTTCCCATGCGGAGGGATTTTACTTCCGTACCTGCAAGTGCAATTCCCGCCTCATAAGTATCCAGGATAAAATAGTCATGATACGCCTTTTTATTGTTCGCAATCATCTTGCCCTGTGCTTTTGCCTTAGCCATCTTCTCTCTCCTCTTTTCTTTCCTTTACAAGTCTAAAATCAATGGTTCTTGATATCTCATCACAATCGATCATCTTCACACGCACCTTCTGCCCCAGCTTGTAGGTCTTTCTGTGATGGGAACCGATCATCTGATAATGTTCTTCATCGTAATCATAATGATCGTCCGTCATATTGGTAACATGCACCAGACCTTCTACGGTATTCGGAAGCTCTACATAGATTCCCCACTTCGTGATACCCGAAATAACTCCTTCAAATTCCTGTCCGAAGAAATTCCGCATATACTGTACCTTCTTCAGCTTCAGCGTCTCTCTCTCTGCCTCATCCGCACGGCGCTCTAAGGAGCTTGTCTCCATCGCCACCTCCGGCAGGATTTTTTCATAATGATGCCTCTTTGCATCGTTCATCCTGCCTCGAAGATTATCTTTGATGATCCGGTGGATCTGCAGATCCGGATAGCGCCGGATCGGTGAAGTAAAATGCGTATAATACTGGGTCGCAAGTCCGAAATGTCCGTCATTATCCGGCGAATATCTCGCCTGCTTCATCGAACGAAGTGCAAGCCTTGAGATCATGGCTTCTTCCGGAGTCCCCTCGATCTTATCCAGAAGCTTCTGGACTTCCTTTGGACGGATCTCCTGTCCTCCCTGCATATGCATGGTATATCCGAAATTCTGCAAAAATGTCACAAGTTTCTTCATCTTATCATCATCCGGTGTTTCATGCACACGGTATAAGAATGGAATCTCCTGCCAGAAATAATCCTCTGCAACCGTCTCATTTGCAACAAGCATAAAATCCTCGATGATCTTCGTTGCCACGTTGCGGTCGTAAGCCTTAATATCCACCGGCTCACCGCTTTCATTTAAAATAATCTTTGCCTCCGGAAAATCAAAGTCGATTGCTCCTCTTCTGTGGCGTCTTTCTCTCAAAATGTGTGACAGTTCTTTCATCAGTTCAAACATCGGGATCAGATCATGATATCGTTCGCATTCTGCCTCATCCCGATCCTCAAGAATCTTTTTCACACTGGTATAGCTCATGCGTTCATCCACATTTACCACAGTTTCTGCAATCTGGTGATCGACTACATTTCCCTTCGCATCAATGGTCATGATACAGCTCAGTGCCAGCCGGTCCTCGCCTGCGTTTAATGAACACATTCCATTAGACAGAACTCTTGGCAGCATCGGGATCACACGGTCTGCCAGATAGACACTGGTACCTCTTTTCAGTGCTTCCCGGTCAAGAGCGCTGTTCTCCTGCACATAATTGGTCACATCAGCGATATGCACGCCCAGAATATAACAGTCTCCCTCTTTTGTCAGAGTGATCGCATCATCCAGATCCTTCGCATCCTCGCCGTCGATCGTCACGGTCTGCCAGCTCCGCACGTCCTTACGTCCTGCCATATCAGCGGTCGTCACTGTCTTTGCCACACGCTCTGCCTGATTCAGTACCTTCTCCGGAAATTCGGTTGGCAGATCATATCCTTTGACTATCGACAAAATATCAACTCCCGGATCGGTCACATGCCCCAGGATCTCTACGATCTTTCCTTCCGGCTTCTTTCCATTCTCCCCATAAGAGGTCAGCTCTACCACAACCTTATGCCCGGTCACAGCTCCTTTAGAGCGCTCTGCCGGTACGAAGATATCCTGCAGGAAACGCTCATTATCCGGCACAACGAATCCGAAATTCTTCCGGCTCTGATAATAGCCGACGATCCGCTGGGTTCCCCTCTGTACGATTTTCGTGATCTTTCCTTCTCTTCGCTTTCCTTCCGGTGCTTTGGTGATGACAACCTCTACCTCATCTCCCTGCATGGCACCGTTCATATCATCTTCTGAGATAAAGATATCTTCGCTCTCACCTTCCACAGTGACAAAGCCGAAGCCCCTCGCGTTTGCCTGGAACATTCCACGCAGCTGCTTTGCCTCACCTTTGATGTATTTTCCTTTCTGTGTGACATGTACCCTGCCTTCTTTTTCCAGGCTGTCCATGACAGCTTTGAGTTCCCCTTTCTGATCTTTCGGGACCTGAAGCAGCATCGACAACTCTTTCAGCTTCATCGGCACATAAAATTCGTCACAGATAAATTCATAAATAATTTTCTTTCTTTTTTCAAATAATTCGTCCATCTCTTCTCCTGTCAAAAAAGGAACACCCTATAGATACTATAGAGTGTTCCTCATCTTCTTTCAATCATTCGTTATGCAAAAACTTTCAGGTTCAGGACTGCTGCAAGTACAATAAACAGAATTGCTAAAAACTTGGTAGACTTAACAAGTGCGCCTTCCATAGAACGTCCTTTGTTCTGTCCCCAATAAGAATCTGCCATACCTGCGATTGTTCCAAGACCTGCTGACTTACCTTCCTGCATCAATACGATTACTGTCAATGCGATACAATCTATTGCAAATAAAATCATAAGAACAATTTTTAAAATATCCATTACACACACCTCCTGTAGATAAACCATATTTAGTTTAGCACAGTAAGGTAGATTTCGCAAGCACTTTATTTGAATGGATTCTGATATTCTGCCACATCTCCGAGCCGTTCTTCTATCCGTAGAAGCTGGTTGTATTTCTCTACCCGTTCGCTTCTACATGGCGCTCCGGTCTTGATCTGACCTGCCCCTACTGCTACTGCAAGATCTGCTATCAAGGTATCTGCTGTTTCCCCGGAACGGTGTGATACAATCGTTCTGTAACCGGCTTTCTGCGCCATCTCTACCGTATCCAGTGCCTCTGTCAGTGTTCCAATCTGATTCACTTTTATGAGAATTGCATTGGCAACTTCTTTTTCGATTCCTTTTTTTAATCTCTTTGTGTTTGTCACAAACAGATCATCTCCAACAAGCTGTGTGTGCAATCCCAATCTTGTTGTCAGAAGCTCCCATCCATCCCAGTCTTCTTCGTCCAGTGGATCTTCAATCGATACAATTGGAAACTGTTCAATTAACCCTTCATAATAATCGATCAGCTCTTCTGATGACCGAATGACTTTGTAATCTTTTGTCTTACTTTCCCCTTCGAACACATATTTCTTAAAGCTTCTATCATAAAGTTCTGTTGCTGCCACATCAAGTGCCAGTGATACTTCCTCACCTGCCTTATATCCAGCTTCTTCCGTTGCACGCACGATATAGGCAAGTGCTGCCTGGGCATCCGGAAGGTTCGGGGCAAATCCACCTTCATCCCCAACAGCGGTGGATAATTCTTCTTTTTTCAACAATTTTTTCAGAGAATGATAGATTTCTGCACACATACGAAGTCCTTCTTTAAAGTTTTTCGCTCCTACCGGCATAATCATAAATTCCTGAATATCAATGGTGTTGTCGGCATGTCTGCCACCGTTCATAATATTCATCATGGGAACCGGCATACGCTTTGCATTTGCCCCGCCAAGATAGGAATAGAGTGGAAGTCCTATCGCAGTCGCCGCCGCCTTTGCTGTTGCCATGGATACGCCTAACATAGCATTGGCTCCCAAGTTTGATTTATCCCCTGTACCATCTAAACCTATAAGAAATGTATCTAAAGCTGCCTGGTCAAATACGTTCATTCCGATAATACCAGGTGCAATCTTTGCATTCACATGATCTACCGCCCGTTCCACACCAAGCCCGGAGTATCTTTTTTCCCCGTCACGTAATTCCAGTGCTTCAAACTGACCTGTGGAAGCGCCCGACGGTACACTTGCCCGTCCGCAGAATTCATCTCCTGCCAGCACTTCCACTTCTATCGTCGGATTTCCTCTCGAATCAAGTATTTCTCTTGCGTATACATCCGTAATGGGTAAATACTTATACATTATTTCTATCCTCCTCTTTATAGAAGATAGTATGTTCCGATCCGAAGCAAAACATTCAGTTTTTAATCTGAATCACACTCTTTTGCACTATTATATATAAAAATTAATACAATTCTTTATAAATCTCTGCCATCTGCTGCCAGGTCAGTTTCACATAGCTTTGATTCAGAAGTCTCTGCTGTGTCTCTTCAACTGTCTTCGCAAAGCTCTCGATTTCTTCTTCCTTCATTCCATATTCATGTAACGGTTTTCTTGCAATGATCTGATCCAGAAGTTTCTCAATCTTGGTATATACTTCATCTGATTTGCACTTTAAAATATTGCTTAAGAAATTATTTAGTTTCTTTATTCTGCCATTTGGATCTAATTCCTGATATTTTGCGAATACAGCTGTCAGGAACTGATAGTTCGCTTCTCCATGTGTGACATGATACACGCCACTCAGAGGATAAGACATGGCGTGCACCGCTCCTGTTCCTGCATTGCCGAATGCAATACCGGCAAGATTGCTTGCTGTCAGGAAATCATCCAGCAGATTCATTCTGTATTCTTCCCCATGTTCAGCAATCTTCCGGAATCCTTCAATGATCATCTCCATTGCCTTCATACTGAACATCTGTGTATACAAAGTAGCTTTCGGAGACACATAAGATTCAATCGCATGAATGAACGCATCAATCGCACTTGTCGAAAAAAATGAATACGGAAGACCGGTCAGAAGCTCCGGAATCAGCACTGCACGATCTGCATAGATCTCATCGACAGCAAGTCCCATCTTTGTATGTAACTTCGTAAACTCTGCAATTGATACATTGGAAACTTCCGAACCGGCACCACAAGTCGTCGGCACTGCGATCAGAGTCTTCTCTCTTTTAAGCGGTACCTTCCTTCCAAAGATCTCTTCGGCGGTGTAATTTCCTGCAAGCACCAGGATCTTCGCCATATCGATAACAGCTCCTCCTCCGATTGCAATAATTCTGTCACAATCCGTCTTACGGAAATCTGCCAGCAATGCATCGATCATCACATCTGTAGGCTCGCCTTTTCCATATTTACTTTTAAATTCCACATGTGCTTCCAGCCCAAGTGGTGCAAAATATGTCTCATATGTACTTTTACTTGCAAGAATAAAATCATTCTTACCTATATTATATTCTTCTGCGAAATCTTTTGCGTGTTCAAATTTCTGTACTTCTGCCTTCTGCCAAAAAAGCTTCATTTTTTCTTATCCTCCCGGTCATTTTTCTGAATATTTTGTCTCTTAATAATATACCACCAATACGTTGACTTTTCCAGACACGAGCGTTACAATCATTGAGGATATGAAAGATTTCTTTCATATCCAAATAATTACAAAAGGAAAACTGGGGAATTTTTCAAATGAAAGAACATTTAAAAAACTTTGCACTACTCACTGGCAGTACACTGATCATGGCAGTGGGTATCTACTTTTTCAAGTTCGCCAACAACTTCACGTTTGGCGGTATCACCGGTTTTGCGGTACTCGTTGCCAAGTTCACTCCTCTTTCGGCCAGTGATTTTTCCTTCATTGCGAATATGCTCCTTCTGATCATAGGGCTTTTCGTTCTCGGGAAAAAATTTGCTGCACAGACTGCATATAGTAGTATCCTACTTTCTGTCACGCTGTCCGGACTGGAACGTATCTATCCAATGAGCCACCCGCTTACCAACGAACCATTGCTGGAACTGATCTTCGCGATTGTACTTCCTGCCATCGGTTCGGCCATTCTGTTCAATATCGGAGCATCCAGTGGGGGCACGGATGTTATTGCCATGATATTGAAGAAATACACCAGCGTTGACATCGGAAAAGGCTTGCTTGCTTCCGATATCTTATTCACAATCGCCGGTTTCTTCGTATTTGACATTAAGACGGGTCTTTATTCACTGCTCGGTCTTACGATGCGTTCGACACTGATCGACAGTCTGATTGAAAGTCTGAACCGCTCGAAGTATTTCCACGTGGTATGTAGCGAGCCGGAACCAATCTGTGAATTTATCAAAAATGACCTGAAACGAGGTGCAACAATCGTACTCGCACAGGGTGCCTTCACAGGCGATGACAAATATATCATCCTGACTGTACTTAGTCCAAATGAAG
>ENA-OPTA01002335-OPTA01002335.1-human-gut-metagenome-genome-assembly--contig:-NODE-2335-length-10278-cov-2.073462_pt1 | contig 10278 bp, 7 predicted proteins | sample MGYA00241813_ERZ501917 | MGnify/ENA primary metagenome ERZ501917 (study PRJEB25962, sample SAMEA2042408) | human gut metagenome | biome: human gut; feature: human-associated habitat; material: faeces...
GGTTCAAATTAACTGGATGAGTTTTACTACAATACTTGCATCCAGAATCATAAACAACGCTATTCTTTCACTGGATTCGGAAGATCGTGCCAATGTTCTTATTATTGATGATTCCATGTTTGAACGTAACCGTTCTAAAAAGGTAATCTTATAGTTGGACTTGAGTGAATGTAGAAACTATTTTAAAAAAGTAAAACTGATAAAAAATACATTATATGATGTCTCCGAATTCTGATTGATTATGCCAGCGAAACTCTGGCATTGAAGTTTGACAAGTAAATATTATCCGAAATTGAAAATAAGAGTACAAGAAATAGACATAGTACTGTTGTAATACCGAAAAATAAGGTATGATATCTATAGGATTATGCTACATTCAAAACCAACTTTCTGAGGGGAATTCAAATGGCAGATTCCATGCATCCAGATGCTGTAACATCAGGATGTGATAGAGGCGGCAGTACCACATCTTAGTCGATCGGTGCCTGCCGTCTTCTAATTTATAGTCTTCTTTCTCACGCTTATTAGAGCGTTCCACGGAAGTTCTTCGATTGTATTCCTTTTCCCATGCTTTTGAGTCTCTTGGCGGTATGTTAAACAGCCTTGGATTATCCTCGGTAAAGATGTGCACGGTTCTGCCGTATTTTGCTGGCGAACAGGGATGTTCACAGAAACAGCCACGTTTCCGGTTAGCCTTTGGACACCGGTATTTCGCCCGGTGTTTAGCAGCTTCATAACCATCTTTATGCATGCGTAAGCCCAACTTACAGACAGGAACGCCATCATCGTCGATTGTGAAATCATTCTTATAAGTGAAGTGTCCGGTATGACCGGGGCTCAAGTCGATAAAAGGCGTGATCTTTTCCCGACAACAGTATTCATAGACAGCATAAGCATCATGGGCGGAATCCAGAAGGAGTTTTTCAATCCGGAATTCAGGAAGATATGCTTTCATCGTGAAAAAGGAATGTAGAAACGAAAGCATGTCATGCCGGGAAGCCCGTTCCAAAAGCGGAAATATGGGAAGGTCGCTGTGAGAATCGGATGCCACGTACATGTAGAGATGGTAGCCGAAAAAATAGCATTGGATAGGAGGATATCTTAAGTATCTTCCATTTTAGAGTTATTTTGTTAAAAAGTGTCAAAAGAGTGATATTGACGAGTCAGTTCAGTTATAGAGATGATGAAAGAAAATGATTAATATAAAGATACACCAGAAGAGAGGTGGACATAAATCACACTGTCACAGAGAGGAGAAAATGTATGAAAAAAAGAATTCTAGCAGCTATGCTTACTTTGTCTATGGTTGTGTCCATGACAGCATGCGGAAATTCAGAAGCAGGAGGATCAAAGGATTCAGCTAAAAATAACGGTAATGGGGATGAACCATATACAGTTACCATGGTTCTGAATGGAAGCACACAGCCGGATGAAGAAAGAATCGAACAAAAAATCAATGAGATTCTTGAACCGGAACTTAATGCGAATCTTGATATTGTTGTGCTGCCGTGGGCAAGTGCAAGCCAGCAGTTACAGCTTATGTTATCAGGGGATGAAAAAATTGATGTCTTTTATACCCAGGCAACCAATGCAGTGCAGTATATGAATGCAGGACAGATTATGGATATGTCTGAACTGATCGATAAATATGGAACAAACATCAAACAGATTTATGGAGAGGATATAGCTAAGATCAATCAGATCGAAGGCTTTGTATATGGCGTGCCAAATCAGATTGAACGAGGAAGTATTCCTGCCATATTTATGAGAAAAGATCTGGTGGAAAAGTACAATATTGATACAACACAGATTAAAGAACCAAAAGATTTGGAAAGTGTTTTTGAGACAGTAAAAGCGGGAGAGCCGGATATGACAATGTTATATTCGAGCAGTGAGAATGATGCACCGGCTACAAGATTATTCCGTGGAGATACTCTGTCAGATAACAATTATCTTGGTGTACTCATGGATCAGACGAACAGCACAAAATTAGAAAACTTCTTTGCGACGGACTGGTTTAAAGATACAACTACCATGCTGCATAACTGGTATCAGAAGGGATATATCAGCCAGGATGCAGGAACCAACACAGAGAACTGGAGAACAGTATGCAAGGCTGGAAATTTATTTTCACTGTTTTTTTCTTATCATCCTGGAACACCGGTAGAATTTGAAAGCTCCACCGGCTATGATTTTGAGATCGTGCCATTTTATAACGAACCGATCATAAATAGCTCATCCTATAATGGTGTTACATTCTCAATTGCCCAGAATTCAGAAAATCCGGAGAAAACAATGGAAGTACTGGATTATATCTACGGAAGTTCAGAGATCATGAATCTTTTAAACTGGGGTGAACAGGATAAAGACTATGTGATAGAAGATGCTGATAATGGCATTATCAATTTCCCGGAAGGAATCACTTCTGATAATGCAGGCTATAACTTAAACCTTGGATGGGAATTGCCAAATCAGTTTATTGCTTATAAATGGACTGGCTCAGATCCACAATTATGGGAAAAAATGGAAGAATTTAACGGTTCTGCAAAGAGCTCCAAAGCAGTAGGATTTTTATTTGACAGCAGTAATTGTTCAAGTGAGATCGCAGCTCTTTCCAATATTGTAAAACAATACAGCGGAGCACTTTACAGCGGTTCCGGAGATCCAGATGAACTTATTCCGGAATTGTTAGAAGCATTAGATGATGCGGGAATCAATGAAGTGATCCAGGCAAAACAGGAACAGTTAGATGCTTTTCTTGCAGCAAAATAATTAGGTTCAGAAGGGAAGTCCCACAGATAAAGCGTGGGACTTTTTTCATAAAAGGAGAAACTTATGAAGAAGAAAAAGAACAAAGTTAAGGAATATCTGCCGCTCTATCTGATGATGCTTCCGGGATTATTATATCTGCTGATCAATAATTATCTTCCGATGACAGGTATTATACTTGCTTTTAAAAAGTTGAATTTTTCAAAAGGAATTTTGGCAAGCCCGTGGGCAGGACTGGATAATTTTAAATTTTTGTTCTCGTCAAAAGATGCCTGGATTATTACAAGAAATACATTGCTATATAATATAGCGTTTATTCTTGTCAATATGGTCGTTGGAATTGCAATCGCAATTTTAATCTGTGAAGTTAAGAACACAAAAATGAAAAAAATATACCAGAGTGCTATATTATTGCCATTTTTGATGTCGATGGTCATTTTAAGCTATATTGTGTATGCACTTTTAAGTGCCGAAAATGGTCTTGTAAACAATACGATCCTGCCATTACTGCATATAGATCCGATCCAGTGGTATCAGAAACCAAAATACTGGCCGGCGATTCTTATCATTGCAAACTGCTGGAAAGGAGTGGGATACGGATGTCTGATTTATATTGCATCGCTGATCGGTATTGATCCGACTTATTATGAGGCAGCAAGACTGGATGGAGCCACAAAGTGGCAGGAAATCACAAAAATCACATTGCCATGCCTGGTACCGACAATCATTACGCTGTTATTATTGAGCATTGGAAGAATCTTCTATTCTGATTTTGGATTATTTTATCAGGTTCCGATGAACTCCGGTGTGTTGTTCCCAACAACAAACGTAATTGATACGTATGTATATCGTGCATTGATCGAACAGGGAAATATCAGTATGTCATCCGCAGCGGGTGTATACCAGTCATTAGTAGGTTTTGTCATTGTCATGTTAAGTAACTGGATCGTTAGACGTGTAGATAAAGACAGAGCATTGTTTTAGGAGGAGAGTCCATTATGACAAATTCAAAAAAAACAAAGAGATACCAGTTTTGGATCAATCTGATACTGATCGTGATGACATTGACTATTATTTTACCATTTTTGCTGGTATTTATTTCATCCATCACGGATGAAACAGTGTTGATCCGGAATGGATATTCCTTTTTCCCGGAAAAAATAAGCTTTTATGCATATCAGTATATTATCAGACAGGGAGAGAAAATACTCCGTGCGTATGGCGTTACAATTCTTATTACGGTAGTAGGTACCTTTTTTAATCTGATGTTTTCAGCATTACTGGCATATCCGCTGTCTGTGAAGACATTGCCTTATAGAAGGCAGATTACTTTTTTTGTATTTTTTACAATGTTATTTAATGGCGGTTTAGTACCTACATATCTGATGTATGTAAATTATTTTCATATAAAAAATACAATATGGGCACTGATAATTCCTAATTTGTTGCTGAGTGCGAATAATGTGCTGATGATACGGAGCTATTTTATGACAAGTATTCCGGAAGCATTGTATGAAGCGGCAAAAATTGATGGCGCAGGACATACAAAAATCTTTTTTCAAATTACGTTTCCACTTGGTAAACCTATCCTTGTAACCATGGGATTATTTTCGGCACTGGCATATTGGAATGACTGGACAAATGGTTTATACTATTTATCAGGAAATCAGGGACAGAAATTATATAGTATCCAGAATCTTTTGAATCAGATGATCACTGATATCCAGTATCTTGCAAGCGGTAAGGTTGCCGGAAATATAGGGGCAGAAGTTGCAAAACTTCCGACAACGTCCATAAGGATGGCAATTGCTTTTATAGCAATGCTTCCATTATTTATCATTTATCCGTTTTTACAGAAATATTTCGCAGAGGGTATTACGCTAGGGGCAGTAAAAGGTTAAAGGAATATCATGGCGTTTGGAAAAAAGATGAATTTAAAAAGACGAAAAAAGAAATCTTTAGCACAACAGAGTAAGCAAATATTAATTTTAATGACAGTCATTCTGGTAATTATTCTGGGAGGATGCACTTATGTTTTAAACAAAACAAGTGGGCAGATTTACGAACAGATGAGCCAGATGTCACAGTTGTATGCGCAGGAGCTTGACAATCGTTTTTTGAGGATCAGCCGGAATCTTTTTTCTGCGATCATGGATACCAATGAGACAAATTCCACGTTCTGGGGAAATGTAAATCTGATGAAGAATGGGGATTATTCGGAGTATGCGATCGGAAAACTCAGAGAAGAATATTTTTCTTCAGCATGGGAATATGGAACGGAATACAGGATTTTTTTATATACAAACGATACGGATAAATTATATCAGCTTTCCCTGTCTTCTGATGGAAATTACACAATGTCACCCGAGATTGCAGCGTCTATCCGTGAGCAGATAGACAAATTAGATGAAAAGGCATATGCAGTGAAGCGGAAGTGGGATGTTTTGGAGTGTGATAATGAGGTATATATCTGTAAAATTGCACAAAAAAATGGAATTGCTTTAGGATGCATTGTAAACGTAAAAAGTATATTAGAACCATTCTCAAAGCTTTCGTTGGGAAAGCATGGATATGTAAGCCTTGTCGATCAGGATGAGGTCTGTATAGGTATGTTAGACCAGAGCGGAATCATATCAGAGCCGCAAAGTATGAATACCAAAAATACTTATACGATCCATCAGGGATTATCCAGAGCACCCTTTGAGATCAGGATCGGGATTTCTTTAGGCGGTGTCTTAAGCCTGATGGCGGGAAGTCTGCTCGGAATGACAGTATTGATCTTTATGATTCTTATTATGAGTGGGATATTGCTATTTCATGTGTATTCCAATATTATGAAACCGCTTAAAGTGTTCACACAAAACCTTCAGCAATATGATGAGGGTGGATATATGCTGAATATGACGGAAGGAAATCTGCTTGAATTAGAGCAGATTGATGGAAAATTCCGTACAATGATCCATCAGATCCGCAAATTGAAGATCACGCTATATGAACGGGAATTAGAGAAACAGAAAATTGAGATGGATTATCTGAAAATGCAGATCCGGCCGCATTTTTATTTGAATTGCCTGAACTTTATTTACAGCATGATCGACTTTGGCGATTATGAACACGCAAGGGCAATGACAAAAATCACTTCGGATTATCTTTCATATATTTTTCGGAATACAACGGACAGAGTTCCGGTTTTAGCGGAATCAAAGCATTGTGAAGATTATTTAAAAATCCTGCTGCTGAGGTATCCGGATAAGTTTACCTATTATATTGAAGTTCATGATGAAGTGGCAGATGCGGAGATATTTCCATTCTTAATACAGGTTTATGTTGAAAATGCTGCAAAACAGGCATTGATGGCAGATGAAAAAATGCTGATCTCAGTTACGGTATATCCTGAGGACAGGGACGATGAAAAATACGTTAATATTTTTATCTCGGATACGGGAAAGGGATTTCCAGACGAAATATTATGTAAACTACAAAATGGACAAAACATTTCTGACAATGGAAAACATATCGGTATTTGGAACTGTATGAGGCGGTTTCAGTATTATTATGGGGATCAGGGAGAGATCCATTTCAGCAATAGTCCATTAGGTGGTGCCGTTGTGGATATTCATGTTCCATATAAAATCGGAAGGAGCGATACACAGGAATGAAATTATTGCTGGTGGATGATGAACGTTATGTGATTGAAAGTATAAAGAAAAATATCTGCTGGGAGCGGACAGGTATTACTGAGATTTATACAGCATTTACAATGAAACAGGCGCAGGAAATTATAACAGCTGTTAAAATGGACATTATTATCAGTGATATTGTGATGCCTGCTGCAACAGGATTTGATCTGGTGCAATGGGTGAGGGAGCAGAATTTCAGGATACAGGTTATTTTTCTGACCAGTTATGCGGAATTTGACTATGCAAGACGTGCGATACAGCTGGAAAGCGTTGAATATCTGCTAAAACCAATTGATTTTGAAAAACTGGAAGAAGCATTAAAAAAAGCAGAACAGGCAGTGCTTCAGGAAAAACATATCGAAAAACTTACAGAAGCGAGTGAACAGTGGGAAAAAGACCGGACAATCCTGCAAAAGGATATCTGGAGAAATTTGTTGAGCGGTAACATGACACGAAACCAGTTCTGCGAATCCGCAAAAAGGATGGATCTGTATCAGGATGGATTGATATATTTTAAACTGATCTGCTTTTATATGGATCATAAAGCGGAAGAGACACAAAAGTGGGAACCTTCCACCATCGAATTTGTCATGCAAAATGTGTTGACGGAGTTATTTCATTCCTTTTATGCCAGAGTGGACACTGTATTTTGTGAAAATGAATGTCGATACTGGGTGGTTCTGTCAACGGATAAAATGCCGGAAGAAGGAGAAAAAATAAGGGAAAAAGATCTGCTCAATCATTTTGTGCAATGGATGACAGATCATGTACATTCCTATTTTTGGTGTGGAGCGGGAAATTGGAGTGGATTTTCTGAAGTGACTGCACAGGCTGACGATTTGCGGAAGATGCGCGAAAGCAGTCTGTCGGTATGGAACGAGGTTATATATCTGTATGAGTTCCAACCAAGTGGAACAGTCTATAAAAATCCGGAGCTGGATACATGGAAAACCCTTTTGGCAGGGGAGGAAGTGGAAGCAGTCATAGCAAGCATACGCAGTTATCTGGAGACAGTCAGGAAGAATGAGATGATCACACGGCAGTTTTTGCTGTCATTAAGGACGGACGTTACACAGATGGTGTATGTATGGCTGTCAGAGATGGGGATTTATGCCAATGCACTTTTTTCAGATAAAGAGAGTGAGAATTACATGCTCGGTGCTGTAAATGGATTTAACGAAATGATGGAGTATGTAGAAAATCTGATACGGAAAGCGGTTGGATATAAATTATATATTACAAAAGAAGACTCTGTTGCAGATCAGATATGTACCTATATTGACAGTCATTTCAGGGAAGAGATACACAGAGATGAACTGGCAGAGTTAGTCTATTTGAATACAGACTATATGTCTCGGATGTTCAAAAAAGAAAAGGGAGTATCTATAAGCAATTATATATTGCAGAAAAGGGTAGACGAAGCAAAAAAACTTTTGTGTGGCAGCAGTATTCCAATCAATACAGTTTCATTACATATTGGATATAGTAATTTTTCCTATTTTACAAAAATGTTTAAGGAAAATACAGGCTTGACGCCGCTGGAATATAGAAGAAAATTTGGAGAGGGAGTACGCATATGACAGAACAGAAATTAATAGAACTCTTGCGGGATATGTCACTGGAAGAAAAAGTAAATCAGATGAGTCAGGTGACAGGAGGATTTTTTAATGGTGAAATCGTTGTCACAGGTCCTATGGAGGATAAGGGATTTACAGAAGACAATGTAAATCTTGCAGGATCAGTCATCGGATCCATGGGCGCTGAAACCCTGAAAAGTATACAAAAAAACTATATGGAAAAGCATCCGCACCATATTCCATTACTGTTTATGTTAGATGTCATAAATGGTTATAAGACAGTGTTTCCAATTCCGCTTGCGCAGGGAGCTTCCTTTGAACCGGAATTGTCAGAACAGTGTGCATCTGTGGCAGCAAAGGAGGCTTCGGTCAGTGGTCTCCATGTGACATTTGCCCCTATGACAGATCTGGTCAGAGATGCAAGGTGGGGACGTGTCATGGAATCAACAGGAGAAGATCCTTACCTGAACAGTTTGTTCTGTGCAGCAATGGTGCGCGGATTTCAGGGAAACAGCTTAAAAGATAATTATGCAATCGCAGCATGTGTCAAACATTTTGCAGGATATGGTGCACCGACAGCAGGGAGAGATTATAATACGGTAGAACTTTCAGAACATACATTCAGAGAGTTCTATCTGCCATCGTATCAGGCGGGAATAGATGCAGGTGCAGCTCTGGTTATGACATCTTTTAATACAGTCAATGGAATCCCGGCAACCGGAAATAAAAAATTGATGCGGGACATTTTGAGAGAGCAGATGAAGTTCGATGGTGTACTTATATCAGACTGGGCAGCCATCGAGGAAATCATATACCATGGATATTGTGCAGACAGAGAAGAAGCAGCAGTGCGTGCAGTGGAAGCAGGCGTAGATATTGACATGATGACAGGAATTTACAGTGAAAATCTGTGTCAGATGGTCAGGGATGGAAAAATAAGAGAAGAGCTTATAGATGAGGCATGTCTTCGTATTCTGCGGCTTAAAAATAAGCTGGGACTCTTTGAGAATCCATATAAAGATGCAGATCAGAAAAAAGAACAGGAATACATTTTATGTGAGGAGCACCGGAATCTGGCGAGGGAAGCAGCAAAGAAATCTTTTGTTTTGTTGAAAAACGAGGAACATATCCTGCCTTTAGATCAACAAAAAAGGATCGCTTTTATTGGTCCGTATGTAGATAGCAGAAACCTGCTTGGAGCCTGGTCATTTATCGCAGATGCCAAGGATGTTATGACGCTGCATGAGGCAGTACAGGAACAGTACGTTTCAGAAAACAGTACATTTTGCCAGGGATCACCAATGTTAGGGGCGGATGTATGTCTGGAAGGATTTGGAGAACAACAGCAGCAATCCTATACTAAGGAGCAGGAGGAACATATGCTGCAAGAGGCGGTACAGGCAGCAGAAGAGGCAGATATCGTAGTACTTGCAATAGGAGAAGACCGTTTACAGTCGGGTGAAGCAACCAGTAACGCAAATATCAGAATCCCTGAGGTACAGGAAGCATTGCTTGATAGAATTGCGGAAGTCAATCAAAATATTGTAGTGGTTTTATTTTCAGGACGTCCGTTAGACATACGTGAAATAAACAAAAAGGCAAAATCTATCCTTCAGGTGTGGCTGCCTGGAACGGAAGGGGCGCGGGCAATTGTGGACACTTTATTTGGAAAGTATAATCCAAGTGGAAAACTGCCTATGAGCTTTCCATATTGTGTAGGACAGGTACCAGTACATTATAATGAATATTCAACAGGACGCCCACATATAGAAGGCAAAGATAAAGACAGATTCCGCTCGAAATATCTGGATATTCCAAATGAGCCATTGTATCCATTTGGATATGGCCTGAGTTACACAACATTTGAGGTATCAGATATTCATTTAGATCGGACATGGATGGATACATCGGGACAGATTGAAGCGGAGGTGACTGTAAAAAATACAGGAAACTGCACGGGAACAGAAACCCTGCAGCTTTATATCCATGATATTGCGGCTTCTGTAGTGCGTCCGGTCAGAGAATTGAAAGATTTTAAGAAGGTTACGCTTTTGCCTGGAGAGGAAAAAAAGGTAGTCTTTACCATAACAGAACAGGAACTGCGTTTTTTGACAGAGGATGGAATCTATGCGAGCGAAGCAGGAGAATTTGAAATATTTATCGGAAAAGACAGTTTGACAGGTAATAAAGCTTCATTTGTATTGAAAAAATGATCTACATAAGTCTGAGATTTTTCATGATACTCTAAATAG
>ENA-OPTA01002341-OPTA01002341.1-human-gut-metagenome-genome-assembly--contig:-NODE-2341-length-10252-cov-6.230656_pt1 | contig 10252 bp, 8 predicted proteins | sample MGYA00241813_ERZ501917 | MGnify/ENA primary metagenome ERZ501917 (study PRJEB25962, sample SAMEA2042408) | human gut metagenome | biome: human gut; feature: human-associated habitat; material: faeces...
GCAGCAATGCGCAGCGTGGTAAAAGGATTAAGTCATAATGTGGATGAGTTGGAAATCTACGGTTTTTATAATGGTTACAAGGGATTGATTTATGGCGATTACCGCCTGCTTACATCAAAGGATTTTTCGGGAATCCTTACCAAGGGCGGAACCATCTTAGGTTCTTCCAGACAGCCGTTCAAACTGATGCGTGTGCCGGATGAGAACGGGCTGGATAAGGTGGAAGCAATGAAGCAGACCTATCATAAACTGAAACTGGATTGTCTGGTAATCCTTGGCGGAAACGGAACACAGAAGACTGCCAATCTCCTTCGGGAAGAGGGATTAAATGTCATCCATCTGCCGAAGACCATCGACAATGATATCTATGGAACAGACATTACCTTTGGTTTCTATAGTGCAATCAATGTAGCATGTGCAGCTATTGATTGTATACACACAACAGCAGCATCCCATAATCGTGTCTTTATCGTAGAAGTCATGGGTCATAAGGTTGGCTGGCTTACATTGTATGCCGGTGTTGCCAGTGGAGCAGATATCATATTACTGCCGGAAATCCCATATGATATTGATAAAGTCATCAAAGCAATAGATAAGAGAACCAGGGATGGAAAAGGCTTTACCATTCTTGCGGTAGCAGAGGGTGCTATTTCCAAGGAAGATGCAGCACTTTCCAAGAAAGAATACAAAGAGAAGCTAAAGAATTATAAATATCCGTCTGTATCCTATGAGATTGCAGACCAGATTGAGAAACGCAGTGGCACCGAAGTACGTGTAACCGTACCGGGCCATACCCAGCGCGGCGGAAGCCCATGCCCATATGACCGTGCACTCTGTACACGACTTGGTGCAGCAGCAGCCCGGGCAATCATTGATGAAGATTACGGATACATGATTGCGATGGTTAATGATAAGACAAAGCGTGTTCCACTGAAGGATGTGGCTGGCAAGTTAAAGACTGTTGACCCGGATTGTCAGATGATTAAAGAAGCAAAGACCATTGGAATCAGCTTTGGAGATTAAGAGAAGCGAGGATGGAATAGATGTCATACATGGCACTTTACCGTAAGTTCCGCCCACAGGAATTCGCGGATGTCAAAGGACAGGAGCATATAGTAACAACCTTAAAGAACCAGATAAAGGCAGACCGTATCGGCCATGCATATCTGTTCTGTGGAACGAGAGGAACCGGTAAGACAACCATCGCAAAAATATTTGCCAAGGCAGTCAACTGCCTGCATCCGGTCAATGGAGACCCCTGCGGCGAGTGTGAGATCTGCCGCGGCATTGACAACGGCAGTATCCTTGACGTGGTGGAGATGGATGCGGCGTCCAACAACGGCGTGGATGACATCCGCGACCTGCGCGATGAGACCGCCTACACCCCCAGCGCGTGCCAATATAAGGTATATATCATCGACGAGGTGCACATGCTCTCCACGGCAGCCTTCAATGCGCTGCTGAAAACGCTGGAAGAGCCGCCCGCCCACGTGATCTTCATCTTGGCGACGACGGAGATCCAGAAGGTCCCCGCCACCATCCTGTCCCGCTGCCAGCGGTATGATTTTACCCGCATCGGGCCGGAGGACATCGCACAGCGGGTGGAGTATATCGCCGGGGAAGAGCACTTGGAACTGACATCGGACGGCGCGGAGCTGATCGCCCGCCTGGCCGACGGTGCCCTGCGCGATGCGTTGTCCATTTTGGACACCTGCGCAGGCGTCACGGCAAAGATCGACGCGGACGTGGTGCGCCGCATGGCCGGTGTGACCGACCGCAGCTATTTGTTTCGCATCTCCGACGCGCTGGAAGCGCAGGACGGAGCCGCCGCACTGGCCCAGCTGGCCCAGCTGCGGCAGCAGTCGGTGGACGTGAAACGTCTGACCGAGGAATTGATCGCCCACTACCGTGCTCTGATGCTGGCAGCGCTGCCCGGCGGGCAGGCGCTGCTGTCCGGTGTATCGCCGGAGGAAGAAGCGCTGTACCTTCAAAAAGGCCCGGAGATGGGGCAGCGGGAAGCCATCCGCGCCATCCGCACGTTGGGCACGGCGCTGGAACACATGACCCGTGGCAGCGACCAGCGCATCGAGCTGGAACTGGCACTGTTCAGCCTGTCCGAGCCGCCCCAGCAGATGCAGGCGGTAACGGTACAGGCAGCCCCCGCCCGCGCGGCACAGCCGGAAGCACCCCGCCCCTTTGCGGCAGCGGTGCAGCCCTTTGCCAGCGCCCCGGTGCAGCCCGCACCGGCAGCAACTGCACCCCAGACCCCGGCAGCAGGAACAGAACCTGCCCCTGCCGTGCAGGAGGTGTCCCCGCAGCCTGCTGTGCCGGAAGCTCCGCCCGCCCCTGCGGAGGAGCTGCCGGTACAGCAGAGCGATGCCGCTCTGCCGTGGGACGAGCCTGCCCCGCAGGCACCGCCGCCGGAGGAACCGGAGCCGGTCAGTCAGCCGGAGCAGCCCGCCCCTGCAGAACCCGCGCAGTCGGCTCCTGCAGCAGAGGAACCACCTGCCCCGGTGCAGGAGCACCCTGCCGACCCGGTGCTGACCAAGCCCCGCAGCGTGGCGCAGCAGGGCACGAACCCCTTTCCGTACTGGGGGCAGATCGTGCAGAAGCTGGAAGGCATCGACCCCATGCTGTATATGTATCTGCGCAAGTCCAAGGCTTACTTTGACGGTACCCGCGTGCTGATCGACGGCGGCAAGACTTTCCGGGATTTTATCCGGGTGAACAAGGACAGCCAGAAGCTGATCAAAAAGCTGATCGCCGAGGTATCCGGCGTGCCGGTGCCCATCGGCCCCTACGAGCCCAAAACGGCCGGAAAGACCGCCTCCAACGCGGAGCAGTCCCTTCTGGCGCTGGAAAAGCTGGGGTTAGAGGTCAGCATTGAGGATACCGCCCGCAAAAAGCGATAAAAATTGTTTATAATAAAGGAGAATACCATTATGAAAGCAAGAATGCCCGCAGGCTACGGCCGCCCCGATATGAATGCCCTGATGCGTCAGGCTCAGAAGATGCAGGAGGACATGAAGAGCAAGCAGGCCGAGTTGGAAGCCGCCGAGTACACCGGCAGCGCTGCCGGTGAGATGGTGACCGTGAAGATGAACGGCAAGCACGAGGTGCTGTCCATCACCATCAAGCCCGAGGCCGTGGACCCGGACGACATCGAGATGCTGGAAGACATGGTGGCTGCTGCCATCAACGCCACCGTGAAGCAGGTGGATGAGACCGCCGAAGCCGAGATGGGCAAGCTGACCGGCGGCCTGAACATTCCGGGCCTCTGAGCCGGGAAGGGGAGATACCATGGACTACACTGCCGCACCGCTGGAAAAGCTGATCGAGGAGTTCGGCAAGTTTCAGGGCGTGGGCCGCAAGGGCGCTACCCGCATGGCCTATCAGGTGCTGAGTATGTCGGACAAGGACGCTGCGGCGCTGGCCGATGCCATCCGCGGTGCGCACACCCGGCTGCATCGGTGCCGCATCTGCCAAAACTTTACGGACGCTGACCTGTGCCCGGTGTGCGCCAGCGCCAAGCGGGACACCTCGGTGATCTGCGTGGTGGAAAAGCCCCGGGACGTGCAGGCCTTTGAGCGCACCCGGGAGTATAACGGCCTGTACCATGTGCTGCATGGTCTGCTGGACCCGCTGGCCGGTGTGGGCGCAGAGCAGCTCACCGTCAAGGAGCTGCTGGCGCGGCTGAAGGACGACACGGTGAAGGAGGTCATCATGGCCATGAACCCCACCGTGGAGGGCGAGGCTACCGCCATGTATCTGGCAAAGCTCATCAAGCCGCTGGGCATCCGGGTCACCCGGCTGGCCTCCGGTCTGCCGGTGGGCGCCAGCCTGGAATACGCGGACGAGACCACCCTGTACCGGGCACTTTCCGGCCGGGGAGAGCTGTGAGTGTGTAAAAATTTACAATTCTGTCAGAAACAGCCCTTGCATTACCGCAAAAAAATGGTATACTGAAACAACAAACGGAACGGAGAAAGGAGGCGCGCAGCATGGCACCCACAAAGGAGCGCCCGGCGACCAAGAGCATCGCCACCAACCGCGAAGCGCGCCACGAGTATTTTGTTCTGGAAGCGCTGGAGACCGGTGTGGAACTCAAAGGCACCGAGGTGAAAAGCCTGCGGGCCGGCGGGGTCAACCTGAAGGACAGCTGGGTAGATATTGAAAATGGTGAGCTGCTGGTAAAGGGGATGCACATCAGCCCCTACGACCACGGCAACCTGTTCAATCAGGACCCCATGCGCGTCCGGCGGCTTCTGGCGCACAAAAGTGAGATCCGGCGTCTGCACCAGCAGTGCAAACTGCAGGGCTATACGCTGGTGCCGCTCTCGCTTTATTTCAAGCATGGCCGCGTAAAAATGGAAGTGGGCCTGTGCAAAGGCAAAAAGCTGTACGACAAGCGTGCCGATGCCGCCCAGCGCGATGCAAAGCGCTCCATTGACCGGGCTGTGAAGTCCAACGGCAAGTACTATTAAGCACTCCAATTGCAGACTGCGGCTCACCGCAAAACCAAGCTTTCCGCACATCGCAAGATGTGCTTTATAAGGGGGCGTAAAGGTTTCGACGGGGGGAGCGAGGTCTGGGCAGCGGGTAGCAGCGGGGGAACTGCTCTATAACTCCTCCAAAAAAATTAACTGACAACAATAATTATCAGTTGCTCGCAGCCTGAGTGCTGCGCGTTCCGCCCACTCTTGTGTCGTGTGGGGCCGGGGCGTCCTTTAGACACAGCACCTGAACGGACCTAAGCTTTGCGGACCGGCAGGAACTCATGAAGCTACCAAAGCGCTAGCCTGACGATCGGCGTGGCGCGGCGGGAATGTTGTAGATCGCCTGCACCCGGAGACACCTACACTGAGCTCTTTTCGGACATGGGTTCGACTCCCATCGCCTCCACCAACATAAAAGCCACCTGAAAACTTACGTTTTTCAGGTGGCTTTTGCTATATCTGCTATTCTGTTACGCCAGATCCGGCAGGATATCCGACCACAGAGCCTGCTCCTGCCGCAAGGCATCAAAGCAGCAGTCCAGATACATTTTATTGACCGCGGCAAAAATGGTGCTGCGCAGCAGCAGACGCTCGTCGTTGAGCGTGGCCTCCGGCTGGGCTGTCTTGCCGCCGAACACCACGGAAAGACTAGTCTCTAACTCCTCGCAGAAGATATCGTAGGCTGTCCCGGCGGAGCAGTGCTCCCGCTGCATTTTGAACAGGGTGTCGATGTTTTCAATCGAGAGCACCGTTTTGGAGACTGCAATGTACATCAGGGATGCGATCTGGTCCCGGGTGTATTTTTTGCGGATGGGATGATCCACCACCCCTTTTTTGACGTAGTTGCTTACCATAGATGGGGTCAGCTCTACCCCGCAGAAGCTGCGGAAGTAGCCGTTGACGAACTGCACCGTCTGGTCCAGATACAGCCCTACCGAGGGGAGATCGTTGTACCGGGGCAGGGCAAAGCCCGCAGCACACGCCGCAACGCGGAGTTTGGTTTCAGCTTTCATAGTATCTTGTTCCGTTCATGCTCCTGCACTTTTTGCAAGCAGGAACGTTGTTTTTGTGCAAAGGCAGGGCAATTGCTTTCCGCAAAAGCACATCTGCCTGTGAAATAGTATACCGCATTTTGGAAAATTGGTCAACTGGCAATGAAAACTTTGTAAAAGAATTTGAGAAAACAGTTGACAGGGTTTTGAAAAACTGCTATGATGGTCACGGACAAAGGAATGACTGCGGCGTGCGCCGCTTGAAAATGGAGAAAAATATGAAAAGCAAAATTGTTGTAGATTCCTCTGCAAATGTGTACGAGCTCCCCGATGTAGGGTTTGCCTGTGTACCGCTGAAGATCCTGACCGACGAGCAGGAGTATGTGGACACCGAAGAGGTGGATGCCCCCGCGCTGGCCGAGATGCTGCGCACCTATAAGGGACGCACCAGCACCTCCTGCCCCAATATCTCGGACTGGCTCACCGCCTACGAGGGCGCAGACGAGGTGTATGTTGTAACTATTACCGGTACGCTGTCCGGTGCCTATAACGCTGCACTGCTGGCAGGCGAGGAGTACGAGCAGAGCCACGAGGGCGCGCGGGTCTTTGTGCTGGACAGCCTGTCCACCGGTGCGGAGTCCCGGCTGCTGGTGGAGCGTCTGGCGGCGCTGATCAAGGCAGGCAAGCCCTTTGATACCGTGTGCGAGGAGATCCGGGCGTACCATGAGCACACGCATCTGCTGTTTGCACTGGAGTCTCTGGCAAACCTTGCACGCAATGGCCGCGTGAAGCCGGCTGTGGCTGCTGTGGCGCGGATGCTGGGCATCCGGGTCATCGGGCAGGCCAGCGATGCCGGTGATCTGGAGGTTCTTTGCAAGACCCGCGGCGAGCACGGCGCACTGGAGCGGATAGTGCTGGAGATGAAGGCGCACGGCCTGACCAACGGCCGGGTGCACATCGACCACTGCTGCAATGCTGCCGCTGCGGAGCGGCTGAAGCACATGGTCCATGCGGTGTTCCCGGAGGCCAAGGTGGAGGTAGGCAGCTGCGGCGCGCTGTGCAGCTACTACGCGGAGTACGGCGGCCTGATGGTGGGCTACGAGGACAACGAAGCCCCCACCGTCTGAGCGGAAAATATATAATAGAATCTTGGTTCACCGGGGCATCTGCGGACGCTCCGGTGAACTTTTTTATAAGGAATAAAGGCGGCCGGCACGCCGGTGTACCCGACACCAAAAGCTTGCAAAGGGGGAAAAACCGCGTTATACTTAACCGTATTATAGAGGTAAGCTAGGGTGTATCTGAAAAGTCGAAAATTTAGTCTATTTCTACAAACACAGCTGGATTTTGCGTGAATCAGCCTTGAAATCCACAAAGGATTCCTGCGGCTATTTGCCTTAAATCCCGCTTGTGCTTGCGAAATATTCGTCATTTTCTTTGTTTTCAGATACACCTTAACACGGAAAGGGGAGATGGTATGCTGTTCCGATTGCCGATCGTCAAATTTTTCAACCGCATCCTAAACCGCATCACGGTTACGGTGGTGCTGGTGGCGCTGCAGCTTGCATGGCTGGCGTGGGTGTTTTTCGCCCTCACCACCGGCACGGCGCGGGTGTGGGTCACCGGGGCGCTCAACGGGTTAAGCCTGCTGATCATTCTGTATCTGGTGCGCAAGGATGAAAACAGCGCCTATAAGGTGGGTTGGATCGCCCTCATCGGGCTGTTGCCGCTGCTGGGCGGGGCACTGTATCTGGCCTTTGGCAACAAGCGGCCCTCCCGCCGCCTGCGCAGCAAAATGCAGGCGGTGGAGCAGGCGCACCGGGCAGACCGCGCCCAGCAGTCCGGACAGACCGCCGGGCTGTGCGATGAAAACCGGGGCGTGAGCCGCTACCTGACCCAGTACGGCTGCTATCCTGCATGGAAGAACACCACCGCCCGGTATTTTTCCTGCGGTGAGGCCATGTACCCGGCACTGCTGGCCGACCTTGAAAAGGCAGAAAAGAGCATCTTTCTAGAGTTTTTTATCGTCAGTCAGGGCAAGATGTGGCAGGGCGTGGAGGACATTCTGCGGCGCAAGGCGGCACAAGGGGTGGACGTGCGGCTGATCTACGATGACTTCGGCAGCCTGCTGGGTCTGCCCAAGGACTTTGTGGTGCGCATGGAGCGGGCGCATATCCGCTGCATCCCCTTTAACCCGGTGGTGCCGCTGCTCTCGCTGGTGATGAACCACCGCGACCACCGCAAGATCGTGGTGATAGACGGCAAAGTAGCCTACACCGGCGGCATCAATCTGGCCGATGAATATATCAACGCGATCACCCGCTTCGGCTACTGGAAGGACGCGGGTCTGCGCATCGAGGGCGCTGCGGTGTGGAACTTTACCGTAATGTTTCTGGATTTCTGGAACGCCTTCCGGCCCTTTGAGCAGGATTACAGCGCCTTCCGTCCGCAGCTTGCGGTGCTGCCCGCCAGCGATGGAGTAGTACAGCCCTACGCAGACAGCCCGCTGGACGAAGAGCCGGTGGCAGAAACGGTTTATCTGGACATTCTGGCACAATCACAGCAGTACGTTTATTTTTATACGCCCTATCTCGCCATTGGCGAGGAGATGCTGGACGCGTTGCGCAACGCCGCCAAGCGCGGGGTGGATGTGCGGCTGGTGCTGCCGGGCATCCCGGACAAAAAGCTGGTGTTCCGGCTGAGCCGCTCGTACTATCTGCCCCTGCTGCGGGCGGGGGTGCGCATCTACGAGTACACCCCGGGCTTTCTCCACGCCAAGTGCTGCGTCAGTGATGACCGCGCGGCGGTGGTGGGCAGCATCAATATGGACTACCGCAGTATGTTTCTGCACTTCGAGTGCGGGGTGCTGCTGCTGCAAAACAGTCAGGTGCTGGCTTTGCGGGACGATGTGCGCCGCACCCTGTACCAGTGCCGGGAGGTGCAGTGCGCGGACTGCCGCACCGGTCTGGTGGGTACGGTGCTGGACAGCGTGCTGCGGCTGTTAAGCCCGCTGATGTAAACATTTGCTCATAAAACCCGCGCAGCGGGGTACACTAGCTCCAAAGCCTGCGTCTGCAATGCAGGCACGGAAAGGGAGCGTATGTGACGATATGAAACAGGCATCGCGTTGGTTTTTGTGCTGCACGCTGGCGGCAGCACTGACATTGACCGGCTGTGGCGGGGGAAACTCCGGCAGCAGCTCCGGTTCTGTGAGCGGCAGCACCTCTGTGGGCAGCAGTGCAGCGCAAAGCGCGGCGTGGCGCACCGGGCTGGGGGTCCTGACCGAGACGACCGGCACAGACCGTGCGGGCAACATCCACACCGTAGCGGCTGCCGTGCTGCTGGATGCAGACGGCAAGCTGGCCGGGGTAACACTGGACGAGTTGGAGCTTTCAGTCAGTGCGGACAGCACCGGCAAGGTGACCACCCCCACCGACACCCGCACCAAGCGCCAGAAAGGGAAAGACTACCCACTGGCAGAGGTGTCCGGTCTGAAAAAGGGCTGGGCAGAGCAGGCAGATGCCTTTGGCAGCTGGCTTGAGGGCAAGACTCCGGACGAAGTGAAGAAGCTGAAAACGGATGCGGACGGCAAGCCCACGGAGGCAGACCTTCTCTCCGGCTGCACCATCGCGGTGGACCGTTACCGGGATGCTGTTGTCCGCGCCTGCGAGAATGCACAGGTGCTGGGTGCTGCCCGGGGCGATACGGTCAAACTGGGTGTAGAGGTGGCCGAAATGCCACAGGGGCTTGCGGGCACAGACGACAAGGACGCGCAGGTGCAGGCTAAGATCACGCTGGCGGTGGTGACCATGGACGAGAACGCCCGGGTGACCAGCGCCATCGGCGATATGACCGAGCCGGAGCTTTCCGTCAGCGCGGATGGTACTGTGTCTGCCCCGCGGGAGCCGGTGTACACCAAAAACGAGCTGGGCGACCGTTACGGAATGCGCAGCGCAAGCGCGTTAGGCAAGGAATGGTACGAGCACAGCGCAGGCTGGTGCGGCTATCTGAAGGGCAAAAACGCCGTGGAGATCGGCAAGCTCTCCGCAGACGGCACGGATGCCGACCTGAAGGCGCTGTGCACCATCTCAGTTACCGACCTGCAAAAAGCGGCGCTGAAGGCCATGGCGGAGCAGTAATCATAAAAACAGGATGTCCCTCTGCACAAAAAGTGCGGGGGGATTTTTTATGGATACCCCCTCAGGCGCAAAGCCGGAAGGGGTATGTGCACACTTTCCCACAAAAAGCGGGCTTACAGGCGGGGCAAAGCAGTGCATTGTGCAAAAAATAAAGGTTTCCTCTTGCAAAACGGCGACAAACGCGCTATTCTATAACCACAGTTTACCACTTTAGCATGGTAAAATGGTAAATCGAGAGGGAAGCGGGACGCAGAACGTCCCCCATGGGAGGAAAAAGATATGAAACTCAAGCGTATTGCAAGTGCATTTCTGGCCGGTGCTCTGGCACTGAGCCTTGCAGCCTGCGGCGGCAGTGCATCCACCTCTGCTGCGGCATCTGCTTCCGGCAGCGCAGCCGGTTCGACTTCTTCCGCAGCGGGCAGCGATCTGGACTACATCAAGGGCAAGGGCAAAATGGTCATCGGCTATACCGTGTACGAGCCCATGAACTACACCGACGCCGACGGCAACTTTACCGGCTTTGATACCGAACTTGCCACTGCTGTGTGCGCAAAGCTGGGCGTAGAGCCGGAGTTCGTGGAGATCAACTGGGACACCAAGGTGGTGGAGCTGGACGCCAAGAGCA
>ENA-OPTA01002351-OPTA01002351.1-human-gut-metagenome-genome-assembly--contig:-NODE-2351-length-10204-cov-14.251847_pt1 | contig 10204 bp, 10 predicted proteins | sample MGYA00241813_ERZ501917 | MGnify/ENA primary metagenome ERZ501917 (study PRJEB25962, sample SAMEA2042408) | human gut metagenome | biome: human gut; feature: human-associated habitat; material: faeces...
ATAATTCACTACTGCTCTGGTCACTTTATGAAGATAGTCGTGAATACAGTTTCGCCTGTACTTTACCGACCAAACCACATGGTAATTAATGTTGTATACGCAAGTGCGTGAATGACGCTTAGAATATTATTCACATGTAGGTTTATCCTCCGGGGATGGCAGAAATAAAAATTAGAATATCGTTCACTTGTAAAAAGCCACTGTAAAAGGTGGCTTTTGGTTTAGGTAAGAGATTAAATACTATAGAAGAAAGAAGGTGTCTGCTTGGCAGAATATACACTTTACATAGACGAAAGTGAAACATTTAATAAATCTTTTTCCCAGTAATAACTGGTACTGTTTTTCAAATGATTCATTTGTAGTGAAGCCTCGTATATCAAGTGCAAAATACACTATATAATGGCACAGACTTTATCCCCTTTACCATTCCAAAATTTCTTGTTGAAATCCTGATGGCATAAACCGGATCATATTTTTCCATATAAACCATCATACTTTTCGCTTTCACATGATTTCCCGCTTTACATTCAACCGGAATTACATGACTGTCTTTTTGTATCAGGAAATCTACTTCTGCCGTATTATCTGACTCCCAATAATGAAGATCATAGCCATTCGTTTTCAATGCAATTGCAACGTAGTTCTCTGTCAATATACCACGAAAATGCTCTGTTTCCTTACTCCTCAATGCTTCCAGCGTCATTCCCATTCTGGCAGACATAATACCCATATCACTATAGTATAATTTAAATGTACTCACATCCTGATATGCTGCAACCGGATAAAATCCCTGACTACATTTCATACACTTATTTACAATTCCAGCCCGAATCAGCCAGTCAATCGCATCTCCATATTGAGATGCACGCGCGCCCGATTTTATCAACTTATACTGGAACTTTTTAGCGTCTTTTGCCAACTGCGCCGGAAGGGAATCATATGCTTCAAAAATGCGCACTGTATCTGACTTATTCGCATATTTTGTCATATCCGCAATATAAGAGTTTAATAACATCTGTCTGATTTCCGTCTGCTCTATAGGACTGTCTTTTGCAAGGTCGGCTTTCACCGCTGCCGGCATTCCCCCAACAATACAATAATGATAAAATTCCTGCATAGCCTCCTCATGGAGCATCTCATTCAACGGCTGATTATTTTCATAATGTTCCCGGATCGTGTCTGTAAGCATCTGTTTCCCTTTTGCCCACAACACCTCTTCCAAATCCATTGGATACATGGTCAGCATCTGAACTTTCCCAACCGGAAATGAATATTTTTCCCGGTTCACCGCCACACCAAGCAGGCTTCCGGCAGCCATTACATGATATTCTGGAGCTTCTTCTGAAAAATATTTTAGCGAAGTTAATGCTCTTTCACACATCTGAATTTCATCAAAAATTATGAGTGTATTTTCAGGTACAATCTTTACCTGATAGTATTTTTCCAAAACAGCTATCACATGATCTGCATGAATATCTGTTTCAAAATATCTTCCAATTCTTTCGTCTGTTTCAAAATTTACATAAATCGTATTCTTGTAATATAATGATCCAAACTCACGCATTTCAAATGTTTTTCCAACCTGACGTGCACCATAAATAAGCAATGGCATTCTTCCATCTGACATATTTTTCCACTCATATAACTTAGACGTTATTTTACGTTTCATGCGTATGCATTCTCCTTCCCCAAAATATTTTGGTGTATTTTAATGTATTATATTACATCTTTTCATATGAATCAATGTGTTTTTTCACATTTTTATTTTTATACAATATCACATAAATCATACTTACGCATGCGCAATAGCCTGAAACATAAATTTATCATCCCCGATTGTTTCAAACGCCTTTCCCTCGATTTCCGCAATCACATAAGTATCCGAAGACTCGATATAATACACACATTCTCTCATGAACTGCGACAGGTAAAACATAAACGGGTCTTCATTTCCACACATAGTCATATTTCCGCACTGTGCTTTACCTTTCATGACCTTTACCATCTTTTCCCAATCATCCGCTGTGTCCATCGGATCCTTTTACGCCAGCCCGTTAAAACTGTCCCGCAACACTTTATTGTCTCTGTAATCTTTTACAATCTGCATAAACACACCTTTCCCGGCTACCAGCCCAGATCCAGCAGCCAGTTATTCAGACTTCTCTCCCTCTCTTTTTCATCGGTAATCTCCTTGAGACCGGTATACTCTCCCTTGATATTGCCGTCCACGATAAAAAGCACCCTGCCGCATTTTGCAGCAACTTTCGCATCATGCGTTACCATGACGATCGTTGTCCCCTCGTTGTTTAACTTCACAAGTTCGTCCATAACCTCATTGGAAGAAGTACGGTTTAATGCGCCGGTCGGCTCATCGGCAAAAAGCAGTTTGGGGCGGTTCATCATGCTTCTGCAGATACACGCCCGCTGAAGCTGTCCACCGGAAACCTCGTTGATATCGTTGTCTGCGATATCGATGATTCCCATTTTGCGCATAAGCTGCTCGCCTCTTTCCTGCTTCTCCTCCCTGCTTTCCTTTGACTTTTTACTTTCTGCTGCCGGAAGCACGATGTTATCGAGAATGGTAAGATTTTTCATCATATACATCTGCTGAAAAATGAATCCCATCTCATCCAAGCGGATTTTTGCAAGTTCCTTTTCGCTCAGTTTCGTCAGATCCTTCCCTTCAAAAAGCACCTGACCGCTCGTTGCCCGGTCCATCCCCGAGACGGCATACAAAAGCGTGGATTTTCCGGAGCCGGATGGTCCCATGATTGCAACCATCTCCCCCTCTTTTACTTCAAGATTTACATTCTTTAACACATTATTCTGCCTTTTATCAATTACATAGGTTTTGCAAAGATCTTTTGCACAAAGCAATGCTGCCATAAGATTTTCCTCCGTTTACTCTATATTGGTTGTATCGTTGCTCTTGATCGTCCGGATCTGTAATGCTGTCATTCCCGATGCCAGAAGCGTCATAAGGAAAATAATGCCCGGATACAGGAAAAAGATTTTCCACGGACGGATCACATAAGCCACTTTTCCGGCCCCCATCATGCCGAATATCGGATTACCGATCAGATACATTGCCGGAATGGAACAGATCGCCGCCAAAAGAACAGCCACAAGCGTAACAATACCGAATCGTATCATATGCCATTCCATCACCCGTCTATTGCCAAATCCCATCGCCTTAAGCACCGCGATCTGGCTTTTCTCGTCCGCAAGAAATGACCGCTCCATCAGAATACATACAAGAATTACAACGATCAGTGTAATTCCAAGAAGCAGATACTGTACCGATTCCATCGTTGATGCCACGCCCATACAATCATCACAGTATTCTGTGGCATTCATCACTTTTTCATTGTCAAAAAGCTTTTTGATCTTTTCTTTTCGAACCTCAATCTCCTTTGCAGACGGATGATCATCAAAATCGATCTGATAACTCATAACATTCGCAATATAGGTAAAATCGGTCGGTGCATCCTCGTGAAGGCGTATGACCTCTCCAAGCTGATTCATGCTTTGGAAATAAGCAACCACAACGCAGTCAAGTGTCTCTTTTCCAAAATCAATCGTTACGGTATCTCCGAGTTTCGCCCCGGTCAATTTGCTGACCATCGGTGTAATCGCAATCTCATTTTTGTTTTGCGGAACTACTCCATTGATATATTCATACGCGGATGCTTTCGTATGGATTCCCTGCTGACAACTGATGGAATAATCTTTTCCGTCAAAATGAACCTTATATTTGTACTGCGTTTCCACACACATTTTCGCAGGCATTCCGTTTTTCTTAAACAGCGCTTCCGTTTTTGCAAAGTACTCCTCGATCTGCTTTCTTCCATCCGGATTCATACAACTCATCGCTTCCGTCAGATCGGTGTAGTACAGATCACTCCGCGTTCCGAATGTTGTAATAAACGTATCGCTTCGCATGGTTGATGAGACGTTGACAAATACAAGCACAAACAACGTGCATAAAAAGAATGTGGTTATGATCGTCATGTACCGCCTCGGTGCGCTGAACACATCATTGACCGCCATAAAGAAACCGGTGCTTCCGTGGCTTTTAACCAGACGAAACGGCGACTTCTTCTTATAACGTTCCCCCGTCTGACCGGAACGGATCGCATCGATCGGAGAAGACTTCTTCACCAGCTTCGTGCAGCGAAAAGCATACAGCAGAATGACAATAACGACCAGAATTGCCCCCAGAACCGACAATAGGAAATGGTTATCCGCCTCTAGAACCATATTGCTGCTGACCGATCGCAGTAACAGATCAGAAAACGGGATACTCACAAAAAATCCCACAAACGCTCCTATTACTGCCAACATCAGATACTTTGTCAGGTAGAGACTCCGGATCTTGAAATTGCTGATACCGATTGCTTTCATCACACCGATCTCACGAAACTCCTCAAAGATCGTAAACGTGATGGAAAACTTTAATACGACAAACGACACGATGATCAGGCAGATACTTAAAATCAGCATCGTAAACGCAACGATCATATCCATGACATAGCACATTTTTATCAGCGAACGTGCGCCGGAAAACATGATGCCCGGAGCCTGTGAAATAGCCGAAGCAATCTCCGATACGCCTGCCTCATCCTTTAGATCAATATAGCTGATCTGCCCCTGATACCCATTGTAAATGGTTTCATCCGAAAGCAGCTTCTCGATCTCCTCCCGATGAAAAAGGAAACGGCTGTTGCCCATCATGGAAGACCCTAAAAGCGCATCTTTTGCCATACCATCCAGCGTTACCATAAAAGAAATACTGTTGTGCGTAATCCTGATTTTATCCCCCGGCTGCAAATGATTTTTCTCCATAAAATCACCGGTTGCATATGCATGCCCCGGCTTGATCTTGGTAATCTGCTTATTCTCTTTATCAAAGAATTTAAGCCGGCTGTCCTCGATGGACTGGTAAATAACAGAATTCTTTGCCTCCAGTTTTTCTCCGTGCATATCTTTCAGATTGGATTTTTCTCCGAATACAACCGGCTCAATGCGATAATCCCGGATGGATTCCATCTCATGCAGGATCTCATCGATGGACGCTTTGCTGTCCGCACCCATCGAGATGACCACATAATCGCCGATCCCCGCCTTATCCAGATAGGAATCCGTTCCGTTCATGACGGAAACAACATTGCTGATTCCGCTCGCTACGAACATCGTTGCCAGCAGAATAAAACAAAGCAATATTGCGTTCATTACTTTTTTTCTTTTCAAATCTTTTTTCAAAATACGAAAAAGCATTTTAACGTTCCTCCCCTCGTTTGATGTATTCATCTTACAGGAGAAATTATTAAACAATCCTTAAATGCACATTATGCTTTTCGCGCAACAATGGTCGCGCAGAAATCATCTTCTTTGATTTCCACAAATACTTCCCCGTCCATTTTTCGCATCAACTGCCGGCTGATATACAGTCCAAGACCGGAACCTTCTGCCGAACCAACATTGCTTCCACGATAAAAAGAATCAAACAGATTTATGAGTTCTTCCTGCTTTAAGCTGCATCCGGAATTTCTTACCGTGAGCAGCCTGCAATCCTCTTCCTCCGAAAAATCGATGGAAATACGCTTGCCGTCCCCGTATTTGATCGCATTTTCCAAAAGATTCTGCAACACCTCAATCAACCGGTCCTCATCCCCTTTCAGCAATAGATCGTTGTAGGATGCAATCTGAAATCCGGTATGTAAATTATGCAGTTTTTCCTCATAAAGTCCCCGGATCGCATCGATCACATGGGACAGATACACTTCCCCCGGATTGACACTCAGTTGCAGGAAATCCTCTCTCGATGCAAGTGTGATCTCATTGACATACTCCTCAATCTCTTTTACGTTTTTTCCAATCCCCTGACATGCTCCGACACACTGCTCCCCGGTCGTATAAAGATCCTCTTCCAGTGCCTTCGCATACAGCCGGATCGCAGATAACGGTGTCCGGATGTCATGTGTCAGAGAAAGAACCAGCGTCTTTTTTTCTTTTTGCAACGCGAGTTCTTTTTCTTTGTTGTTCTCCAGTGTTTCGCGCAGCATATCCATTCCCCATAGGAATCTGCCTAAGAATTTGCTTTTTTCGGCTTTGACCGGCACCGAAAGATTTCCTTTCGCCAGCTCCTCGGTCAGCGATTGCATCTGTTCAAACGGCTTTATGATCTTCTTTCCGATATAACAGATCAAAAAAACAGACAGCAAAAACAGAATTCCAAGGACAACGTCCATAAGAATCCAGGTTCTGTAGTCTGTCTGTGTATAAATGATCTTGTAGATTGTTTCGGTTTTATCCTGCACACGCGAAATGCACGGTTCCTGATTATTTGCTGTCACATAATAAACGATATTTGCAAGTGCAATAATAAGCAGCTCCACTCCACAAAACTTCGCTGCAAATTTTTTGTAATTATTCATATCGGTATCCCGTTCCCCAAACCGTAATAATGTGTTTCGGCTTCTTCGAATCCTGCTCGATCTTTTCCCGCAGCCACTTGATATGTACCGTGAGCGTCTGCAGCTCCGATTCACTGTCGCTTCCCCAGATGCGGTTGAACAGGTATTCTTTCTTCAATGTCGTTCCTTTATTTTCGACCAGAAGTTTCAGCAGCTGAAATTCCTTTTCCGTGACATTGACCGGTGTTTGGTTCACGGTGAGCGTCTGCGTGACATTGTTCAATTTCAGATTGTCACATACGATTTCATCCAATGCATATTTGCGTTTAAAAATACCGTTGATCTTGGCGATCAGAATATCGATGTCATAAGGCTTACAGATGTAATCATCCGCGCCGATCTGCAACCCCTTTAACGTACTTTCCTTGTCATCCCTTGCAGTCGCGATCATAATGTGTGCGTTTGAGGTTTCTCTTATTTTGGAACAAACGGAATAACCGTCCACACCCGGCAGACCGATATCAAGCACGACAAGATTGGCTCCGTACTGCTCAAAGATTTCAAGCGCCTTTTCCCCGGTGTCCGCAAGGCTCACCGTATAATTTTCTTTTCGCAGGAAATCGCACAAAAGTGTTCCGATCTCCCTGTTGTCCTCTACGATAATAATGTCCGGCATTATTTTACCTCATGTCCTGTCACGGCCTCAAAGTGATATTTTACAATTCCAAGGTCAATCCTGGAATAAAAACCACCAAGATTTTTGGCTGTTACAATTCCGTTTTTCAGTTCAAAATAAAACTTCTGCTGATTGACAGCAGTTGGTGCAAGACTTACCGCTTCCATACCTTTTTCAAACCATTCGTTCTTCTGATCCGCCTGTCCAAGTTCTGCGATACTTTTGCTTTTATGTGGAACTCCCTGTGTTTCTCCATATCCCAGTGAGATAATAATGAGTAGCTTCTGTCCTCTTTTGATCTGCGCTTTTGATTTTCCATGCGTCATTGCCACCCAGCAGGTATTAAGCCCAAGTTTCTGACATTTCAGCACAATCTTCTCGCCATAATATCCTGCCTTTTCCTGATCATTCTTATTTCCGACAATCGCGATATAATTCTTTACATTTTCAAATTTTCCGTAATGAGCCATAAATGAATCAAAACATTTCGGTTCATCGTAAAAAACCTGTATCGACAGTTTACTTTCCGCATTAACATCTTTTATCAACGCATTGATTTTTTCTCTCTTTGAAGATTCAATTGCCTAATTTTTATACTGTCTTACGCTGTGTCGCACTTTCATGGTCTCTAATATATCCATTTTAATATCCTCGCTTTCGTTCAACTGATTAAACCGAGTATACCATATCTTTAAAAAAAAAATTCAATGGTAAAGAAAATCGAGACCATTATAACTTTTTAACTTTCTTTGTTAGTTTTAACATAGTTCTACAGATTTTCCCAGTCAATCTTTTCATTTTTATAAAAGAATTCATGATCATGTTCTCCGATTTTACGCAGCACACGACATGGATTTCCTACCGCAACAACATTATCAGGAATATCTTTTACAACAACACTTCCTGCGCCAATTACTGAATTTTTTCCAATTGTAACTCCCGGAACTATAATAGTCCCTGCGCCGATCCAGACATTTTCCCCAATATGAACGGTCTTGTTATACTGCATCGCATTTTCACGAAGTGATGGCTCAATCGGATGATTCGCAGTTGCTATCGTAACGCTTGGACCAAACCCATATGATTTTCCTCCATTGTTGCTGTTCTTATCCTCGTTACTCTTACCTCACTCCTACCAATATAGCATGCATAGAATTTATTAACAACCGGAAACGCCATAGAAAACAACCGTAAAAAATTTTTTACTTGACTTTAATTTCATTTTTCTGCTAAAATGCAAGAGTTGTAAAAACAAATTAAATACAAGACACATATCAGACAATAAATGTCACCTGTCCACTGTCAGACGGATGGGCAGCATTTGTTGTCTTTTTTTGTTGTCGGAAAGGAAACACTATGGTTATGAAACTCATTCTTGATGCGATTCAAAAATACAACGGAGGAAAAGAAAATGCCTAGAACACGAGGAGAATCCATATTTTTTACAGCGATCACCGCATGGATGATGGTCTATGTCATGACAGTCTATAACACGGTACTCGCAACAGGAAGCTTTACAAATACGACCTTTCTTATTGCATTGAAGGGAATGTGGATAGAGTATATCATCATCGGATTGCTTGCCTATTTCGTGTCCGGTCATCTCTCAAAAATGTGCGCCTTCCGCGTTGTCCAGCCTGGCGACCGGCCGATTTTTATCATCTTTGCGATCCAGACTTTCACGGTAATCTGGCAGGTTGCATTCGCCAGTGTGATCGGTGTCTATCACGGACATGGATTTACCGCCAACTTTACACCGGATTATCTTATGACCTATTGCAAAAATTTTATCATGGCATTTCCGCTGCAGCTTATTTTTGTAGGACCGCTTGCAAGACTGATCTTCCGGACATTATTTATCAATCATAAGAAAAAAAAACACTAACGAGATTCAGAATGACGATGAGAAAATCGTTGCAAAAACAATGTAAGCTATTTATATGCAAAAGCAATCAAAAAATCAATCGTAAAAAAATACGATTGATTTTTCGATTACTTATACGCATTACAATGAATTAAAAAGTCAGCCGCATCTGATGCCACACAGCGTTTCCGTGTGTGGATTTATCGGACACGCCTTCATCAACAAAACTAAATTTTGCATAATACTTGATCAGTTTTTCCTTGCAGGTCAACACAAGACCTTTTCTGCCCTGCTCTCTTGCATCCTTGATTGCACATTGGATCAGTTGTCCTGCATATCCGTGTTTACGATAATCCGGAAGTGTATTGACACCGAATATCATCTGCCATGCGCCATCCTCGTTGTGCATAGCAGCCTTCTCATACATTTCATCTGTCAAATCTGCCTCATCGGTTACAAAACCATCTACAAATGCGATCAGTTTGTCTTCCTCCAACATAATCCAGAAGTGATTTCCATAATACCGGATTCGACCGGCAAATTCTTCTTTCGTTGCAGCCTCCGCTGCTGGGAAACACTCTGCCTCTACATTTGCAATCTCGTTAAGATCATCCATGGTTGCTGTTCTTATCTTCATTTCTCATTCCCCTAATTTTCATTCTTTCCCTTAAATTTTACCGCATTTTAAGGACAAGTCAATCCAACAACACTCCCTGTGCTCCACTAATATATAAAGTGTGTATCAACGAAGCCAGTTCATCTGTTTGTTGGTTGATAAACGTTTCTCTAACTTTTATAATATTGTACAACACAGTGTTGGATAATGAAAGGAAGAGTTATATGAATGCAATTATCATTTATTATTCCCGTTCTGGAAATACTGAAAAAATAGCAAAACAACTTCCGTCAGATCTGGGTGTCACATGTATGGTATCTCTTAATTGCACATTTGTTTTCTTCTATTTCTTGCAATCCATTATGATCTTCTCACACAGATCATATCCAAGCTCGGAACTGTTCAGTGACAATGTATAATTCTTTGCCATCCCCCACTTCTGATCCGTATAAAATCGATAATTTGTCATACGCCTTTTATCGATATCTGCCATCATTTTTTCTGCTTCCTCTTCGGTAACATTATACAGTTTACAGATACGCGCCACCTTTTCCGGCATATCCCCATGTATAAAAATATTCAGCACATTATCTTTGTCTTTTAAGATAAAATCCGCATTCCGTCCTATGATC
>ENA-OPTA01002352-OPTA01002352.1-human-gut-metagenome-genome-assembly--contig:-NODE-2352-length-10203-cov-15.923236_pt1 | contig 10203 bp, 6 predicted proteins | sample MGYA00241813_ERZ501917 | MGnify/ENA primary metagenome ERZ501917 (study PRJEB25962, sample SAMEA2042408) | human gut metagenome | biome: human gut; feature: human-associated habitat; material: faeces...
ATCCAGTATCTAAGGTATCTGTTGATTCTAAGGATGCTTCTAAGGTTACATTAACACTGTTCAGCGAATTAAAGGATGCTGCTACATATGATGTAACTCTTGATGGAATTACAAAGACATTCGTAGCTTCTGACGGAAAGGTTGCTTCTATCGCACTTGATACAGCAACAATCCCATACGCTACTGAGACAGAAGTTAAGTTAGTTTCCAAGGATGCTAACGGAGTTATTGTAAAAGAAATGAAGTTAGATGAAACAGATGCTAACTATAGCTTTACAATTGACCCTAAGGGCAACGGATATACAAATGGCTCTAAGTTATACTTGAACAAGATTGGTGATACTGCCGAGGCAACTATCGAATACAAAACTGGAAAATATGATCAGAATGGAAAGCCAGAAGGAAATATTGGACCAAATAAGGTTACAATTACTGCCGCTGATCAGGCTACTGTAAATGGCTTTGCTGTAAGAATTGATGCTGCTGGTAAAAAATTTGATAAGGCAAAAGATACCAATAAAATTGCCAAAGGCGAAACAAAGGTTGCTTATATCAAGATTACTGATGCAAATGGAAAAGAGGTTTCTGATTACAATAATTATTCAGTAGAATCTTCTGATAAGGCATCACTGATGGTCTCTGGTTCACTTGCCGCTGATCCTCATTGCGTTAATATTACAGCAGTAAAAAATGGTGCTGCATATCTTCTGATTAAGAAAGATAATAAAATTGTTGGCTCTGTAGCTATCGACATTGTTGCTGAAAGAACCGTTGCTACACTTGAACTTGATAAATATAGTGTAACGGTTTCTACATCTACTGATTTAAAGAATGCCATTCCTGTAAAGGCTACGGTAAAAGATCAGTATGGTGATGACATTGCTGCTACTCTTACAGTAGAGTGCTTATCTACAGATGTAAGTGGTTTAAGTGCAACTGCTGTTAATGCTGACAAGAAAAACACATATTTCACATATGACGGTGATAAAGCTGTAAAATTTAATTACACTGCAAAGCCTGGTAATTATGTATACAAGATTTCATATAAGAAAGATGGTAAAGAAGTAGTTGCCAAGACAGTTTCAGTTGTTGTAAAAAATGCAGATACAACCAATGTAAATGGTTGGAGAATTGATGTCAGCAATGTAGACTTAAAAGTTGACAAGGACAATAAGGCAGCCAAAGATGTTGTACTTAAGGTTATTGGAACAAACAACGGTGTAGACGCTAAAGAAGTAAAGGCTGATTCATGGGAAGTAAAAGATAAAGATGGTAAACAAGTTACAACAACTACAAGTGGTTCAGCTATTAAGATTGCTGCTGTTGGAGAAAACAGCACTGTAAGTGGTGGTGCCATTACTGCGCTTGAGAAAAAACTGGCTGTTGGAACATACTCTGTAAAAGCAATTGTAAAAGTTGACGGAAAAGATGTTGTTCTTACAACTTCATTTACTGTAAGTGATTCACAGTCTGCTACATCTGCAGACGTGGAAAAGCAAACTGTTGCTGCTGATGGTAAAACAGTAGAAGATGCATTACAGAAAGCCATTACTGTAAAATATGGTGATAAAACATATGGAAAAGCTGGTAACGCTAAGAATGATGATATTATCATTACAAAAGTAACTGGTATCAGTAATATTCAGGGTGCATTTGATACTTCTGATAAAACAAAATCACCAAAGAATCTTACAAAAGGTGAATATTTCACAGATACTAAAGTTACAGTATGTGTTGAAGTAGAAGCTGGTGTTTATATGTTAACAGAAGTTTCTGTACCAGGATATATTACTATCGAGTAGTTTAATATTTGATTAGTAATTATTCAAAAAGAGGGTCACAAATGTGGCTCTCTTTTTGGTAATACAATATTTTAATGAAATAAATTGTTTCGTTAAAATCTGTTACCTAAAATATAACATATTTTGTATTTTTTACGAGGAGGCCTTTAAGTGAAGTACAAAGATAGAATCAAGTGTGAATGTTGTAAACATGATATAACAATGCCACACGCTGTAATAGAGTGGGGATATGACAGAATCGGATCAATGCATGTATGTTGTCATAAATGTGCGTTTGGAAATAATCCATCAAATATCATCAGTGATATGATTCTGGATCAACCTCTATACGATGCAGATACCGTTTATGACAGACTAAATGGTGGAATCGTCAGAGATTACGGTCAAAAATATGAACAAGCGTGTATTCGGATTAGAAATATAATATTTGAATAAAACAACTATGTAATTTAAATTATAGATAAAAAAGCCTTTGGACGAGAAATTGCTCAGAGGTTTTTTAAAGAAAATTTTTGTGTATATTAATTGAATAAAATACTCCATTCGAAAATAGAATTATTGCATATTTCTAAGCAATAAAATACTTTTATAAATAACTAGAAAAATACTCTGAGAAACATAAATCCTCGAAGCACTTTATCTATAGTCTGAAACACATTAGTTTTGATGCATTTTTATTGATTAGAAAATATGTACGGTATGTGCATCGGTATACTTTTTAATATCTTTTTCGGCACTAATTTTCCATGTTTCATCCTCTGTGAAATACTCATCTTCAGCAAAGTGGTCGGAAATTTTACGTTCCATTTTCTCTTTAATATTGTTTGAAACACTTGGAATTATTTCAGCGATTTCTATTGAAACTAAGCGACATACTCCCAATACATTTGCACGATCTTCGCAATATTTTGCATTGACAGATAAAATATTATATTGCGTATTATTATATACATAACTCATAGAAAAATATCTCCTTTACATAAATATTGATTTTCAAATTTAAAAGTTTATATTTTTTATTTACCTGTTAAAATATGGGATACTAGACCTACATTAAGAATCTCATGTTGTGTCCACCTCATAAAAAAAGAGGTTGCTTCGACAGCCTCTTTTTATGAAATGTAATTATTTTAATGTAATTGCCCCAGAATTAGAGTTTCCGGGTTTATGGGGTCAGCCCCACAAATTCTAAACTTACATGGTCTTATTTCAAAAGCAGGTAATCTTTCTCCTAAAATAAGATTACAACATCGTGCGGTCGCGCTGCTGAGAATCCGCGGTTAATTCCGATTCGGCACAATCGGGTAGGCGGATACATCAAAAATAAAATGCGGTTAGTACCTACCATAATGTGCCGTTGGACAAAAATTTACCTTATACATTCAATTTTACACCTCTATCGGGATTTGATATCCGGCCGCAGACATTTCTTTTTCAAATTCTTCTACAGAAAGATTCAGTTTCTGGGCTCCACGCACAATTCCATAATCACCTTCCTGTACGGACATAAATACTTCTTTTTTACGACCTTCTGCAAGTCCTTCCTCCCGGCCTTCCTCGCGGAGAACATCTTCATATTTCTTTTCATCAAATTCAGTAAGACACATATCACACACCTCCCTGCGATGCTGTTCCAAAAAATCTCTGAGAATATTTTCCTCTATGCATTCCCTGACGGCAAGATCAATGGCTTCTTTTAATTCCATGGAATCCCGGTATCTTTTGATCTTTGCAACAAAGACCGCGTATTCATATAAAACGTGGCAACTGTCCATGATGGACTGATTTTTTCCACTGTTTATGTTGATCATTGTGGCTGTCCATTCATATTCACCAGCTCCGGTATCTGTTTCAAAGGCATCCGACAACCGCAGAGTCCTTCTTTCTTCTTCCATATCTTTTTCGCTTCCGTTGTAAAATACAATGTAATGGGGACGCGGAATTTTCAACAGATGCTTGCTGTACAGCCGCTCGGATCGGTGAATCAGTTTCCGGTACAGATCCGCATAATACAAAAATCCACGGAGCGGCATATTCGGGTTATAGGAACTCTGATGTTCGTAAAGACTCAATGTTTTGTCAACCAGAAATGAAACATCATTTTTGTATTTCATGTAAATGACATCTTCCAGAGTTGTATACTCCAGATCATCCGGATCGGTATATGAGGTATGATTTACCGCATTATAAAGACTCAATGCATTTCCTTTGTTTTCGCCAAACAGTTTCCGAAATACGGTGTCCTTGTATTTTTTATTTACATGAATGTCATCATTTGTTTTTGTCATTGACTGTCGGGATTCCTTTCGTTAAAATCCTTTGTTTATCTACCTATATTATAGCATATGGCACAAGTATTACAACTGAAACAATTTGTCACTTATCTGTTTCTTATGTGTTAATTGTGTGTTACTTGTAGCGCTAATATTACCTCCATTTATTTTCACAAACCCAGTATTTCCAACACTTCCGTGGAAAATACCATGCGTATTTCCGGTTAAGGTAACTTACAAGACTTCTACAAAGAAGAATGCTAAGGCAAAGACAAAGAAACTTACTTACACACTGAAAGTTGCTAAGGTAGGCGTTGCTTTATCTGGAGATTCAGTAGTAGCTATTGGAAGCACAACTAAGTTAACAAATACTAAGAAAAATTCTTCAAGAGCTAAGATTACTTACACATCAAGCGATGATTCTATTGCAACAGTAGCAGCTGACGGTACAGTAACTGGTGTTAAGGCTGGTAAGGCAACAATCACAGCTAAGATTACCGTTGGTAAGGATTCAGCTGAAACTACTAAGGATGTAGAAGTAAAGAATATTATTTTAAAGTCCGCTGCTCAGAAGAAGGCTTCACAGATTGTAGCAACATTCGCTGGTGATACTTCTAAACTTGATAAGAAGGATATCACTATTACAAATACAGCTAACAATGTTGTATATCCTGTAAAGGCAATCAGCGTTGCTGCTGACAAGAAGACTGTAACTATTGACACTTTCTCTGAAATGAATGATGCCAAGGAATATTCTGTAAAGTATGACGGAACAGAAGTTAAATTTACTGCTACAGATGGCGTTGTTGCTGATGTAGCCCTTGATAAAATAACAATTGTTAAGGGATCTGCTGGTTCTGTTGTTAAGGCTCAGTTCTTAGACAAAAACAATATTGTTGTTAAAGAATTTACTCTTTCAGATGCTAAGAGTGAGGGAAGTGTTGATTACAGCTTTACTGAAAACAAAGGTTATACAGACGGTGATAAGCTTGTGTTATTAAATACTGGCGATACTGCTACTGCGGAAGTGACATATCACACATTGAAGTATGATCAGACAACAGGTGCTGAAACTGGTAAGATCACAAAGAAAATTACAGTTACAGCAGTTGAAGACGATGCAACATTATCTGACTTCAATTATACCATTAACGACAAAGCTACACTTGTTAACTGGAACAATGAAGTTAAGACAAACAATAAACTTGCATATGGTGATACTGCATACGCGTTCATTTACATCAAGAATTCTAATGGAGATGATGTAACTTCTCAGTATAAGGTTGAATCAAGCGATAACAGTGTATTACTTCTTGCAAAACAGGATCTTCAGTCATCTGGCGATTTCAAGGGATCTACTGGTGTAGAAGTTACTGGCGTGAAGGCAGGAAGCGCTTACATCAATGTATTAAATGCAGATGGAAAAGTTATTAAATCTTTACCAGTTGTTGTTCAGGATATCAGAAAACTTACAACTGTTAAGTGTGATGACATCACTGTAACAAATACAAGAGGCGTTAATAATGTAGATTCTGCAAAGTTTGAAGCATATGATCAGTACGAAAAGAAAACCGATATTTCTTCTATTGATACAACAATCGTAAGTGCTCCAAGCAAGGATACAACAAATACTAAGGGTAAGTCAGCAAATGCTTTCGTAACTCTTGTTGGACATGATAAATACAACGTAGATGCTTCTAATTTAAAAGAGGGAACATACTCTGTTAAGATCGAAGCTTCTACAGATGATTCTAACTGCGATAAGAATGTCAAGGTTTCACGTATCGTAAATATCAAAGTTGTATCTGTAGACACAACTAAAGATGCTGCTTCATACAAGCTTAATGTTTCAACTGCTAAGATAGATCTTGCTGTTGCATACGGAACATCTGAATCTGATATTCTTGGTAAGCAGGTAACTGCTACTGTTGATAAGTATATTAAGGGTGCTAAGGTTGAGGCTGATATTCAGGATGAGATTACAATTAAGAATCCAGACGGTACAACCGTAAGTACTAATGGTGCGATTAACTTCTATACAGCAACAAGTGGCAGTGCAATCACACTTGCAAATAATATCAAGACAGGAACTTATAAAGTTGAGGCTACTATCATCAACAATAACGGCAAGGATGTAACTTTCAGTACTACATTTGTTGTTGAGAATACTCAGAGTAAAGCTATTGCCAAGATTGATAAGAAGAATCAGTCTGGCAGCACCGCTAAAGATATTCTTACATCTGTATTAGAATACAGCTATGAGGGTGTTAAGCAGAATCTTGATATTGTAAGTGTTGATTCCAAGGAAAATGGTAATGTTATTTATATCAAGTCCGCAAAAGTTAATGTAAAGATTAATAATGCTGGCACATTACTTACTGTTGATTGTGATATTAACACAGCATTTACGAAATAATTTATTTGTCCTTAACAAGTAAATTTCACGCAAGACCGGGACTTATGTTCCGGTCTTGTTTTTTAAGGAGTAGAATACTATGAGTAAAAAAAACTATGAAAAATCTGCAGGCATAGCCCTTGCTTTTGTCCTTGGAGTTATATTAATTTTTACAATAATATTTCCAAGTAATGTATCTGCAAAAACACTGGTTCATGAACAATCCATCACGGCAAACGCTTTTGATGCACATAAATATAAATTTAAAATTAATACAACTTCTGATCTTGAAATTAATCTTTATGTTCCATCACCAGTTGGGGTTACCTACACTGTAAAAAACAGCTCCGGAAAAGTAGTTGGAAACCCTATGGTATTAACAAATTATGACGACTCATGGATATTAGATGGACGTGGATGGTATACATACAAGTACGTCGTTAATCAATTAAAAAAAGGAAGTTACTCTGTTGAGTATGTATTTGATCAGGAAACTAAATTTGATGCCAAAATTGTACAACTCTCGAATAATGTCAGTTTAAGCAGCAATAAATTATCCATCACTAAAGGATTTGTTAAAACACTTAAAGTAAACAATGGAGTTGCTACCTCCTGGACTTCAAGCAATTCTTCAGTTGCTTCTGTAAATAGGAAAGGAAAAATTACTGGTAAAAAAATTGGAACAACAACGGTTACTGCACACTTAAGTGACGGAAAATCCTTAAAATGTAAAGTCACAATCAAAGCAAATGAGTATTCAGGTAAGAAAATTAACATAGAGGATTCCGGAATCAATGAATATACAATTCGTGCATATCATGCAGCTTATCAAGCAAATGGAAATATGGTTATAAAATTTAGAATTGCCAACGGTACGAATAAAACAATCACCGCTATTCCGAAATTTCATGTTTCTGTAATCAATCAAAAAAATAAAGGAATAGCTTCTTATTCCAATAATTCTTTTAAAGTAAATGTTCCAAAACACTCTGTAAAAGAATATTCAATTACCATTAAGAAAAATTCTATTTCTGGTGGAAAGGCGGATTTAAGAAATACGAATATTGAGATTTCTGGTGAACGAGTAAAATTATAATTGGATTATAAATTTTTTCAAAAGAAAAGGGCATCGCACTAACTAGGTTAGTGCGACAGCCCCTTTTTAAAATAAACTTTTCAAATAATCAATAAGGATTATTTTACTGAGAAGTATCCAGTAATATCCGGAACCTCTACAGCAAGCCATACCCCTCTTACAGATGTAAGCTATGTTGTAAAGAAAGCTGATGGAACTGTTATCTATAGCGATGGTGTAGCCGGAGTCGCAGCAAAGACTAATAATGCATTTGTAAACTCAAATGGTGCATTATCTATCGAAGCTGTAACAGCTACTACCAATGGAGATGGAGATCCACTTCTTATTAAAAATCTTGAGGCTGGAACATATACTGTATATGCAGAAGGTAAAGATAATGTAGATAGTAATGTTGTTCCAAAAATTACAACAACATTTACTATTAAAGACACACAGGCTAAAGCAACTGTAGATACAAAACACAATAGTGTAGATGCAAGAACTACTTCTGGTTCTGCTATAAGTGCTGTTTTAGCTGATTCTGTAGTTGTTAAGTATGGTGATTATACTTATACAAATGTAAAGGATTATACAGATACACATACAGGTCTTGATGTTGCAACTTACGAAGTCGTAAAGAACAACGGATATACTGTTAAGTTTACAAATGGTCAGACAGAGAGTTTCCTTACAAGCGGTGAAGGATTTACCGTTACAAAAGTTACTGTTTGGGTAAATGCCGGTATTTTAAAAATCCCTCTGTGCAATGCACAGAGGGATTTTATTATTTAGATGAATAATTCAATCTAAATTATTTTACTGTAATTGATTTAATTAAATTTACATCAATATCAATGTTAGTATAAACATTAGGAGATACTTCAATCTTAAGAGTTAATTTAGAAACATTAAAATATGTTCCATTAACTTTAACGGAATCACTGGTAACTTCTCCCCTAACATTGTCATTAACTTTGTATTCTACAATATTAGCAGCTAAACCATCAGTCTTATTATCGACATCACTACGATCAGTGTATACTTTGTCGCCATATGTTATAACAAGTGCCTGACCTAAGGCAGCAGATACGGTATTGTAAGCTGCATCAACAGTTTCAGCTTTTTGCTCTACACCAGCAGCTGCCTGAGAATCCTTAATAGTAAAGCTTGTTGTCATTGTAACCTTTGTATTAGCGTCCTTCTGATATACAGCTGTAACATCATACTTACCAGCAGCAATATTCTTTGTTGCAGTAATTGCAGAACCAGAAGTTGAAGTTGAAGTTGAAGTAGTTAATGCATCAAAAGTTAATACACCAGAAACATTTTTAGTAAAGGCACCCTTAGATACTACAGTTGCAGCAGTATCGTCATAAACTACTTTACCATCTTTGTCTTTTACAACATATTTGGTAGTAGTTTCTCTTGTAACATCAGTACCGTCATTCATTCCGATCATAGAAACTGTAACTGTCTGGTCTTTTACATCTTTTCCAACAACGATATCTGCATTGTCATTAGCTACATCTAATCTCCAAGCTGTAGCTGTAGTGTTTGTTGCTTCTTTTACTGTAACACTAACTGTCTTTGCAACAACTTCCTTGCCATCTTTCTTGTAAGAAATCTTGTATACATAATTTCCTTTTTCTGCAGAATTTTTAAATGTAACTGTCTTATCATTATCATATGTATAATAATTAGATCCTGAAATATCAGCAGGAACCTTTCCAGATACATCTGTAGATAAGCATTCTACATTAAGAGTTGCTGAAATATCATCTCCATACTGATCCTTAACAGTTGCCTTTACAGCCTTTGCATCACCGCTAAGACTTCTTGATACAGTTACACTGTACTTATCTAACTCAAGAGTTGCTACGGTTCTCTCAGCACCAATTTCGATAGCAACAGATCCAACAACCTTATCATCTTTTTTAATAAGGATATAAGCTGTACCACTCTTTAATGCTGTAACATTTACTTTCTTTGAGCCTAAAGAAGATGTAGCTAACATAAGAACTGTTTTATCAGAAGTTTCTACGGAATACTTAGCATATTCAGAACTAGAAATTTCTTTGCCGTTTGCATCCTTAATTTTGAAGAATACGGCCTTATTAGGATCTTTTACTGCAATTTTCTTTGTATCTTTAGCCTTATCAAATGATGCTTTAGTATTATCATCAATTCTAGCATCAAAGCTATTTACAACAGCCTGATCAACTGCGGTAATTGTAACTTTGTTTGGTCCAATATTTCCTTCTGGCTTACCATTCTGGTCATACTTACCTGTCTTGTATGTGATGGTTGCTTCAGCAGTATCACCAACTTTATTTAAATAAAGCTTAGATCCACTTGTATAACCATTTCCCTTGGTATCAATTGTGAAGTCATAAGTAGCATCAGATGAAGGATAAGATACTTCTTTAACAATAACACCATTAGCGTCTTTAGATACTAACTTAACTTCCGTCTCAGTAGCTGCAGGAATTGTCACATTGTCAAGACCGATAGAAGCAACCTTTCCGTCAGAAGCTACGAATGTCTTTGTGATTCCATCAAGAGTCACATCATATGTAGCAGCATCCTTTAATTCACTGAACAGAGTTAATGTAACCTTAGAAGCATCCTTAGAATCAACAGATACCTTAGATACTGGAT
>ENA-OPTA01002360-OPTA01002360.1-human-gut-metagenome-genome-assembly--contig:-NODE-2360-length-10171-cov-3.034006_pt1 | contig 10171 bp, 8 predicted proteins | sample MGYA00241813_ERZ501917 | MGnify/ENA primary metagenome ERZ501917 (study PRJEB25962, sample SAMEA2042408) | human gut metagenome | biome: human gut; feature: human-associated habitat; material: faeces...
GTCCTCGCCGTTCTTGCCGTGGAGGACTGGGAATACCGCGTCAAAGAGGAGACGGCGGCCGGAGCCGTCCAGCAGTAGTAAAGCGTGGGCCTCCCGTTCCACCAGCGGGGTGCAGGGGATACAGTCTGCCGCCTGCTGCCAAGTACCGTCCTCCAGCCGGGAGAGGTCGCCGGTATAGCAGAGCCACTGCCCCTCCCGTGTGATGCCCACAGCCAAAGGAGTATAGCGGGCGGGGTCCATGTGGGACAGCACCGCATAGGCGGAATGGAGAGAAACTTCGTACTCCGTGGAGCATCCGCCGAAGAGAACGAGAATGGTTTTCATGGGATAAGACCTCCTAATCAAAATAAAGCGCCTGGTTCTGATACTGAAATGGTACCAGAACCAGGCGTTTCATACTTGTCTATCTACCAACGGATGCCTTGCAAGTTTTCTGCGAAATTCTTGTGATTTTCTTACGGCGCTTCTGAATGGTCTGACGGAAGACAGATGGTGAAGGTGATCCGATCCTCGGTGCTGTCCGCCCGAATGGTCCCGCCGTGGAGCTCCACGATCTCCTTGGCGATGGCTAAGCCAAGGCCCGCACCACCTGTCCGGGTGGCGCGGGAGCTGTCCAGACGGAAGAACTGTTCAAAGATCCGGTCCAATTTCTCCTGGGGGATGTTCTTTCCCGCATTGGAGAAGGTGAGTACGATTTTCCCGGCCTCTATCCGTCCGGCAATTTCCACCGTGCTGTCCGGCAGGCTATAATAAGACGCGTTGCGCAGGAGATTATCAAAGACCCTTGCCAGCTTATCCGGGTCACAGGAATAGTGCAGCTTGGGCGGCAGATCCAGGCTGCATGACAGCCCCGATTCTGCGAAAATGGGGCGGAATTCGCTGGCGACCTGCTCCAGCATCCGCGTCAGGTCCACGCTCTGCCGCTCCAGCTCCAGGCGAGAGAGGTTGAAGCGGGTGATGTCGAAGAACTCGTTGATGAGGTCCTCCAGCCGCTCCGCCTTCTCCAGGGCGATGCCGGTGTACCTGGCCCGGATCTCCGGGGAGATCTGAGGCTCATCCCGCAGGAGGGTCAGGTAGCCGATGACGCTGGTCAGGGGCGTTTTCAGGTCGTGGGCCAGATAGACCACCAGGTCGTTTTTCCGCTGCTCCGCCTCCCGGGCGGCCCGCTGGGCACGCAGGGCCTCCTCCCGGGCCAGGTTCAGCTGGTCCTCCACGCTCTTCATGGAGGCGGGCAGGCGGATGTGCTCTTCCGATCTAAGGCACAGCACGGAGAATTCCAGATTCAGCTGGATGGAGATGTCCTCCAGGGAATCCGGCAGCTGGATGGGCTCCTCACTGGGGCGGGATAATTGCTCTGCCGCATTGGCCACCACGTCCAGCTGCTTGATGGGCTTGGAGATAAAATAGAAGCTGATGACCACCCAGCCCGCCAGCACTGTGACGATGCAGACCAGAACGATGTAGTCTCGAACCCAATTCAGGAAGTCGTAGAGCGGCGAGGGCTGCCAGGTGATGCTGGCGCAGATGATGAAGCCCAGGAATGCCAAGGCCATCACTGCGACCACCCAAACCATGAGGACCAGCAGGTAGCCGCCCCAGATGCGCAAAGATCTCCGGCGGCTGCGGGTATTTCCTTTCTTACTCAATGGTGTACCCCACCCCCCAAACGGTCTTGATGAATTTGGGCTTTCGGCTGGGCTCGTGCATCTTTTCCCGTAGCCGGGCGATGTGACTCATGACGGTGTTGTTGCTGTCCATAAACGCCTCGCCCCAAACATGTTCAAACAGTTCCTCGCTGGACACCACATTCCCCCGGTGCTCACATAGATACCAGAGAATGGAGAATTCCAAGGGCGTCAGGGCCAGTTCCTCGCCGAACAGGACGCACTTGTGAGTGGCCTTGGAGATCTGAAGGCCTCGAAAGTCGTATTCGGTGACCTCCTGGACTGTCCCCTCCCTGGGGTTGTACCGGGTGTAGCGGCGCAGCTGAGTCTTGACCCGGGCCACCAGTTCCAGAGGATTGAAGGGCTTGGTGATGTAGTCGTCCGCTCCCAAGGTCAGCCCCATGATCTTGTCCATATCCTCCACCTTTGCGGTGAGCATGATGATGGGGAACAGGTGGTCCTCCCGGATGCGCTGGCAGAGGGTAAAGCCGTCCATGTCCGGCAGCATCACATCCAGCACCGCCAGATTCAAGCGTGTCGTCCGCACACAAGCCAGGGCGTCGGAGGCATTATAGAATTTGTGGATGGTGAAGCCTTCGTTTTTCAGATAGACCTCCACCAGATCTGCGATCGCAGTCTCGTCATCGACGACTAAAATATGTGTAGCCATAGTTGCCGGCCCTTCGTGTTTTTCTGCATTATAGCACGGAACGTATAAAAAAGCGAGTATGACTCTTGATTTTTCCTAAACATGTCCTAAAGGGGACTGTTGCGGTCTCCTGTCTGCGCAAAATTCTCACCAGACTGTATCGAAACTACGATCTTCCAGACTCCTGATTTCGTAGGGTCGAAGTCGTGAAGCTGCGCCGCAGTGCTCTGTCATCCTTCGCTGGCAGGATCGGTCTGCGTATCATACGATGAACATTCCTCCAGATCTGCAGCCTGCTACCCGGATAGGCTTTTTTCAGCTTTGTGACAGCACGCTCCTTTGCCTTTTCCACGGCGGACTCCTTCATCATGTGGTACATGCCGATTTCCTTCAGCGAAGTTTTTTCAAATCCGAATACGCCGTAGAATTTTCCGAGGATGTCCCTGTCCTTCTTCGGGAGAGCATCAAATAGTTCCTGCAGCAGCTCAATGCAGACTTTTCGATACACGACCTGCTCCGCAGAAACAGAGAGATTCCCAGGCATCAGCCGCTCAAAGGGATCACCGTCATAGCTCCCAGGGATAAGATCATTGACACCAACAAAATGGGTGTTGTAACGGATGTGCTTGACAGCCTGTTCCAGAAGGACATCCATTTTCTCCGCGATCTCTTCGATGCTGAACTGACCTGAATGATATAGCCTTTGTGCCTGCCGGACAGCATCCATCTCGTGCTTGCTCAGAGAAAGATTTCCGATATGTTGCTCCAGCCAACGGGTCATCCGGCCTTTCAGATGTGGGTACAGGTAGGTGGCAAGCACAGCACGGCTCTCATCGTATTCTCTGCTCTGGACCCGTGTCAGAAATTCCAACGCACCCTCGCCGCAAAGATCCTCCAGAATCGTTTTCGTATAGCCGGACAACTCTCCCGGTCTTTCCCTGTCCATATGCAGACAGTTGAACTCTCTGGCAGTCTCCCGGGCGATGCGCCGGATCAGCCCGAGATTCCTGCGGTACAACTCCTCCAGCGCGCGCTCATCCCCGCCGTAATATCGGCGGACCAATTCCTCATTGGTCATGGGTCCCACCCGCCTTTGCTTTCGGTGGACGCCCTCGGGGCTTGCTCACTCTGGTGATGCGGCAATATTCATACACTTGCGCAGTAGATATTTGTTCAGAAAACTCCTCAACAGAGATATCCGGGCTGCGCAGCGCATCGTAGAGCCGGTCTCGCACATGATCCTTGGCTCTTCTGGCATCCTCCTGAGAGATAGCTCCCCGCTGCATATCCTTCGTGATCCTGGAAAAGGCAGTCAGCTTGGCCTTCACCTTGGGGTTGTTCTTTGCCAGTTCCTTTTGAACTTCCACCGTGCCAAATTGCCGACAGGTGTAGCCAGGAGCGTGGGGACAGGCCCCTTCGCAGTACAAAGCGTGGACGCCGCTCTTCAGCATGAAGTATTTCCCGCAGATGATGCAGCGGCGGATGTTGTGTCCGCTATTCAGGGCCAGCATATAGTCTGCCTTCATCAGCGCCTGTAAGCTGTCCGTCACATGCTCCTGACAGATGGCCATGGAGCCGTCCGGCAGCTCCCGCGGGACATAGGAGAGCATATATTCATCGTGTCTCCTGTAGCAGTCCCCGTGGTAAGTGATGGGGTTGACGATCAGCTTCTCTGCGGTGCGATCATCGTTATAGAAACCATAGAGCGCTGCCGCATAACTTTCCGGCCCATTGGTCGTGAGTGTGGAGAGGATAAACTTGATGAAATTCCGGATGGTAGGAACAAAGGCACGGATGTCGTGAAGATACATCATGTAGCGGTCGATGTATTTCTTGTAGGCACTCCAGGTATCTTCGCACGCTCCCAGGAGGCGAAACATCTCGTAATAAAACAACTCGCCCTTTTCCTCGCTGCCCTCTCTGCGACGAAACAGATCCAGCAGTCCCAAGGAGATTTCAGGATCGCTGTCCCCATCATCGCTCTGGAAGAATTCTTCCGCTGAGGCGCTGAGAAGTTTTGTCTGATCATCCTCTGAAAGGCTGTGCTCCTCGGGAGGAAACAAGCTGAACTGTCCTGTGATCTCCCGTATCACCGAAAAGAAAGCGTCATAGCAATCGTCCGGTAGCAAGCGGAACACAGTATATCGGCGAAGTTCCTGACAGAGCTGCTCCATCTCATCATTCAGTTTCCACCAAAGTTCACTCTTGCGGACATACTCGTAGATGTCCATAAGGGTACGGATGCGCACCATCCGTTCGTGCAGAGGGTGGTAGTCATCCGGTGATAGATTCAGCAGATCTTCGGTCAGCCTGCCTGTCTCAAACTGCTGCCCGTTCAGCTCCAAGGTGCTGCCGTAGGTATAGAATATGATGCTCCCCTCCATTTCCGCTGGCCCCCTCCTCTGCAATAATTTGTCCTACTTGATTTTTAATCTGTCCATGCTTTTTATCAGGATACCATCTTTTCCACCACAATACAAGCAGAGGGGCAAGGGGATGCTCAAAAGTCCTGTGGGTACTGCTCCTCTAAAAGAATACTACTCCCACTTCTTTCGAGGTGGGAGATTTTTGTATTCAGATATTTTGAATTGGAGGTACTGACTATGAGCAACAAAATGGACCGTCCTCTGGTCACGGTGGACGGTAGGACGCTGATGGACCGTCCGCTGGAGCCGCCCAATTTTGTGGTGGACACGCTGATCTCTCAGGGTCTGCATATCCTGGCGGGTTCACCCAAGGTGGGCAAGTCCTGGCTGGCCCTGTGGCTGGCGGTGACGGTGGCCAAGGGAGAACCGGTCTGGGGAATGAGCGTGAAGCAGGGTACCACCCTCTATCTCTGCCTGGAGGACTCCGTCCTTCGCATCCAGAACCGCCTCTTCGAGATCACAGAGGACGCGCCGGACAGCGTCCATTTCTGTACGGAGTGCGCTCCCATCGGCCAGGGGCTGGAGGAGCAGGTGGAGGGCTTCCTCGTAGCTCACCCGGATACTGTTCTGGTCCTCGTCGATACGCTGCAGATGGTCCGCCCCGTCCACGATGCCACCTACGCCAATGACTACCGGGACCTGTCCGTGCTGAAGCGGCTGGCGGACAAGCACGGCATCGCCATCCTGCTGATCCATCATCTGCGAAAGGAAACTGCCGATGATGTGTTCAACCGTATCTCCGGTACGACAGCCATCAGCGGGGCGGTGGATTCCAGTTTTACTCTGGTGGAAGATCGGCGCGGCAGCGGTAAGGCGAAGCTCTCCTGCATCGGTCGTGACATTGAATACCGGGAGTTGTCTCTGGAACGCAACGTTGAAAACGTGTGGGAGATGGTAGCAGACAGCAGAACGCAGCCGGAGCTACTGGGCGACCGGATCACCTATCTGGTCTCTGAACTGATGCGCGACCGTACGAAATTTATCGGCACTCCCACAGAGCTGTCTGAAAAAATCGACCCTGTCGGTATGGAGCGTATCTCGCCTAAGAAAGTGTCCCGCCTGATCCTGCAAAGCCTTGACGCGCTAAGCAAAATCGGAATTTTCGGTATGGTGCGCCGCAGCAACGGGAAGCGGCTCATCGAGCTGCGCCGTGCCGAAAGTGACGATGCCCAGGGTGTACCTGTGGTCGCCCCTGTTGACCCTGTTGGGGCGCTGTGCGGCGATTTGCGGGAGATTGCCGGGCATGGCGAGTAAACACCCGCAGGGAAAAAGAAACGCCGTTTGTGGCCATTTGTGGCCGAAAGCGGAGCGCGGGTGTTCGGTGCAGGGAAATCACCTCCTTGGAGGTGGCCAGCATCGCGTTTGTCTGGTCTGCGGCAACGCCGCTGCCCGACTTCCGCATGAATTCCGGGCAGAAGCCCGGGCCCACTTTATCTACGATTTGGAGGAAACGACATGAAAAAAGATGTTAAATTCAGCACCCGCATGGCGTCCACAGACCGGGAGGCCATCAAGGAGTTGGCGAAGCAGTCCGGGATGTCCATGAGCGACTACGTCACTGCCTGCTGCCTGGGAAAGCAGGTGGTGGTCATCGACGGCCTGAAAGAAGTGCTGAAGGAGCTGAAGTCCATCGGCAGAAATCTGAACCAGCTCGTCACCCTGGCGCACATGGGACGAGTGACCGTGATCGATCTGGAAAGCGTATGTCGGGCGTTCTCTGAACTCTGTGGTGCCGTTCGGATGATCCTTGAACGAAAGCGCTGGTAAGCTATGGCTATCATCAGCTTCACAAACTACAAGCGGGGCCAGACCACCGGATGCATGAGCGCCGTGATGCGGTATACCATGCAGGATAAAAAGACCGAGTTCGAGGGGCAGCAGTTGGTCACAGGTATCAACTGTCAGCCGGAATCTGTCTACGCGGATTTCATGACCACCAAGCGGCTCTACCACAAGACGGACGGTGTACTGTTCTATCACATGGTACAGAGCTTCCCGAAAGGCGAAGCAGTCGACCCGGTCACCGCTCACGCGGCCGCGCTGAAGCTGGCCGAGTACTATGAGGGATACGAAGTTCTGGTCTGCACCCACACAGACCGTGAGCACATCCATTCCCACTTCCTCATCAACTCGGTTAATTTCGATACCGGACGGAAACTGCATATCGCAGAGGAGCAGCTCCAGGAACTGCGGCAACGCAACGACATGGTCTGCAAGGAGTTTTCACTTCCTGTATTTCAACCCAGGGAACAAAAGCAGAAAACAAAGACTATGACCATCGGAGAGTATCACACGGCGGCCCGCGGTCAGAGCAAGAAGCTGCAGCTCATGAATATCATCAATGACTGTATGCGCCACGCTTCCAACCGCGAGGAGTTCATTGCGCTGATGGAGAGCGAGGGCTACAAGGTTCGCTGGGAAAAGTCCCGAAAGAATATCACCTATACCACGCCGAGTGGCTGGCAGTGTCGGGACCGTTTGCTGTTCGGTGACAAATATCTAAAGGAGAACATGGAATATGAATTCAGGATCAGAGAAGAAATTATCTATGGACGAGCTCATGGCCCTGAACCGGCCCGAGCCTTCACCGCAGCCGACAGCGCAGGAGTCGAGTTCACCGATCACGCCCATTGTCATCCAGTGTCCGTTGCCGGAGGCTCTGACGATGCTGACACAGAAGACAGAATCCATCGGGTGGGAAGTGCGTGGAATGCGGGAGTATCTTCCGAACCTGAGATCACACACAGACCTGACAGCGGTGCAGAACAGCATGGCGAAGATCCAGAAATCGTTGACGGAGATGACCACTCTGCTGGAACAGGCTGGGAAGAAGAAAGAAAAGCATTCCTGCAAATGGCTGGACTGGCTTCCGGACTTCGACCTGATCGTAGTGGCCAAATGGATCGTACTGGTACTGCTCATCGTGGCGGCACTGCTGGGGATGGGGTATGGCACAGCGACAGTGGTCAGCAACATCCGCAACCTGTTTCTATGAAGCCGCTCCACGCTGGACTGTATGGTCTGGCGGTAACTGGAGCGTTACTGGATGATGGTAACGAAGATGTCGAGGAACGTTACCGCCGTATCCAGGCAGAACAGGAAGCCAAAAATATCGGCGCTGTCATCGGACTGGTGGCCGGCGTAGCCATGGTGCTCACACAGGATGAGCAATCATCTACAGAACAGCAGTGGACCGAAGATCAGCAGGCAGAACAAACACAGCAGCAGACCATGTAACGGTCTGCTATTTTTGTTGCCTGACTGTAGCGTCAGGGGAAAGGAACGATATGGCGTATAAATTCAAATACAATGAGCGTCCCCGCTCCTACAGTGAAGAAAAGCATGGAGATGAGGATATTCCCTCTGCCAAGGCAGTGCGGGATACCGCAGTGGAAGAAAGGGACGACAAGATTATAAAAAGCCGCCGACAGCATGTATGCGGCAGAGAGTACATTGTGTTCGCGGAATTCAGTTTCGGAGGAACGCAATCTACGGTCGATCTTATGAAACAGGTCATCGACCTGGAGCAGGACGCAAAAAATATTTCCGCCTGAAAAACAGGTTCGCATAGACAAACAAACCGATTGAGGGTATTGTATGGTTGCAATCTCTCAATCGGTTTGGCGTTTTATGAAGGAGGTCAATATGTTACAGCCAAACCAAAAGATCACGGCGCTCTATTGCCGTCTGTCCCGAGATGATAATCTGGAGGGCGACTCCAACAGTATCCAGAACCAAAAACTTATCCTGCAAAAGTACGCCGATGAGAATGGGTTCCAGAACACCAGATTTTATGTGGACGATGGCTATTCCGGCGCGAATTTCAATCGCCCAGCCTTTGAACAGATGATGGATGACATGAGCAACGGCGACATCGCCGTCATCATCACAAAGGATCTTTCCCGCCTTGGAAGAAACCAACTGCACACCGGTCTTTATATCGAGGAGATATTCCCTTCCAATGATGTGCGCTACATCGCTGTCAACGACAATGTTGACACCAAGTATGAAAACAGCAACGAGCTGATGCCTTTCAAGAATTTGTTCAATGAGTGGCACGTGCGGGACTGCAGCCGCAAGGTGCGGAATGTAGTGAACGCCAAGGCACAGCGGGGAATCCGGGTGGGGACACGAGCTCCTTACGGCTACCGCAAGGGTGCAACCAAGGACTCTCCTCTGTTGGTGGATGAGGAGGCGGCGGCTGTCGTCAAACGCATCTTCGCCATGTGCGCCGGCGGAATGGGACCAGCCCAGATTGCAAAGCAGCTCAAGAAAGAATGCATCTACAGTCCATCCATGTACGCCTATACGAAATTCGGCACATCCCATTCCGGGCTGAATGCAGAGCGGCCCTACAACTGGACTGGCGACATGGTGGCGGATATGCTTCAGAACATGGTCTACCTTGGGCACACGGTCAACCTTCGCTACAGCACCAAGTCCTACAAGGACAAAAAACGATGTGAACGCCCCAAATCAGAGTGGCTTATCTTTGAGAATACTCATGAAGAGCTGGTGGATCAGGAAACCTGGGATATCGTACAGGAGGTGCGATCTCATAAGCGCCGCCGCACGAATATGGATGAGCAGAATATGTTCTCTGGATTGGTGTATTGTGCGGACTGCGGTAAGCCCATGGTATTGCACCGGGCGCACACCATGAAGCCGGAACAGAATCATTTCACCTGCCGCACCTACAAGAAGGACGGGGCAGAAGTGTGTAGCGCTCACTATATCCGGGAAGTGGCACTGAAGGAAATCGTGCTGGAAACAATCCGCAGAGCCACAGAGTTTGCCAGGAGCGACCCGGAGCGGTTCGCCGCATATATTCAGCAAAAGCAATCTACTGAGGTGGCAAAGGAAATCCGGGGGGTGGAACGGGAATTGTCCACGATGCGGAAACGGGATGGCGAACTGGATGTAGTGTTCAAGCGGATGTATGAGGACAGCGCCTTGGGACGGGTGAGCAATGAGCAGTTCCGTTTGCTGTCTGAGGCATACTCCAAGGAGAAAGCGCAGCTGGCTGAAGCCATCCCTGCCACGGAGGAGCGCCTGGAGAAACTACGCAGTAGCATGGCCAACGCCAAGAACTTCATCGCCAAGGCCAGAAAGTTCACCGACATGACGGAACTGACCCCGGAACTGCTCCGCACCTTTGTGGCGAAAATCATCGTGTATGAGAAAGAGGTCAAATACTCCAAGCACGCACCGCAGAAGATCCACATCTGTTTTCGGGACTTCAACCTCAACGAGACAGACGATATGCTTCTATGCGGAGAGACAACAGAAAAGGCAGACAGTACAATTGCACTGCCTGCCTAATCCGAGGACACGCTTCAAGGTACCCCTATCAGGAGTAGCGGAAGGGCTCCTCTTTGGAATTTCTTATTCGCTGGGCGGCAGACGGTATACCTCCAGTCCGGCGGTGCGGC
>ENA-OPTA01002376-OPTA01002376.1-human-gut-metagenome-genome-assembly--contig:-NODE-2376-length-10131-cov-2.877531_pt1 | contig 10131 bp, 8 predicted proteins | sample MGYA00241813_ERZ501917 | MGnify/ENA primary metagenome ERZ501917 (study PRJEB25962, sample SAMEA2042408) | human gut metagenome | biome: human gut; feature: human-associated habitat; material: faeces...
AAAATCTGACAGAGAAGTAATGGCATTCTGCCAGAGCTTTATGACAGAACTTTGCAAATATATCGGAGCTGACACAGATGTTCCTGCAGGAGACATCGGAACAGGTGCAAGAGAGATTGGTTACATGTTCGGTCAGTACAAGAGAATCAGAGGCCTGTATGAAGGTGTTCTGACAGGAAAAGGATTAAGCTACGGCGGATCTTTAGCAAGAACAGAGGCTACCGGATACGGACTGCTGTACCTGACCCAGGAGCTGCTGAAACTGAACGGCATCGACATCGCAGGCAAGACCGCTTGTGTATCCGGCTCCGGAAACGTTGCAATCTATGCAATCGAGAAAGCTACTCAGCTTGGTGTGAAAGTTCTCACCTGCTCTGACTCCAACGGATGGGTTTACGATCCAGACGGAATCGATGTAGCTGCATTAAAAGAGATCAAAGAAGTAAATCGTGCCCGTCTGACCGAGTACAAGAAATATCGTCCAAACTCCGAGTACCACGAAGGACGCGGCGTATGGGTTGTAAAAGCAGACCTTGCTCTTCCTTGCGCAACTCAGAACGAGCTGCTGCTTGAGGATGCAAAAGCACTGGTAGAGAACGGATGCACCGCCGTATGCGAGGGCGCTAACATGCCTACTACTCTGGAAGCAACCAAATATCTGCAGGAGCACGGCGTAATCTTCGCACCTGGAAAAGCTGCAAACGCAGGTGGTGTTGCAACATCCGCACTCGAGATGTCCCAGAACTCCGAGCGTCTGTCCTGGACCTTCGAAGAAGTTGATGCAAAACTGAAGAGCATCATGATCAACATCACACACAACATGGTTGATGCTGCAAAACGTTACGGCCATGAGGGCGACTATGTTATGGGCGCTAACATCGCAGGCTTTGAGAAAGTAGCTGACGCTATGATGGCTCAGGGAATCTGCTAATCCGATTTTGAGAAATCCAAAGGGATCTCCGGTTAAGACCGGGGGTCCCTTTTTGCATAAAAGATAGAAGAAACACAGAAAAATAACGAAAATTACAGGGTACAAAAAACATTACATTTTGCAACGAGACTAGACAGAAGAAATAGACTTTCACGCGGTACCGTGTGAATAAAACGACAGAATATGCGAGTAAGTTGTATTATTATGCATAAATGCAATATACAGGTAAGATAAAAACGTAAGAAAAAAGATATTTTATGTTCAGAAATAGAGCGCATAGTAAACAAAAATAATGCAAAAATAATGAAAAGCAGAAGTTGACAAGAGCTTGCATGAGAAATATAATTATTTATGTATTGATAAAGAACTTGTATGCATTAATATGTAATGAATTTGCATACATGGAAGAGGAAGAGAAGATGACATTAAAAGATTGCTACATGCAGATGGGAGCAGATTACGAGGAAACCGTTCAGCGGCTTCGCAGTGAATCTCTGATTCAGCGGATCATTTTAAAATTTCCGCAGGATCCGAGCTATCAGGAGCTTTGCCAGGCACTGGCGGACGGAAATATTGAGGTTGCATTCCGTGCAGCTCATACATTAAAAGGCGTGTGCCAGAATCTTGGTTTTAAAAATCTGTACGAGCCAAGCGCCGAGCTGACCGAGCGGTTAAGACCGCTGCAGGAGACCGAGACGGATGATCTGATGCAGAAGGTGACGGAAGAATATAACCGCACCGTAAAAGCGATTGAGGATTTCCAGAACGCTTAAATTGAAGGAAGAAAACAAGGAGACATTGATCTATGAGATGAGGAACACAGACCGGTGTCTCCTTTTTTATGGAATTCTGTACAAGATGCGGGTTGACGGGAAAAAAGAAACATGATAATCTTTTTACATAAAAGCACAGCTTATGAAGAAGGCTTGTTTAAAAAGAAAAACTTATGAGTATCTATAAGAAAAAACAAGGACGCTTTGCCGGAAAAATTCCGGCTGTGCAGGGCATATTCCATACCGAAAGGCAAGGCAGCCCAAATCTACAAAAGCAGGAGAAAAGCAATGAAAAAAGAAAAAAGTTCAGCTATGGGAACCCCGTATACCTTTGAAGGACGGATTCCGCTGAAGCAGGCGATTCCGCTTGGATTGCAGCACGTAATGGCGATGTTCGTAGGAAACCTTACCCCGCTTCTGATCATCATGGGAGCGTGCGGTCTGACGGCGGATGCGGGCTACGGTGCACTTCGTACGGCTCTTTTGCAGAATGCAATGACAGTAGCCGGTATTGTAACACTGGTACAGATGTTTTCGATTGGACCGATCGGCGGTAAAGTGCCGATTGTTATGGGTACATCTTCTGGATTCCTCGGCGTATTCAAGAGCGTGACAGCCGTGCTGGGACAGGGCGCGCTGACGTACGGCGCTATCCTTGGTGCGACAATTGTCGGCGGTCTGTTTGAGGGCGTGCTTGGCGTCTGTTTAAAGCCGCTTCGTAAATTTTTCCCGTCGGTTGTTACCGGCTGCGTCGTTATGGCGATCGGTCTTTCGCTGATTCCGGTTGGAATCAATTATCTCTGCGGCGGTTCCGGAACGAACGATTACGGTTCCATACAGAACCTGTTCCTTGGCATGGTCGTTCTGATTGTAACGCTGGCACTGAAGCACTTTACAAATCCGAAGGGAATCTTAAGCACGGCTTCAATTCTGATCGGTATTTTAGTCGGCTACGCGGTAGCTATTATTATGACCATGGTTCTGCCGCATACCGGAACGGCGGGTCTTGAGGATGGAAGCACTGTTTCCTATACATATTCCTGGGTTGTCAATTTCCAGCAGGTAAAAGATGCGTCCTGGTTCGCACTCCCTGGTATTGCAGGCTTTGGAAAACTGGCTGAGGTAAAACCAGTCTTCCGTGTGGAGGCAATTCTCCCGGTAGCGATCATGTTCATCGTAACAACCGTTGAGACGGTCGGCGATATCTGCGCCTGCGTAGAGAGCGGTATGGACCGCGAGGCAACCGATTCCGAGCTTTCCGGCGGTATCATCTGCGATGGTCTCGGATCCAGCTTTGCAGCAGCACTCGGCGTTCTCCCGAATACTTCTTTTGCACAGAACGTCGGCATTATTTCGATGACAAAAGTCGTAAACCGTATGGCACTTTCCTGCGGAGCCATTTTCCTGATCCTCTGCGGACTCTGCCCGAAGATTGCAGCATTTGTATCCATTATGCCGCAGTCCGTACTCGGCGGTGCAGCCGTTATGATGTTTGCGTCAATTCTGGTTTCCGGTATCCAGCTCATCACAAAAGAGCCGATTACGAGCCGTGAGATCACGATCGTTTCTGTTGCACTGGGCCTTGGCTACGGCCTTGGCTCCACAGCAGGAGCAACTTCCGAGCTTCCTTATTATATCCAGCTGATCTTCGGCGGTTCCGGTATCGTTCCGGCAGCGGTTGCAGCGATTGTGCTGAATATTATTATTCCAAAAGAGAAGAAAAAAGCAGAATAAAGAAGAGATAATTAAAAAAGAACCTCTTAGTTTTCCTGGAAGGAGCCTTCTGGAGAAAAATTAAGAGGTTCTTTTTCTGTACAAAACGTTCGAACAAGTGTAAAATATACAAAATGACGGAAAAACGAATGAAAAATTAGTTGAGATTAAAAGAAATACCGATATCAAAAAAGTCAAGATTGACTATAAATTTAAAAATAGTGTATAAAATCGACAATATGAAGTAAAAAAATGAAATAAATTGTGAAAAATATATAAAAAGTGCTTGCAAAAACGTGTGGAAGAGAGGTATAATCATTGCATAAAAAGTGTGACGAAAATGTGAAAGTTTTAGGCAAAACGTATGATTGTAAAAGAGAGATGATTCGTCAGCCTGGACAAAAACAACAACGGAACACACCAAAAAGAACGTAAAACACAAGGAGGACACCAAATGAAAAAGAAAGTAATTTCTGCATTATTGGCAAGCACCATGATCGTAAGCCTGGTTGCATGCGGCAGCACAGGCGGCGACAGTTCTGACGCAAGCAGCAAAGGAAGCGGCACAACAGCAACAAGCACCGCAGGCGGCGACGATGCAGCAACTGCTGAATCAGGCAGCGGCTCCGGAGATTCCGCAGCTTCCGCTGACTGGATCGAATCTTCTACACTGGAAGATGACGCTGTACCTGGAGAAAATGACGACAGAGCATTCGAGAAATTCGATCATGTCGTAGAAGTACATTATGGATATCAGATCGACCCGAAGGATACCACACTTCCGGACGGCGACTCCGTAGATAACAACCAGTACACCAGATACCTTCTGGACAACTACAACATCAAAGTTGTCTGCGACTGGACAGCAGGTAATACTGCAGACTTCCAGCAGAAAGTCTCTCTGGCAATCGCATCTGCTTCCCTTCCGGATGCAGTCATCGCACCGACCCGTAACTACCTGGTACAGGCCGCAAGAGCAGATCTTCTTGCAGACCTCTGGCCGGAGTTCAACCAGTACGCATCCAAACAGGTAAAAGAGATCATCGAGACCACCGAAGGACGTGCAATCAACAACGCAACGGTTGACGGAACCTTCTGTGCACTGCCGAACGTATCCGTAGATACCGACGGTGTTTACCTGTATTTCATCCGTCAGGACTGGCTGGACAAGTTAGGACTGGAAGTTCCGAAGACAGTTGACGAACTTGGCGAAGTAGCTCAGAAATTTAAAGATGCAGGTCTCAGCCCGGATTACTCTATTGCAGGTATCGACAACGGCGGAAGAACCTACTCCAACTTCATGAACTCCTCCAACAATGGATACGGTTTCGATGCTGTATATCAGGCATTCAACGCAACACCGGGATACTTCCTGAAAGACGATTCCGGCGAGCTGTATTGGGGAACTACAACAGATGAGATGAAAGAAGCCCTTACCACTCTGCATGACTGGTATGAAAAAGGCCTCATCAACCCGGAGGTTGGTACCACAACCAACGGTGACAATGCAAACAACGTTAAGAACGGAACCTGCGGTATCTTCATGGGACCATGGTGGAGCCTTGGATACGGCAACCCGGATTCCTTCCGTAACGACAACAACGCAAACTGGCAGGCATATCCGCTGTACACCAACGATGGTGAGTGGAATATCCATATGAAAGACGTTGGAACCACTTACACAATGGTAAACAAAAACGCATCTGATGATGTGAAGAAAGCCATTGTTATCATGAACAACGTACTCGTTCGTGATGAGTCTACCTTCGATACTTCTGTAGCAATCGGCTGGTATCCGCTGCGTAACACCATGGCAGCTACCGACGAGTGCGAGTATGAGTATGATGCACTGATGGGCATCCTCAAAGGCGAATCGTCTGCAGATGATTATCAGCAGGGCGGAAGCAAATTCAACGGTCTGTACAAGAACCTTGCAAACGATGCTGCAACCTTAAGCGAAGTTATTTCTTCTGATTATGATGGATCCAGAGACCTGGCTGTAACCGATATGGATGTTAATACCAACAACGGACAGTTCAACAGATTCTATGCACTGCTGATCGGTGACCGTCCATATGCAACACTTGAGCCGGATCACAAGATCTACTCTGAGCTGTACTACACCATCGATGGAATGGATACCTACTGGACCCAGATTTCTGACCTGGAAGACAAGAGCGTCCTTCAGTTCATCACAGGTGCTAAGAGCCTTGACGAGTGGGATCAGTTCTGCACTGACTGGCATGTACAGGGCGGTGATCAGATCCTTGAACTGGTAAAAGATTACCTGGCTGAGTAACTTATGTAAATATATGATGTGGAGGGTGGGGTACAGGAAAACCTGTACCCCATCACTTTAAAAAAATGACATCAAAGGAGGATCTTGCCGTGAAGAAGAAAAAAGGCCATCTTGGGCTGTCAAATTCCTTTCACTATACGTTAATGGTTCTGCCGGGTTATATCTGGCTGTTCATGTTTTCCATCGTCCCGATGGTCGGTATTGTAATGGCATTCCAGGATTACAATCCGAGTAAAGGATGGTTCGGCTCTCCGTGGGTAGGCATGAAATGGTTTAAATACCTGACGGTTATCCCGGATGCAAAACGGGCACTTGTCAACACACTGATCATTGCAATTGCAAAGGTTATCCTGAATATCATCATTCCGCTGGTGTTCGCACTGCTGCTGAATGAGGTAAAGAATATGAAGTTCAAAAAGACGGTTCAGACGATCGTATATCTGCCGCACTTCGTATCCTGGGTTATCCTGGCAAACATCATTACCAATATCCTTGGTGCAAACGGAATCTTCAATACCGTCCGCAGTGCATTCGGTGCAACGGATACGGTTCTTCCAATGACGATTCCTGGCATCTTCCGTCAGTTACTGATCGGAACCGATGTATGGAAAGAATTCGGTTACAACGCAGTTATTTATCTGGCAGCCCTGACCGGCATCAGCCCGAGTCTTTATGAGGCAGCTGCTATCGACGGTGCAAGCCGCTGGAAACGAGTATGGCACATCACCATCCCGGGTCTGGTTCCGACCATCGTCCTTCTGACCACACTGGCAATGGGCAACGTTCTGAATGCTGGTTTCGACCAGGTATTCAACATGTACAACCAGCTGGTTATTGAAACTGGTGATATCATTGATACATATGTATACCGTGTTGGTATTACAAACATGCAGTTCTCGCTGGCTACTGCAGCAGGTCTCTTCAAATCTGTTGTCAGCTTCGTGCTGGTTGTTACTTCTTATGTTTGTGCTTACAAGTTTGCTGATTACAAGATTTTCTAAGGAGGGCAGAAATTATGATAGAAAGCAAGAGTTTTGGCAGCAAAGCGTTTAAAGTCATAAATGCCATCATCCTGATTCTCCTGGCATTCAGCTGTTTTTATCCGTTATGGTATACGTTCTGCGTATCCATTTCTTCGAAGGCAGCCGCTGAGGGCGGTCTTGTAACTGTTTACCCGATCGGACCGAACGTAAAATCCTACAGCCTGATCATGGGTGATTCCGCATTCTGGAATTCCTTCTGGATTTCCATCAAACGAGTTGTCATCGGAACCGTATGGACCATGGTTGTCCTGATCATGATGTCCTATCCGCTGGCAAAGAGCAAAACAGAGTACAAACCGAGAAACGTCCTGATGTGGATCCTGGTATTCTGTATGCTGTTCAATGGTGGTACCATTCCGTGGTTCATCACCGTTAAAAACTATGGTATGATCGATACCATGGCAGCGCTGGTTCTGGCTGGTTCTGTTCCGGTATTCAACGTACTCCTTATGATGAACTTCTTCCGCGGTATCCCAGGAGACCTTGAGGAGGCAGCCCGTGTAGACGGTGCCGGCCCGTGGCGTATCCTGTGGCAGATCGTAGTTCCGTGTTCCAAACCGGTTATCGCAACCATCGTCCTCTTCACATCTGTTGGTTACTGGAACGAGTATTTCCAGGGCCTGGTATTAATGAACAAGGAGACGAACTATCCGTTACAGACCTACATCCGTCAGATCTCCGTTCAGATCCCGGTAGGCGTAACCCTGACCGCAGAGCAGTATCAGCAGTTAGCACAGAACTCCAACAAATCTCTGGAGGCAGCAAAGGTATTCATCGCCCTTGTTCCTATGCTGATTGTATATCCGTTCCTGCAGAAATACTTTGTAACCGGTATTACACTGGGAGCAGTAAAAGAATAATGAAATACACGAAAAGCGGCTTTCTGAAGCGAAACAGAAAGCCGCTTTTTTTGTGCTTTTCTGCGATGGAAAACGGGGGTGGTTTCCGCAGGTTTTTCTTGCGTCCGTGGGGAAAACAGCGTAAGATAAAGAGGTATTGAGACAAAAAAGCAAATTGCTTTTGGAGGGGATTTTAGTATGAAGGTACTTACTTTTGGAGAAGTGATGCTGCGTCTGAAAACACCGGAGCATCTGAAAATTTTACAGGCAGATACATTTGAAGCCAATTACGGCGGCGCGGAGGCGAATGTTGCGGTTTCCCTGGCGACACTCGGGGACGATGTTTCGTACGTGACAAAAGTGCCGGAGCACCAGGTGGGACAGGCAGCCGTCAATGAGATCCGCCGGTTCGGCGTCGATACATCCCGTGTGCTGCGGGGCGGCGGACGCGTCGGTATTTACTATTTTGAAAAGGGAACGAATATCCGCCCGACGAGCGTGGTTTATGACCGCGCTTACAGCGCAATTGCAATGGCAAAGGCAGAGGAATTTGACTGGGAAAAACTGCTTGATGGCGTAGATCTCTTTTATTTTTCCGGTATCACGCCTGCCATCAGCACAGAGATTGAAAAAGCGCTGGAGAACGCTCTGGCGCTCTGCAGAGAGAAAAAAATCCAGGTGGTATGTGATCTGAACTACCGCGGAAAAATGTGGTCCACGAAGGACGCACAGCGCATTATGCGCCGTCTGATGGCGTATGTGGATGTCTGCATTGCAAACGATGAGGATTTTGAATCATCACTTGGCATTCCGGCGTACGACGGAGATATGTCGCGCGGCATTGAGCAGATCGAGTCTTACAAAGAGGGCATGCTGGAAATCCAGAAGCAGTTCCCGAACTGCAAAGCGGTTGCGAGTGTGCTGCGCAATCTCTACACCGTGGAGGACGGCGACTGGATGGGAATTTACCTGAAAGACGGAAAATTCTACGAGAGCCCGGTTCATAAAGTACACAGCTTTGAGGCAGTCGGAGCCGGTGATGCATTTGGCGCGGGACTGATCCATGCGATGCTTCATGATTTTGAGCCGCAGAAAGCCATCGACTTTGCGATTTCCGCAAGTGTCTTAAAGCTGATGATCCAGCACGATGCCAATGTGGCGAGCGAAACAGAGATCGAGCAGATCATGAAGCAGGGCGGAACGAATCTGCAGAGATAGGATAGAGAAAAATTTACGAGACAGCAGGAGGAATAAATCTTGAATAAACGGAATATTATCTTAATAGGAATGCCGGGAGCCGGCAAAAGCAGCGTTGGTGTTATTCTTGCAAAGGTGTTGGGATATGAGTTTATTGATACGGATCTTGTGATCCAGCATCGGGAGAAACGTCTTCTGCGCGAGATCATTGCGGATGAAGGAAATGAAGGCTTTCTTGCGATTGAGAATGAAGTCAATGCGACACTGGAAGCCAACAAAAGCGTCATCGCGCCGGGCGGCAGTGCCATTTACGGAAAAGAGGCGATGGAGCATTTTAAAGAAATTGGAACCATCGTTTACCTGAAGCTGTCGTATGAGGATCTGGCGAAACGTCTCGGAAACCTGAAGGGACGCGGCGTCGTGCTGAAAGAGGGCCAGACGCTGAAGGATCTCTACGATGAGAGAAGTAAATTATATGAGCAGTATGCCGAAATTACGGTTGACGAGAGCGGAAGGGATATCCAGGGCACGATCCTGGCGCTCCGCGAGCAGATCGGCATGTAAAACAGAATTGGTGGAATATTCAGGGAAATTTTGAAAACATACGATTATATCATAATAAGGGAAATGTTCTGATAGTTAGAAATTACATATAATGTTTCTCTGAATATTCCTGACCGGAAACGATGGAAAAAGACGGAAATAGCACAGAATGTATTAAAATTGATTTACAAAGTATTAGATTTGAGTTAAGATAAGGGGAGACTGAAAAATAACTGCGGGGAGCAGTGCGTTTCAGCGTATCTGGAGTGTGTAAAAAACAGGAAAAAGACTTTGATTCGTTAGATATTGGATAAAACACACTCGTTAAGTATGAGAAAGAAAATTTGAGGTGAATATATGGAACAGTATGTCATCAGAGGTGGAAATCCTCTTGTGGGCGAAGTGGAAATCGGGGGAGCAAAAAACGCGGCGCTTGCAATTCTTACGGCAGCAACGATGACCGATGAGACGGTCCTGATCGAAAACCTGCCGGATGTCAGTGATATTAATGTACTTCTGGAAGCAATCGCAGAGATCGGAGCCACCGTGGACCGCATCGACCGCCATACCGTGCGGATCAATGCATCGACCATCGGGGATCTGAGCGTTGATTATGAATATATCAAAAAAATCCGTGCGTCCTACTATCTCCTGGGCGCTCTTCTTGGCAAATACAAAAAAGCGGAAGTTCCGCTGCCGGGCGGATGCAACATCGGAAGCCGTCCGATCGACCAGCATTTAAAAGGATTCCGCGCACTCGGTGCAGAAGTCAATATCCGTCACGGTGCAATTA